>Ga0272441_10006481_pt1 | contig 19570 bp, 16 predicted proteins | sample SSMProp6N_FD_193582 | JGI IMG/M metagenome (GOLD analysis project Ga0272441, IMG submission 193582) | Marine sediment archaeal communities from Little Sippewissett salt marsh, Falmouth, MA, United States - SSM-Prop-6N | ecosystem: Environmental > Aquatic > Marine > Wetlands > Sediment ... | reverse complement strand
CCTGTGCCGGATCGGAAATGAAAGGGTGCTTTTTCTGGACAGCCAATCCCTGCCGGAAGAGCAGGCCGTGGTGTGTGCCAGAGCCATTTGTGAAGTTGTCGATATCGAAAACATCTATTTGCTGCCGGATGTTCGAGAATTTATTGAGCATCAAAAGTAATGCTCACCGCTGACAAGGCGGGACTGCGGAAAGAATCCTTTGCGCAGGAAGTCAAAAAGACAGGAAATCGTATTTGGAAGGAAGCGGAAAAGTTCATGGCAAAAAGGACTGTAAAGAAGACATCAGCAAAAAAAGAAAGCAAAAAAGCGCAGCCAGTGGCAATGAAAAAACAGGAAACAAATGCCCAAAAAGAAAAGAAATCAACAGCGCCGGCGGCTAAACCGAAAACGAAAAAAGTGAAAAAAGAAACCGCCGAAACCATGGCCGCCCGTCAGCGGGACATTTCGGTCTCGGAGTTTTTCGCCAAGAACCGTCACCTGCTGGGATTTGACAATCCCCGCAAAGCCCTGTTGACCGCGATCAAGGAAGCGGTCGACAATTCCCTGGATGCCTGTGAAGAGGCCGGCCTGCTGCCGGACATTATCGTTTCGGCAGAGGACCTGGGCGGGGACCGCTTTCGAATCATGATCCAGGACAATGGGCCGGGCATCGTCAAGAAACAGGTTCCCAATATTTTCGGAAAACTTTTATACGGATCAAAATTTCACCGTCTCAAGATGAGCCGCGGTCAGCAGGGGATCGGCATCAGTGCGGCCGGTATGTACGGCATGCTGACCACCGGCAAACCCATTGAGGTTGACAGCCGCATCGGGAAAAACAAACCGGCTCATCATTTCAAAATACAGATCGATACCAAAAAAAACCGGCCGGAAGTCATCGATGACCAGGAAACGGACTGGGATGTGGATCACGGCACCCGGGTGACCATAGAACTAGAGGGAAAGCACATGCGCGGCCGGCAGTCCATTGACGAATATCTGCGTCAGGCCGCGATTGCCAATCCGCATGTCCGGATCGTTTACCATGAACCCGGCGGTGAAACCATTACCTACGAACGCTCCAGCGAGGAACTGCCGGAACAGACCAAAGAGATCAAGCCCCATCCTCACGGGGTGGAGATGGGGGTGCTCCAGGCCATGCTGAAAAGCACCCGGTCCCGCAGTGTTTCCGGTTTTTTGCAGCAGGAGTTTTCGCGGGTCTCACAGAAAGTGGCGGAAGAGATCTGTCAAAACGCGGGGCTTTCCCCCAATGCCTATGCCTCCCGGATCGGCCGCCACGATGTGGAACAACTTTTGAAGGGCATTGCCGCGACAAAGATCATGAACCCGCCTACCAGCTGTGTGGCGCCCATTGGAGAAGCGCAGCTGGTCAACGGTCTGGCCTCGGTGGTGCCGGCGGACTTTTACGCGTCCGCGACCCGGCCGCCGGCGGTTTACCGCGGCAACCCGTTTATTATCGAAGCCGCCCTGGCTTACGGCGGCAAAGACCAGGAGGCGGATGCCCCGGCCCGGGTCCTGCGCATGGCCAACCGGGTGCCGCTGTTATACCAGCAGGGCGGCTGCTGTGCCTACCAGTCCGTGATCCAGGCCAACTGGCGGAACTACAATCTGTCCCAGCCGCGCGGCGCTCTGCCAACAGGGCCCCTGACCATTGTGGTGCATATGGCCTCGGTGTGGGTGCCTTTTACCAGTGAATCCAAGGAGGCTATTGCCGCTTACCCGGAAATCGAGGAGCAGATTATTCGCGCGCTCCAGGACTGCGGCCGGAAACTGAAGATTTATCTGTCCAAAAAAAGACGTGAGGCGGAATCGAAGCGAAAAAAAGATTATATCAAAACCTATCTGCCGCATATCGGCATCGGTCTTCGGGAGCTTCTCGGCTTTTCCGAAAAGGAAGAGCAGAAAGTGGTAAATACGCTGACCGGGCTTCTGGAGCGGCACAAGGATGGCTAAGCGCAAAGCGCATGGTGCATAGAGCAAAGTGTGTAAAATCGTATTTGGAGAGAAAAATGACGGTGAAAAAGGCTGTTAAGAAAAAAACAGTAAAGAAAAGCGCGGTAAAAACACCCGTAAAAGCCAAAAAAGTGGCGCCCCCGAACCTGTCCCGCAGCCCGGCGATGAAAAATTTGTTGTCCCAGGCAAAGGATATTCACGGCGAAATAAAAAACGGACGAAGACCGTCGCTGCGGGTTCCGGTCCGAAGCCTGTCCAATGTTTCCTTTTCATCAAGAAAAGGTTATTTCACCATCGGCAAAAAGGTGAGCAAACGCACCCTGTCCTACCAGACCGTCAAGCCCTTTGCCCAGTCCATTCGCATGATGGCTTTTGCCAAGCACCTGATCCATACGGAGGATTTTGCTTCCAAACGTGAAGTGTACTATACCTCCAAAGGTTCGTCAAAGCGGGGGGGCAACGCAGCCCAGGCCGGCTGGGGGCCGGCAGCGTTCAGGGAACAGAGTGAATCCGATGCCATTATGGACGATATGGAAGCCATGGTGGGGGTCAACCGGGAACAGCTGGGTTTCATTCCGGCGGAACAGAACGGTTCGGTGGCCGGCGAACTTGTTGTGATCGATATTGACCCGGCCACCGGCCGGCGGATCGAAATTGACTGCACCGCTTTCGGCCGCGGCAGTTATTCGATTCCCTCCCGGGTGGAGGGACTCGGCTTCAGGACCCGGGCAAAATTCGTGCTGGCGGTTGAAACCGCGGCCCTGTTCGAGCGTCTGAACGGCCATGCCTACTGGAAGACGGCCAACTGTATTATTGTTGCCATGGGCGGTGTGCCCACCCGTGCCAACCGAAGGTTTATTCGTCTTCTGTCGGATGATTGCGGTCTGCCGGTATACGTGTTTACCGACGGGGACCCCTACGGGTACAGCAATATTTACCGCACCCTGAAGGTGGGGTCGGGAAATGCCGCCCACATCAACGAATTTTTCTGTGTGCCCAATGCCCGCCTGATCGGGGTCACGCCCCAGGATATTGCGGATTATGATCTGCCCACCCATCCGCTTGAGGAAAAGGACAAAAAAAGAGCCCGGGACGCGATCGGTAACGATCCCTTTTTCAAGAACAACCGGAAATGGACCCGGGCGCTGCAGGACATGATTAAAATGGGCGTCCGTGTCGAACAGCAGGCTTTTGCCGCCCGGGGCCTGAACTATGTTATGGAGACCTATTTGCCGCAAAAGCTGAAAAGTCCGGGTAAGATGCTTCCCTAACGGCCGTGTTTTTCATGAAAGCTGTAAATTAACTATTTTTACAGCCCCGTTGGACCGGCCGCTGGCCGGCAATTCAATTTTTAGTGGATTTTCCCCTGAAACTGTTATAAAATCCCTGATCTTGTTTGAATTATTATGTTACCATATAATATGACCCAACCGGGGGATTCCTTACTTCCAGAGGGCTGACCGCCCGGTTAAACTTTTAATTCATATAAAAGGAGAAGACCATGGAAGATAACAGCAAACTTATTGGCGAAGATCTGTACAGATTCCAGGCCGCGATCAATGAGAGCGGGACAACCCTAGAAGAGTACATCAGCAATAATTACACCAATAAGTGGTTATCCGACAATCTCTACAATGCCATGGCCATCCGCACCACCTTTGTTAATGCCATGAACCAGTTTCTGGTAAATGAAGGACTGTTTAATCTTGAAAAAGTGATGATGAGCGTGATTACCGATCCTCTGGCGCACGACATCGAGCACACGCCGACCATCGGCTACAAGGGGTATACCTATGTTACCACGCACAGCATGATCTACAGCAAGTTCATGTCCTGTTCCAACCGGAAGATCAAGGGCGTTTTCGTGGACTCTCCCAACATTCGTCTGGAGATCGAAAGCCCGACCAATGAACAGCGCGGCAAATACCTGGCCGATTTTTCCCAGATGGATATCGAGCTGAACCGGAACAGCGGGGTTGACCTGGACACCTACTACAACAAACCGGAGCAGGTGCTGGAAATTCTGAACGCGGACATGAAAAAGGCCAAGGACTTTTTTGAGCGCATGACGGTTTTTGCCTGTGAGGAGATAAACAAAAAGAACAGCGACAATTTAAAAGAGCTGGGGGTGGTGATCGAGGTTCCCAGGAGGCCCTTTCCTTCTTTCAGCAAGGACGAGGGGGTTGAAAAGTACGGTTCAAAAACTCATGAAGAAAAACTGGGCGAAGAGGCCGACGCGCAGTTTTTCTGGATTACCGGTCTGATGCGGGAGAACTATGACCTGATCTATCCGTACCTGAAGGCCGACGGAACCAAACCGGACCTTTCCGAAGTGAAGTCGCCCAATATCTTCAACTATGATATTCTGGCCAAGAGCATCGATGCCAAAACCGGCAAACAGTCCGTTGCTCGGGAAATCCTTTCCGGTGCGATCCGGGAATGGCTCTATGAACCGATTGTCGACCGGATTATCGACAACAAGGTGCTGCCAACGCGGCCCGTGATGAAGAACGGCAATATCGACAACCTGGATGAGCTGGGCGGATACGGCCCGTTTCTCAAATTTGTCTCCATGAAGGATGCCGACGGCCGACCGATTTTCCCGGATACCATGGGCGGCGGTATGGGAATCGAGAGAAGCCTGTTCGCGCTTCTGCGCGGGGAAAAGGTTAAAAAAATCGATGATATCACTTTTTTCGGGAAGAATCCGGACTCTCATCCGATCTACCTTTTTTAAATTTTGTCTGTCAGTATTTTGATACTGGCCGAAAATTCAAGCCGGACTCTGCCCCGGATGCGGGATTTTGATGAGTCCGGCTTTTCCCTTGAACCTGAAAATACAGAGAAAGAAAAATGCAGAAAAACATTATCAAAGAAATTCTCCAGCTCACACCCGAGGAACAGGAAGTCACGGTCAGCGGCTGGGTGCGCACGGTCCGGGACTCCAGGGGCATTGCCTTTGTGGAACTGAGTGACGGCACCAGCATCAAGAACCTTCAGGTGGTGATCGAGCAGAGCCTGTCGGACTATGAAAACATACTAAAAAGAATCAGCACCGGCTGCAGCCTGTCGGTCACCGGTATCCTGATCCCCTCCCCGGCCAAGGGGCAGACCCTTGAATTGAAGGCGACCGCTATTACGGTTGTCGGTGATGCGCCGCCGGATTACGTACTTCAGAAAAAGCGTCATTCCTTTGAATTTCTGCGGGAGATTGCCCACCTGCGGCCGCGCACCAACACCTTCGGCGCGGTGGCCCGGGTGCGAAGCGCCATGAGCTTTGCCATTCACCAGTTTTTCAATGAGCGGGATTTTGTCTACGTCCACACCCCGATCATTACCGGCAGCGACTGCGAGGGCGCGGGGGAGATGTTCCAGGTGACCACGCTGCCGGAAACGGATGTGCCCAAAACGGGCGGACAGGTGGATTACACGCAGGACTTTTTCGGCAAGAAAGCATCCCTCACCGTGAGCGGCCAGCTGGAGGGTGAGACCTATGCCTGTGCCCTGAAAAACATTTATACCTTCGGTCCCACCTTCCGGGCGGAAAACTCCAATACCTCGCGGCATCTGGCCGAGTTCTGGATGATCGAGCCGGAAATGGCCTTTTGCGATTTGAACCTGAACATGGATGTGGCGGAAGAATTTCTCAAGTACATCTTCAGCTACGTGCTGGAAAACTGCGCCGATGACATGGACTTTTTTAATAAATGGATCAGCAAGGGCGTGATCGACAACCTGCAAAAGATCATCAAAAGCGAGTTCAAACGCGTTACCTATAGCGAAGCTGTTGATGAGCTGTTAAAAGCAAAAAAAGCAAAGTTCGATTTTCCGGTAAAATGGGGAACCGATCTGCAAAGCGAGCACGAAAAGTTTCTGACTGAAAAAATTTACGGCCAGCCGGTAATCCTCACCGACTATCCCAAAGAGATCAAGGCTTTCTATATGAAGCTGAACGATGATAACAAAACCGTGCGGGCCATGGATGTGCTGGTGCCGCGGCTGGGAGAAATCATCGGCGGCAGCGAGCGGGAATCAGATTACAGCAAACTGGAACAGCGGATCAAAGACTTCAACCTGGACCCGGCCGACTACTGGTGGTACCTCGACCTGCGCAAGTTCGGCAGCGTGCCCCACGCCGGATTCGGTCTCGGTTTTGAGCGGGCGATCCAGTTTGTGACCGGCATGCAGAACATCCGCGACGTGATTCCGTTTCCGCGTGCGGTCAAGACGCTGGATTTCTAGAGTATTTTTTATATAGCCATTTTGAAGTGAGATGTAAAATGCGGGGAACAATACTACCGAACATTGAACATCGAACATCCAACGTCGAATGATGAATGAAATAACCGTTGATTTTTTATTCAAAATTGAATGTTCAAAGTTCGATGTTGGACGTTCCTTTGTTTTTGGAACAAAGGGATTTTAACCTGAATCCTCGGCCCCTTGAAGCCTCGAATCCTTTTTTCTATCACCCCTTCACTTTTCACCTTTTCCCTGAACGTTCTAAAAACTGTCCTACACAAACCACAGTGTGACTTCATCAATGGGCCGCCGGTGCCGGGGAACCCGGTTCACGGCAGCCTCCGGATCCGGATAGCCCACGGAAATTCCGTCCACCAGGATCATGTCTTCCGGCAGGTCCAGTTCTTTCTTAATTGATTTCTGGCAGATGGACACCGCATTGGCCCAGCAGGTCCCCAGCCCCTTCGCTGCGGCGGCCAGCATAAAGTTCTGCATGGCTGAAAGAACGGACTTCACATAATTCTGGTCTTTGCAGGGCCAGGTGGCAAAAAGCACGGCCAGGGGTGCGCCGTGAAAGTTGAAGTTGCCCTGGGCCAGCAGAGACATGTCTGCGCCGGATTCCTTCAGGAAGCTGATCATTTCGGTAAAGTTCTTTTTTTTGCGCAGTTCCAGTTTTTGAACCGCTTCCGGTTTTTTCGCGGCCGGTCCGGTGTTCTGTATGGGAGAGGCGGGAAACGATTCTTTGATTGTTCGCGATACCCGGTTCAAACTGTTCCCGGTCAATACAATAAACTGCCAGGGCTGCTGGCTGGTGGGATTGGGCGCCCAGGAAGCGGCGTCGAGGCATTCCAGGATCAGCGCTTTATCGGGAACCTTATTTGTAAAGGCCCGAATGCTTTTTCTCTGCTTAATTGTTTCAATACAATCCATCTTTATACCTCTTACAAACATTTTGCTTAGCATTAATTAAGTTTAACTAACCGCAGAGTCGCAGGACGCAAAGAACTGCTTTTGGTTTTACCCCACGACTTCTCTGCGAAGCGTCTTGAGCGTCCGTCCTCCGCAGCAGGCTACTGCGGAGGATGGAAAGCGGGCGGTGAAGATTATTTACCTATAGCTTTTATTGTAAAACCCAATTTCTCTTTGGCTAATACTTAGCAGACAAGGACGCGGATGTAAAGTGTGAGGGTTACACGAATAAAAGGTTCAGCCGGTTGCAATTCCTGACCGCATTAATTAAACTTGTAGTTATGGACTTTATCCTCGATGCCGTCACCGGCCTTTACCGTCAGTCGTTTCCGTTCGGATATCTCCGGACCGGAAAAGCCTCGGCCAGAAAGTCCGGTTCTTCGCTGGTGATTTCCTTTACCCCGGAAAGCACCCACAAGGTGCTTCAGGCCAAGGCTCTGGATGAGCTGACGGAAAAGGTCACGGAACTGACCGAACTGATCGACTCATTTCATTTTCCCGAAGGAAACGACCCCATACTGTTCAGAACCGCGACGGTTTCCGATTCGGGGGATGTGACGGTAGAAGCACAGGCGGGTGCGGACATCCAGACTTATGAACTGGATATCGATGCCATTGCCAGGGCCAAAACATTTAAAAGCATAGTCCTGTCCGCGAATGCGGAAACCGATCTTGCGGAGGGGACCCATAGTTTTGAAATTGAGAAAAACGGAACCGTTCAGTCGGTGGACATTTCAGTAAGCAGAAGCGGGTCCGATCCAGACACCAACCGGGATGTTCTTGCCAAAATCGCCCGGGCCGTCAATGAAGCGGACAGCGATCTCGAGGCGGAAGTGGTCGATGTTGAAAGAAAAGTGTACAGCGGCCTTTCGGACAACCTTTTCGAAGAAGCTACCTATCTCAAGGTCAGAACCCGGGAAACCGGGGATAGTGTGGATTTTATTTTACAGGACAGCAGCGGAACGATTATAAACGATCTGAAACTGGACCGCAGCATCCAGGCCGGGGGCAAAGCGGTTTATACCCTGAATGATACGGCTTATGAATCCCAGACCAACAGCGTGACGGCTGATGGCGGAAAACTGAAAATCGAACTGCTGGATGAAACAGACCGGACCGTAACCATCAAGGTTGAAAACGGCGCTGATCCGGCCAAAGAACAGATTGCCGAAATTGTTTCTGCCCACAACGACTATATAAACTTTCTGGATAACAGCAGGTCTTATATTGACAACTCTGTTAAAAACAGCATGCTGCGGGCAGTCCGGGAAATTAAGACCGACCTGGAACAGGTCGGGTTTGCTCTTGACCAGTCCGGAACCATCCAAATCGAAGACCAATTCGAAAAAGCCTTTGAAGAAAACACGGATGCCCTCCGTCAGACCCTTACCGGAAGCGATGGCCTTTTTCCTGTAATGTCGAAAGAACTTGACGAGGTTTCCGAGGGAGATACCGGAGACTATGCTGCGGACATCCGTTCGGTGATTTTCAGCCTGTATCTATAATCGTGAGTGTTTAAAAACGGGGTATGATTTCGGGGCCGTCTCTGGAGAGTCATATAAAATAACCGTAATTCCATCTTCATTTGAATCTATATAATCATTACATATGTGGATGTGTCATCAATTACATGTAGTGGCACGTTATGTTGACTTTAGGTTTTGTTAAAGATACTAATGATTATCTGATCTAAATAGAGTTTATGAACTGGGGGTTTTTTTCTGTAAATTAATATAGGCTGTTTCTTCATTAGAAATATCATTATTTTCATATTCAACAATTTCTGTTTTGGCATGACTAATCAACAGAAGAATCCTGTTCTGTTTTAAAATACTTAATTGCTTATAAAAACCGGATGCAGCAAGTTCATCCATCCAGCTTGTAGGCTCATCCAATATTAAAATCTGAGAATCTTTAGTTAAAGCTCTTGCCAGTGCCATTCGTTGCCATTGCCCCATACTTAGTTCTTCACCTTTTTCAAAATATTTTCCGAGTAAAGTATCATAACCATTCGGTAAGTTTTCAATAACTTCATCTGCTACACTTAGTTTTGCCGCCCGTATAATTTTCTCTAAACTATTTTCATTTTCCATGTCACCCAGTGCAATATTTTGATACACGGAAAAATCATATTGAACAAAATCCTGAAATATGACACTAATGTTGTTTCTCAGCTCAAATAAATCAAAATCCTTAATATTAATTCCGTCAATATAAATTGCTCCTTTTGTACATTCATACAAACGGCACAACAACTTAATCATGGTGGTTTTACCGGCACCATTAATTCCCTTAATGTGAGCAAGATTTCCCGGTTTTGCTTCAAATGAAAAATGATCCAACACAAGTTTATCAGAGTCCGGATATGAGAATGAGACATCTTTGAATACAATACCTTCCTTAATCTTATCTGGAAATCGGATAGGTTTAAATGGAGAATTGATGTTTGGTTTTAGTTCAAGAAATTTAAAAAGATTATTCAAAAACAACTTATTGCTGTATAGACCCGACAGGTTTGCAACAATGCCCTGTATAAAGCCCTGTCCTCTACGGAAGGCTTCAAAAAGCATTACAAAGCTTCCAATAGTAATAGCACCGGCAAGCGATTTTTGACATAAAAGAATAATAATTGCAAACAATGCGCCAGCTTCAAAGAAAGTAGATAGTACGTCGAAGTTTGCCCGGCTTTTTATTATTTTCAATATTTCTTTTACCAGTTTTTTTCGGATTGAATTGAATTGACTTTGAAAATAATTTGTCAAATTAAATATACGTATTTCCTTGGCATACACTCGATTAGTCAATAAATTACTGAAGTAATTAGCTTTTCTAAATATAGATGTGTTTTTATTTTGCCAATCAAATAAAATTTTTGCCTTCCATAATTTGACAAATAATGCAGGTAAAGCAGTCAGTATCATAATAACAATTACCCAAAATGATAATGTTGTCAGAATAATGACAATACCTGCAAGCGATAAACTGTCTCTTATTATGCCTGTAAGATTGTTAAGAATTTGAATCGGCCTATAACCCGCCTCTTGCTGCGCCCTGTGAAAAGTATCGTGATATTCAGATTTATCGTAAAAAGCAAGATCCAATTCTGAAGATTTTTGATGTAACAGCCGGCTGATGTAATCGATCAGCTTTTGGGTCAATATCTCATCAATAAAAGTAATTAAAACATTCGATATACGAATTAATAAAAACACAGCACAAAAAAGGCCTGCGTAAAACCATATCCCTGAGAAATTATTATTGCTCATTTGAGCAGTGCTTGAGTTTGTAACACTATCTACTAATAATTTTAAAAGATATAATGAAGCTAAAGGCAAAATGCTTTGTAAAGTAATAAGTGCAAAACGTGCCAGGCACAGTTTCTTGTCACTTTTATAAACAAAGCTAAAAGCCTTAGAAATATTATGAAGGTCAGACTTAATCTGAACGTTATTTTTTTTCAAGATCAACCTTTATTTTTAAAACATACCGGGTAATAAGGTCTGTCCAGTAGCTATAATAAGACATAATTAATGATTTATTATTTTCGGTGTTATATTTAAAATTAATCCATTCCTTTACAGGAATAAATGTTCTAAAAACAAAAATTAATACATTTAAAGGTTTATCAAATCTTTTTAATCTGAAAAAAAATCGGCTTAAATTACTTTTTTGTTTTTGGATATTAAGCATCTCTTTATTATTTAAAGAATCAAGACTATCTAAATTTTCATTTAGATTCTTTAGAATAAAATTACGAGGTATTGGTGTTTGCAGAAAATAATGTGCATAAGTTAACGTCGTTGAAGTTCTGTTTTTTAGTTCCGGATCGGAGCAGACGTTCTCTATTTCATTCCAATCTATATTATGACCTCGCTTAAGGATAAATTCATTAATATCACAAAGCATCCGGAGGTTTGAACCCTTTTGATTGTGTAAATAATTATGTAAGTAAAAGTGACTGCATAAATGAACAAGAAAAAACTCATCAGAAAGTCTGTATAATGTATTTTTTGGATTTATTGGAACGGCTTTTTTAAAAGCCATTTCGGTTTCATCAAAGAAATCATGAAATTCAAATAAATTCGAGTGTACTTCAACATCGCAATCATTACTATGCAGGACATCCAAATGATGGAACGGTACTACACTGTCATGAACAGTTGATTTTGTCGGTGGGTGTCTATGTGGTCCCTGTCGTACAAAACCATTTGACTTAAGAAGGTTCCAAACAGATATAGCTTTTTCTTTTTCTACTAAAATATCAAGGTCACACATTGATCGAATCCCTATGTTTGGATAGAAATCACTAATCAGATATCCCCCTTTAAGAAGAACTATTTTATCTTTAACAATATCTGAGATCTCATTAATTTTATCTATAAATTGTGTGTTTCTTATCGCTACCATATAGTAAGCTTCTTGAAATTCATTAAAAAGATCAGAAGGTATGAGATAAGTTAAATTGTGTTTTTTAAGGGAATAATAAATGAATGTAGTTACACCGTGGAATGAGGCTTTTTTTGATAATAGATTCCAGTCAAGATCTTTGGTTGAAAGATCTTTTAATCGCTCGACGTTTTCATCAGAAAGATTTAGTCGTGCAGCATTTAAAATGAATTTTTCTTCATTCATTAAATTTTATTTACAATGAAAGGCTGAAAATATTCTTATAATTTTAGAGATCCCTTTTTTGGACAAACTTACTTACTAAAAATAAACCCCTGTCAATCAAAACCTTTTCTTTTCTTCACATTTTCCCTGTAGTTAACCCCCATAACCAATTTAAAAACTTTACTTGCACCTTTACGAGGCAAACGAATCAATAACATCACTATTCGCTCGGCAATTGAAATGTATGGTGATAATTTTCCAAGCAAGAAATTAATCAAATTCCATTTTTTGCTTTCATAATTTACGATTCTGTTGTTTTTCTTTACTTGTATGATTTTTCCCAACAGAAGTGAAAAAGGGACAAGTCCATCTTTTGTAATACATTTATCCCCTTTGGTAACCAGATGTTTTTGCCCTAAATATGTCTTAAATCCTAAAAATCTATGAATTTTGAAACGACTTTCAAATTTACAAACAACAATATCACCACATTTAAGATCTTTAGCAACAATTGATTTAATTGTTGCAGTATCACCATTTTCAATAAATGGTCTCATGCAATAGCCATATAAAGGAATTGTTACTGTTTCACCCTTTTGCAAAAGCACAGCTATTAATTGGTAGTAATCATGTTTTATAAAGAATTCTTCCTGAAACTTATTAGAATCCATTATTGTTTTTCCATTAAGTCTGTTACCTGGCGGGCTGCATCTCCTGCATTATTATGAAATATTTGATATGAATTAACCCGTTTGACAACTGATGACATTTGCTCAATGGTAGCCACAGATTTGGCTCTGCCGATTTGAGCATTCAAAAGCCGGGTCAATGAATCCGATTTTTTTATTAGTTTAATTTGTGGTTTAGCATCAGGTGAATACTTAACAAAAAAAACAGCTCTCAAAGGTATCGCCTTACCCTGTTTTTCTTTCGGGACTGCAACCTGATGTTCAACACCAAATTGTTTTGATATCCAGTCCCCATTAAGCTTTACAATCCCCGGCTGGTATGAAACTGTTTTTAGAAACGGCAACAGATTATAATTTTTATCCAATAATCCAACTTCATCAGTAAGATAAAGCCAGTCATGGTTAGCTATCATTTCCAAAGTGAACGTGGATTTCCCATCTCCGCTTTCTCCAAGGATTAAAATTCCTTTGTTGTTTTTACTAATAACTCCGGAATGCAGAGTGATGACATCCTTTTTGTCAACCTGATTAATTGCATGGCCTGAAACGACATTTTCTAAGGCTTTTGATAGAACATCATAAGGCACCGATATTAGTTCATGCCCCCAATCAATGGCAATACTACCATTTTTATATATAGAAAAATGATTCCTCTTTTCCGGATTATGTTTCACCTGTATAAGTGAAGCATCGGTCAACACACGTTCACTCAGAAATTCTTGCAACATATAGTCACAATAATCATTAATTTCTTTTAGAGACGTTTCTAAACTGACTTTTGCGCCTAATATACTATAGTAACTTTTAAACATTAGCTTCTTTCGTTTCGACCAGTCTTAATTCTTTAAACATCTCTAATTGACGATAGATATCCGCTTCAATTTCTTCAGCTTTCACATCACAAACCTTAGCCACTTCCCGTACGATTTCACTAACCGTTCGGTTTCCATCAATCAGGTCCCAAACAGCCATTGCTGTTATATTTACGATGTGCTTATCACCTTGAGTTTCAGAGTAAAGAATTCCTTCCTCCCCAAGGTCGATGCATTTTGAATCTGTCGTTTGAAATAGAATTGTATCTTTTTTTAGATTATTCATGTCTTTTTAATGCTCCGTTAAATTCATAAATTAACAATAAAACACTAAATAGCAGCTTCAACGCTTTTCTTCACTTCTTCTACAAATCCGAGGTCTTTAAACATAGCCAATTGTTGAATGATGTCTTCTTCAATTTCAGAAGGTTCGGCCATGCAAAGACCAGCAATTTCCTGGACAATTTCCCGGACAGTACAGGTGCCGTCAAGAATATCCCAGATAGCCATTGCTATTGTGTTTGCTATATATCTGTTTCCTGGTGTGCTATTTAAAAACAGAATCCCTTCTTCATCTATGTCAATTACCTCTGCTGCTGTATTCTTTACAAAGATACAATTTAGATGAATTGTTTTTTTAATGCTTTCTAATGGCGTCATCTTTTCCGTAGGGATAAAATCATTATTGGTTTTGTCATCTTTTTTCATAAAAGAATCACATATCTCAAGAATAAGTTTATTGTAGGTCTCCAGATTGTTTCTCTTCAGGTTGAAAAGACTTCTATAGGTTTCATATATAAGAGTTTTTGTGTGCGCACAAATCAAAGGTGTAACCTTATTAATATCGTTGAAAAAAGTTAAAGAGTTATAATAACAATGTGCGGTACATAAATATCTTATAGAACATTTCTTACATTCTTTTCTAGTCTCAGTTGTTGCGTTTTTATAAATTTGGATTTTTTCGTTATCTAATCCGTTAAACACGCTGCCAATAGAAGATTCTTTTTCGCCAAAAGACCGATGGCAGGGAACTATCTTTCCATCGTAACAGATCGCAACATAATACGTGCCTGCGCCACAGCATCTTTCTTTTGATGTATTACTTAAAAGGTTTGCCAGGATTTCAAGAATCACCAAGTTCTTTATTTTCTTTCCTTTAATAATATTTTCAAAAGCGCTGGATACCTGTTCTTTGGCATTATTTATTGCTTCATCCATTGAAAGGACGATATCACGATCTAATGAAGTTGCTAATCCCAGCGAATAGTTCATGGCGCCAATTTTTTCAATCGGTTCAATCACTTTTTGGCTGCAATCAGGGGTACTTTTATGCGTAATGGTTGCGCCTATGGCACATTTTGAAGGCTTTATTTTTTTTATGGATTTAATGATCTTATTATAATTGTCAGTTCCATCTTTTGATGTTCTGTTGAAATTATGAACATCTTTATTTCCGTCTAAACTTATCCTGATAAAAATATTGTTTTTGTCAGAATATTCTATAATTTCATCCGTTAGTAACGATCCATTTGTTATAATGGTAAAATTGCCAACAGTGATATGGTCGGTTTTTTCATATTCTTTACATTTCTCAACAATATATTTAATCAGTTTAAAATTAAGTAAAGGTTCTCCACCCATAAATCCGATTGACCGCAGTGTATTGAGGCCATTTTTTTTTGCTGATTCAAAAAAAAATTCAAGCGCTTTATCCGCAATTTCTGTGGTCATGTTTTTAGAGGTTGTTATTTCGCCGTGGTAACAATATTTGCAATTAAAATTGCAGCCCGAGGCAACCTCCATACTGATTGAATGTATAGCTATATCCATGATTTTATTAACCTATATTGGGGCTGTTTGAATAAGATACAGATTCACGGACACAGTCTGTGAGCCCGGAATTTGCTTGATGAATTGCCTGCCAATCGAAGACCCGACTTTTGCAGTCTGAAGAAAGGTGTTATTGTTAAGACTAATGGTCTGACATTCAAAAAAAATCAATTTCAGACCATTAGAAACTGATCAATATTTTAACCCTATGTACTGTAATAAACTCGCTTTGAAAACAGGGATAAATTAACAGGCACTATCAACAACAAAAAGCAGTTACTCTCTATCCCTTCTTGAAAGAGTGGCAATTGTTATTACATATAAATAACGTCTCCGCGCCCGCAAGGACCAGGCCCTTCAGGTGCACAAATAACTTGATTGAGATTTGTACATGTGACTGATGCCATATCTGAACAGTCGCCATGGATATTTGCATCATAATTAAACTTTGACATCTCTGGTGTTTGATAATTTCCCTTCAGCGCTTTTTTTCGTTCTTCTTTTATATTATTGCTCATGTTATTAACCTTTCTTAAATTAATAATATTTTAGTTTTATACGTTTTTATAAACACAGTTTATAAGCATATCATTTCTTTCGTATTTTATTATAGTATATCAATAAAAAAAACAAGTCAATGGTAATTAAATGGGGTTAAAATAGGGGGGGCACAATATTCACATTTTATCAGATAACATTAATATTTCAGTATGCTTCTAAAGTCAACATTTGCGATAAGACTTTGAAATAATTTAATTGCTAAATTGTTACCATAATCATAAGTAATTTCAAATAAATTTCTTCTGAGACCATATTTTGAGAATAGTTAAGATTTCTCCAGATAATATTGAATAGATTTTTACGGAGTCCAGTCAAAACTCTGGCACGAACTGTTGATTCTGCTGTTTGTTAAGTGGGTTCGTGGTTATGTGAAAAAACAGAATATCTTCTGTCAATTTACTGCTTTTATTCACCCGGCTTATCTAATTTTATCATTAATGGTTTTGCAACATCCAGGTGTACATCTCTTTGTGGATAGGCAATAACAATATCGTTATCCCGAAACATAGCGTCGATGCGAAATCGGATCTGGCTTTCAACCTGCAGTAGTTTTTGATGTTTCTTCCCTGTTTTGTACATGCTGATCCAAAGGTAAATTTTGAATATCAATGCGTTGTCTCCAAAATCATAAAACAGGATAATGGGCTCGGGTTTTTGTTCCACAAGTTGATGCTCATTGACCGCCTGCACAAGCAGTTCTTCAACCAGGTCCACCGGTGAGCCATATTGTACACCCACGATAATCTCCCGCCGGACGATATCATCTGAAAGACTCCAGTTAATAAAAGGATTTTGCAGCAACGTGCTGTTCGGCACCACTAGACGCAGGTTGTCAAAGGTCTTAATTCTTGCGCTGCGTGCACCAATCATCTCAACCGTACCCTGCGTGCCCTCAACTTCCACCACGTCACCAATCTTCACAGGACGTTCCGCCATCAAAATAAGACCGCTTAAGAAATTATTAACAATGTTTTGACTTCCGAACCCAACCCCGATCGCCAGTGCGCCGCCGATAAACGTAAAAAGGGTGAGAGGTATTCTGACCATATTGAATACAAACAGCACAATCATTACCAACAGGCAATAGTGGGCAATTTGTATAATCCGGTAAACCTCGAACACTAAATCCGAAAAACTTCGAACAGCAAATCCGGAAAACTTCGAACACCTATTCCGAAAAAGATCGAACACTTTTTGGTGTAAAATCGGAATGGGTGTTCGGTAAAAATCGGATTTTTCTTACCACTTGCATCTTCCTGCAAAAATCCAGTAATGTGCCCTTCAAAAACTTTGAAGGAGGGTTCATGAAGCAACAAGGCAGGAGGAAAACCATGCGACAGATCAAAGAAATTTGCAGGCTGTATCTGGTTCAGGATTTGGGGATCCGGGAGATAGCCAGGGCATGTAACATAGCGCCCTCAACTGCAAAGGGTTATGTTAGTAAAATTGAAGAACTGAAACTGAATTTTGCTGCCATTGATGCGATGGGCGAGGAGGAGCTAAAAAAGCTACTGCGTGGCAAAAAGCCAGATAAAAAAAGAAAACCCATGCCTGACCTTCAGTATCTTGCCCGGGAAATGAAAAGAAAAGGGGTCACCCTTCAGATTCTCCACGAGGAATATCTGAGGCAGTACCCGGATGGATACAGCCGAAGTCATTTTTATCAGATATACCAAAGCTGGGCAAAGAGCAGCAAGCCGACCATGCGTCTTAATCATAAAGCCGGTAAAAATCTGTTTATCGACTTCTCCGGCGCTAAAGCATTCTATTTTGATCCGGAAACCGGAGAAAAGCAGGAGGCCGAGCTCTATGTGGCCGTACTGGGCGCAAGCTCTTATACGTTTGCCTGTGCTGTAGATAGCCAGAAGGTGGAAGACTTTATCGGCAGCACCATAAACGCCTTTGAATTTTTGGGAGGCTGTCCGGAATGTGTTGTTTTAGACAATTTAAAATCCGGCGTTACCCGCGCCTGTTACTATGATCCGGAGATTAATCCCACATTTGCAGAGATGGCTGCGCATTACAATGTAGCCGTTCTGCCCGCCAGGGTCAGAAAACCCAAAGATAAAGCCAAAGTGGAAAGCGGGGTTCAGAATGTTCAGCGGCGGATTCTGGCTGCTTTGAGGGACCGTCAGTTCTTCAGTCTTTATGAACTCAATGATGCCATAAAAGAAGAGTTGAAAAAGCTCAACCATCGTCCCATGCAGGTTACCGGCCGCAGCCGCCATGAGCTTTTTGTTGAGCTTGAAAAAGCTGAGCTCAAGCCCCTTCCCGCCGAGCGTTTCAGCATCAAACAGTGGAAAAAGGCCCGGGTGCACATTGATTACCATGTGGAGGTCAAAAAGAGTTATTACAGTGTTCCCTACCGTTTAATAGGCAAACAGGTGGACATCAAATACAATGAGCGGGTCGTAGAAATTTATCATGACTGCAAACGCATTGCTTCCCATATCCGTTCCCGCAAAGCCGGTCAGTATGTAACCGACAACGCCCATATGCCGCATGAGCACCGTTATTATCTTGAATGGAGCCCATCACGGATCAAGAAATGGGGAGCCACGATAGGACCCCATACCCGTGACCTAATGGAAAAGATCATGCAAAGCAAACGGCATCCCGAGCACGGATTTAGAGGATGTCTTGGTATTATACGGTTATCCCGACAATACTCGCCCCAGAGAGTGGAAGCTGCCAGTAAACGGGTACTTCAATTTGGTGCCTACAGCTTTAAAAGCGTGAAATCAATCCTTGCCAGGGGCCTGGATAAAGTGGTTCCGCTTGAGCAGGTAAAAAATAAAAAAACCATCCATCACGATAATCTGAGAGGAGAATCCTATTATGATGCAGATGACCATAGATAAACTGCATTCCATGAAGCTCTTTGGCATTGCAGAGGCCCTGGAAGAACAGACAAACAGCACGGCTTATGAAGAGTTGAGCTTTGAGGAACGGCTGGGGATGCTGGTGGACAAAGAAATGACCTTTAGGGAAAACCGGCGTCTTTCGATGCTTTTAAGAAGAGCCCGGTTCCGGTATCCGGGTGCCTGTGTCGAGGAGATTGACTTCAGAACAAGGCGCGGAATCCGGAAAGAAAATATTCTGCATCTGGCCCAGAATGACTGGATCCGAAAACATCATAATCTGATCATTACCGGCCCGACGGGTGTGGGCAAAACCTATCTGGCCTGTGCTTTTGGTATTAGTGCCTGCCGGGAGGGGATCAGCTCTTATTACGTAAGACTTCCCCGTCTGATGGAAGAATTAAAAATTGCCCGTGCGGACGGAAGTTACATAAAACTGCTGGGCAGACTCTCCCGGATCCAGGTTCTTTTAATTGATGACTGGGGACTCAATCCCGTAACAGATGAAGAACGCCGGGATCTGCTTGAAATTTTTGAAGACCGGCACAAGGTCCGATCCACGATCATCTCCACCCAGTATCCTGTCAGCAAATGGCATAAAATCATCGATGATCCGACCATTGCCGATGCCATCTGTGACCGGCTGGTTCATAACGCTCATAAAATAAATCTGAAAGGAGATTCCATGCGGAAACTGCAGGCAAACTTGACATAGTTCGAACACTTTTGTAAAGTCGACCTGCAGGAAGATGGCAAGCTGATTTGCCGTTCGGTTAAAATCGGATTAGGTGTTCGAAGTTATCGGATTACGCAGACTGTATAAAAAATAGACTAGAGAAAAACTGCTACAGATATAAAAAGTGTTCCTGTAGAAAAATATATTTTTCATTAAATATTGGCTACAAGTCTAATCATTAGACTACTGCCATAATCGCCAGATAATGACAGTTCGGGTCTGAAAAAATAGGGTGACACTCCTAAAGATTAGAAAGGAGTGTTACCGATGGAGATTGGAAGATTAAGAAAGAAGAGATTTGGCAGA
>Ga0272441_10006480_pt1 | contig 19571 bp, 20 predicted proteins | sample SSMProp6N_FD_193582 | JGI IMG/M metagenome (GOLD analysis project Ga0272441, IMG submission 193582) | Marine sediment archaeal communities from Little Sippewissett salt marsh, Falmouth, MA, United States - SSM-Prop-6N | ecosystem: Environmental > Aquatic > Marine > Wetlands > Sediment ... | reverse complement strand
CTATTTCATAAAAATAATATTATCCACTTCAAACTCAGTTCTAACTTCTAAAATATCAAAATTCCCATGAGAAGACTTAGGAGAAACAATCACATATTTCAAAAAATTATAATCTCTTTCAAGTTTTTTAACAATAGAAAGAATAATACTTATCGCCCTTTCCTCACGCATATGCCTCTTAAAAAGATGAACAATAACATTTAAAACAGGTTCTAAAACCTCAGAGTTTTTAACAATACGATCCTTAATCTCACTAATTTCCTTTTCATTTACACGTACATTATCTCTTTTTTTTTCAACACCTTTTATACCCAAAGCTATATTGATATCAATACCATATTCTTCAAGCAAATACCTACAACTACGTCTAATAACATTAACAGCATCAAACAAATCTATACGAAAATATATTTCATCTCTCAATATATCCCGAGAAATATTAGAAAAAATATCAGTAACAGCCTTCCCAACTCTTCCCTTATCAACATTATCTAAATCAGAGGAATGCTCAACATTTACAATAGGCATATTATCAGAATAAGCAGTATCATCTATCGAAACATATCTCAAAAAATCATATTCTGATCTAAGTTTTCCAACAACCTTATCAAAAGTCTCAATTACAAATTTTTTAGAAGTTTTATCACCAATTATTTTAACAAATGTTTGCAACAAATATTCTAGATTTTTAGAGTTTGAATCTTCCATCTCCTAATATCCTAACAACTTATCAATCCTATTTTTCAAATCCTTTATCTCAAAAGGTTTTTCAACATAATCCTGACTAACAATCTTACCAAAACTCTTACTATCAGAATCAGTTTTAGCAGTTAAAAAAACCACGGGTATCCTATTCCACTCAGGGTTTTTTTTAATTTCAGCGGCTACATCCCAACCATTCATACCTGGCATCATAATATCAAGTAATATTAAATCAGGTAACTGGTTTTTCTTCAACAAATCAATACATTCCTCACCGCTTTTAACACAAGTCACATTAAAATCCGCGTCAAGATACTCCAAACCCTCTTTAACAGATAAGGTTATAGTTGGCTCATCATCTACTACTAACACTTTCTTAGTCATGCATGTCCCACCTCAAACCATATATATAAAAATCTGTTTAATTAATGTTTTCTCTCTCAAAAATCCTTCCAAGTTAAAACAGGCGTTTTAGTAGCACCTACCTCATCAACACGTTTCACAGAAGTGTTAACTGGAGCATTTTTAACAACATCAGGCTCTTCATCAGCTATACGAATCAAAGCATCAATATAACTATCAAGATCCTTTTTAGACTCAGACTCAGTAGGCTCAATCATAAGAGCCTCCTTCACAATGAGCGGGAAATAAACAGTTGGAGGATGAAGACCATAATCCAACAAACGCTTGGCTACATCCTTAGCAGCCACATTTTTTTCCTGTTTAAGTTTTTCACAACTAAGAACAAACTCATGTTTTCTCAAATTTTTATACGGCATCTCATATTTCCCACTATCAAGTATCTTCTTCTTCATATAATTAGAATTTAAAACCGCAATCTCAGATGTCTCCTTAAGACCATCACTACCCATCAACAGAATATAAGTATAAGCCTTTAATAAAACAGAAAAATTACCATAAAAACTCTTAATCTTACCAACTGATTCAGGTGCATCATAATCAAAAACATATACACCCCCCCTATTTTTAGCAACCCTTGGAACTGGCAAAAATTTCTCAAGTTTAATATTCACACCCACAGGGCCACTACCAGGCCCACCACCACCATGAGGAGTTGAAAAAGTCTTATGAAGATTAAGATGAACAATATCAAAACCCATATCACCAGGTCTAGCCTCACCCATAATAGCATTCATATTAGCACCATCATAATACAAAAGAGCACCAGCATCATGTACAAGTTTTGATATCTCAAGAATATCAGACTCAAAAATACCAAGCGTATTAGGATTAGTCAACATAAAACAAGCAGTTCTATCAGACAATGATTTCTCAAGTACATAAAGATCAACAGTCCCCTCACCAGTAGATGGTATCTCAATAAGCTTATAACCATTCATCGTAGCACTAGCAGGATTAGTACCATGCGCAGTATCAGGCAGAATAACCTCATCTCTTTCACCATCCTTACGAGAACTATGATACGCCCTAGCCAGAAGCATACCAAGAAACTCACCCTGCGCACCAGCAGCTGGCTGCAAACAAAAATAATCCATACCAGTTATCTTACAAAGCATACGCTCAAGCTCAAATAAAACCTGGAGATTACCCTGAACCGTAGAAACATCCTGACAAGGATGAGTACCAGCAAAAAAATCCCAACCAGCTATATTCTCACAAACCTTAGGATTATACTTCATAGTACAAGAACCAAGAGGATAAATACCAGAATCAACACCATAATTCATCTGACTAAGACGATGAAAATGACGAACAACCTGAGTCTCATCAATATCTGGGAGATCAACACTCTTCTTCCGCTGAAGAGAAACAGGAATACCAGTAACAGGTTTCATCTTACCCTTCTCACCCTCAGCTAACTCATTGAGAAAAGGCTCATCATAAACAGCAGAACGATACACTATGATACCTCCCTCAAAGCATTAACAAGTTTTTCCATATCAGAGTCACTATGCATCTCTGTATTACCAAAAAGCATACAATTATTAAGACCAGGGTAACACTTTTCATCCAAAACAAAACCACCCTGAATACCCTGCTTCAACAAACCACTATTAACCTCATCAACATCAACATCCGACTTAACAACAAACTCATTAAAATGAACACCATTAAAAACTCTCTTAAAACCATCAACTTTCTCAACACTTTTAGCAAGCCTCTGACCATTTTCAAAATTAACTCTACCAAGCTCCCGCAAACCAGTTCCACCAAGCCAAGCCATATAAACCACAGCAGAAAGAGCACATAAACCCTCATTCGTACAAATATTACTAGTAGCCCTACCACGACGAATATGCTGCTCACGTGTCTGAAGAGCCATACAAAAAGCCCTCTTACCGCCCTCATCTTTTGTCATACCAATAATACGACCAGGAATCTGACGCAAATACTCATTCTTAGATGCAAAAATACCAAGAGAATCGCCACCAAAACTCATAGAGTTACCAAGAGCACGACCCTCACCAATAACAACATCCGCACCATAACTACCAGGAGCTCTCACCACACCAAGAGAAACAGGGTCAACACCAACTACAAAAAGAGAACCCGCATCTCTCACAATCTTGCTTATCTTTTCAATATCCTCCTCAAAAACACCAAAGAAATTAGGATTCTCAACATAAACACCAGCAACAGACTCATCAACCATATCAACTAATTTACTAACATCAACCCTACCAGTTTTCTTATCATAAGAAACTTCCTTAACAGATATATTGGGACCCTGTGTATAATTCTTCAAAACAGATTTCTTATCCCATGAAATATTCCCCGGGATAACAAAAACATCTCTACCCTTTTTCACCCGGGCACACATAAGAGCTGCTTCACCAAGAGCAGTAGCACCATCATACATAGAAGCATTAGCAATATCCATACCAGTAATCTCAGCGATAACACTCTGATACTCAAACATAGCCTGTAAAAAACCCTGAGAAGCCTCCGACTGATAAGGAGTATAAGATGTATAAAACTCAGCACGAGAAATCATAGATTTAACAACAGCAGGAATATAATGCGGTTTTATACCACCCCCAAGAAAACTAAGAAGCTCACAGAATGATTTATTCTTACCAGCAATCTCCCTAAGTTTTTTCTCCGTCTCCTGCTGAGAAAGACCCTTTGGTAAATCTAAACCCTTGATCCTAATTTTTTTAGGGATATCCGAGAACAACTCATCGATATGTTTTAAACCTATATCCTTGAGCATCTCTTCTTTCAAAGCCGAGTTCGGGATAAACTTCATCAGACTCCCCAACCACGGTAACAACAACAGATTAAAGAAATTTATGTAAAAACAATAAATTTATGAAATATTTAAATCTCAAAAAATATTGCGCATAGTCAATGACCTACTATAAATTCAAAAATAAATCTAATAAAAAAATAACCGTTGGAAAAATCATCTGCCTCGCAAGAACCTATAAAAAACACGCAGATGAAATGAAAACCACAGTTACAGAGGACCCGCTTCTTTTCCTTAAACCCGCTAGCGCTGTAATATTCAATGGAGAATCAATAATACTCCCAAAAATGTCAAACTGTTTACATCATGAAGTAGAACTAGGCGTCGTCATAGGTAAAAAATGTAAAAACGCGACACAAAAAAATGCTATGAATTATATTTTAGGATATCTAATTGCTCTTGATATAACCGCCAGAGATATCCAATCAAAAGCAAAAAAAATGGGTTGGCCCTGGAGCATTGCAAAAGGTTTTGATACCTTCGCACCAATCAGCGATCTTGTTTTAAAACAAAAAATACCAAATCCCAATAATCTTGACATCTGGTTAAAAGTAAACGGCGAAATAAAACAGAAAACAAATACTAAAAACATGATTTTCACAGTTGAAAAAATTATAGAATTCATATCACAAATTATGACACTAGAAAAAGGTGATCTAATAATGACAGGTACGCCTGAAGGCGTAGATGAAATATCAAAAGGTGATATTCTAGAAGCAAAACTAGAGGGTTTTTGCTCTTTAAAAGTAAAAGTGAAATAGTTTTTGGAAAATATTTTAAATCTAAATCCTATTGCCACACTACATTCTATTATTCGGAGGAGGCATAACTAAATGAAAGACGTTGTAATAGTATCAGGTGTTAGAACAGCTCAGGGAAAGTTTGCTGGTTCACTTAAAAGTTTTTCAGCTCCACAACTAGGCAGTATTGTCATTAAAGAAGCTATAAAAAGAGCAAAGATTAAACCAAAAGATGTAAACGAAGTCATAATGGGAAACGTCGTACCAGCAGGTCTCGGCCAAAACGTTGCCCGTCAAGCAGCTATAGGCGCAGGCATACCATATGAAGTAGGAGCCCTTCATGTTGACAAAGTATGTGGATCAGGTCTAAAATCAATTGTATTAGCCGCTCAAGCAATAAAATGTGGAGACGCAGAAATCATTGTATCGGGCGGTATGGAAAGCATGAGCAACTGCCCATACGCACTTCCAAAAGCACGCTACGGTTACAGAATGTTCAATGGAGAAATAGTTGACCTAATGGTAAACGATGGACTATGGGACGTCTACAACAATTACCACATGGGAAACACCGGCGAAGTCATAGCTGAAAAACACAAAATAACAAGAGAAGACTGCGACAAATTTGCTATGTGGAGCCATCAGAAAGCTGCAAAAGCAACCAATGATGGAAAATTAAAAGATGAAATAATACCAGTTGAAGTCCCGCAAAAAAAAGGCGACCCAATTATTTTCGATAAAGACGAAGGAATCAGGGAAAATACAACACTTGAAAAACTAGCGAAACTTCCACCATTTTTCAAAAAAGATGGAGTTGTAACAGCAGGAAACGCATCACAAATAACAGATGGAGCATCTGCTGTAGTAGTAATGAGCAAAGAAAAAGCAAATAAAATCGGTGCTGAACCACTCGCAACCATTAAATCATATAACACTAGCGGTGTTGAGCCATCATATGTAATGGGCGCACCAATACCAGGAGTAAAAGCAATACTCAAAGATAACAAATTAACAATAGATGACATAGACCTAGTAGAACATAACGAAGCATTTTCATCAGCTTCAGCAGCTGTAATGAAAGAATTCAACATACCAAAAGAAAAATTTAACGTGCATGGTGGCGCCGTAGCAATTGGCCACCCAATCGGCTCCAGTGGCTCAAGGATACTTATAACACTAATGAACGCAATGAAACAATACAAGAAACATCGAGGACTAGCAACAATATGTCTAGGAGGAGGAAATGCTGTACAAATGATTATCGAGAGGTGAAAAAAAATATGAATATAAAAAAAATAGGTGTTATTGGAGCAGGGCAAATGGGACATGGCATAGCATTAGTCTCAGCCCAAGCAGGTTATAATGTAATATTACACGATATAAAAGACGAATACGTTAAAAAAGGAATAAGCAAAATAGACAAGTTTTTAAATAAAAGTATAGAAAAAGGAAAAATCACTGAAGCTGATAAAAAAAAGATTACATCTAAAATAAAAGGTAGTACAAGCCTTCAAGATCTTAAAGATGCTGACCTAGTCATTGAAGCAATTTTTGAAAACGTAAAAGTCAAAAAAGATCTTTTCAAAGAACTTGATAAAACATGTAAAAAAGACTGTGTTCTTGCATCCAACACAAGCACCATCCCTATTACAGACTTAGCATCAGTTACAGATCGACCTGAAAAATTCATTGGAATGCATTTCATGAACCCAGTACCAATAATGAAACTAGTAGAAGTAATAAGAGGACTACGCACCAACGATGCCACAACTAAACTAATACATGATTTATCAGAAAAAATGGGAAAAATACCAGTCGAGGTAAACGATGGACCAGGTTTCGTATCAAACAGACTACTAATGCCTATGATAAACGAAGCAGTATACTGCTACATGGAAGGCATAGGCACACCTGAAAACATTGACAACGTGATGAAACTTGGTATGAACCATCCAATGGGGCCATTAGCACTCGCAGATCTAATAGGTTTAGATGTAGTATTAGATATTATGACTGTCTTATACGAAGGTTTTAATGACTCAAAATATAGACCCTGTCCACTTCTTAAAAAAATGGTACAAGGAGGACATCTAGGTCGAAAAACAGGTAAAGGATTTTATGACTATTCTAAGTAGGTGAAACTATGAGTTATGAAAATATCAACGTTGAAAAAAAAGACGCGGTTGGAATTATAAAAATAAACAGACCTAAGGCTCTAAACGCATTAAACATAGATACACTTAAAGAAATTACAAATGCTGTCTCTGAACTTGAAAAAGACAAAGAAATCAAAGTAGCGATTTTAACAGGAGAAGGAAAATCATTCATCGCTGGTGCAGATATCAGCGCTATGGTAAATATGACACCATCTGAAGCAAAAAAATTCTCAGAAATAGGACATAACATGCTTTATAAAATTGAAAAATCCCGTTTACCATTTATCGCAGCGGTAAACGGTTACGCTCTAGGTGGTGGATGTGAGACTTTAATGGCTTGTGACATTGTAGTAGCTGGAAAAAGTGCAAAAATTGGTCAACCAGAAATAAACCTTGGAATACATCCGGGTTTTGGGGGTACACAAAGACTGCCTCGTCTAGTTGGTAGGATGAAAGCAAAAGAACTACTATTAACTGGTCGTAATTTATCTGCAGATGAGGCACTAAACATAGGATTAGTAAACCTGGTCATCGAAGATGATAAATTAATGGAAGAAGTAGAGAAACTCGCTAACAAAATAGCAGGTAAATCACCAGTTCAAACATCTCTTATAAAAGAACTTGTGAACAAAGGTATAGATACAGATCTTAACAGTGGTAACTCATTAGAGATAAATCGTTTTTCATCTAGTTTTTCAACTCATGACCAGAAAGAAGGAATGAAAGCTTTCCTTGAAAAACGTAAACCAAGTTTCAAAGGAAAATAATTCCTTTTTATTTTAAAAATTTACTCAAAATTTCCTCAGCTGCAGAGTGAGGATCAGTTTCTTTTTTACTAATTTTATCTAAAAGAACTTCAATCTTCTCCTTAAAAGTTGACTCATCAAAAATAAAATTCATCAAACGTTTCCTAATAATTTCAACAAGCTCAGCTTCATAACGAAGTCTACGTTGTTTATCAAATTCTTTTGTTTTTTCTAAATATTTCAAATGCTTTTCAATCTCACCCATAAGCTGTTTAATTCCTTCACCCTCTTTTGCCACCGCTGTTAAAACAGGTGTTTTTCTATCCTTATTAGCACAAGAAATATCAACAAGACTCTCAACTTCTGCAACAGCCTGCTCAACACCATCACGATCTGCTTTGTTCACAACATAAACATCAGCAATCTCCATCACACCAGCTTTCAAAGTCTGAATAGAATCACCAAGACCCGGTACAATAATAACAAGTGTTGTATCAGCAATCTTTATCACATCAACCTCAGCCTGACCAACACCAACAGTCTCAACCATAACAATATCCTTACCAGATGCATCCAATATCTCAACAACATCATAAACAGCACTAGTAAGACCACCAAGCATACCACGGGTACCCATACTACGGATAAAAACACCATCATCCATAGCAAGCTCATTCATACGAATACGATCACCAAGTAAAGCACCACCACTAAAAGGACTAGTAGGATCAATAGCAATAATACCAACTTTTTTACCCTGTTTACGATAAAGCCTTGTAAGCTCACAAATAAGAGTACTTTTACCAGAACCCATCACACCAGTAATACCAATAACATGAGCCTTACCAGTATGAGGATGAATCTCCTTCATAGCACTTGTGGCAACAGGATCATTATTCTCAGCAAGTGTAATTAAACGAGCAACAGCTCGAGCATCACCTCTGAGAACATTTTTTACAATATCCTTCATCTTTTCACATTCTTCTTGATAAAATCAACAATCTCATCACAGGGAGTACCAGGTCCAAAAATACCCTTAATACCCTCTTTTTTAAGCTTTGGAATATCCTGGTCAGGAATTATTCCACCACCAACAACTAAAACATCTCCCATATCTTTATCTTTCAAAAGTCTTGCAACATCAACAAAAAGAGTCATATGGGCACCACTTAGAAGACTTAAACCAACAACATCTACATCCTCTTGTACAGCAGCATCAACAATCATCTCAGCAGTCTGATGTAAACCAGTATAAATCACTTCCATACCAGCATCACGAAGTGCACGAGCAACAACTTTTGCTCCACGATCATGACCATCTAAACCAGGTTTTGCAACCAAGACTCTAATCTTTCGTTCCATACTTTAATCACCTATTAATAAATCGCAGGTTCCTCATATTCCCCAAAAACATCACGTAAAACCTGACAGGTCTCACCCAATGTAGCATAAGAATGAACACAATCAAGAATAAATGGCATTAAATTTTCATCACCCTCAGCTCCTTTTCTAAGACGAGTAAGATTTCTCTCTACTTTTTGGTTATTACGATTTTTACGAAGTTTATTCAAACGTTTAATCTGACGCTCCTCACCCTTTTCATCCATCTCCAAAATAGGAATATCAACCGGCTCATCCATAACATAATCATTAACACCAACAATTGTACGTTTCTTATCATCAATTTCTTTCTGGTACCGATAAGAAGCTTCAGCAATCTCTCTCTGATAAAAACCTTTTTCAATTGAAGGAATAACACCACCAAGTTTCTCAACTCGATCCCAGTACTGATAGGTTTCATCCTCCATTTTGTCTGTAAGCCATTCAATGTAATATGAACCACCTAATGGATCAACCGTATTTGTCACCCCGCTTTCCTCAGCTATAATTTGCTGAGTACGCAAAGCAATCCTAGCTGCTTTCTCAGAAGGTAAAGCCAAAGCCTCATCCATAGAATTAGTATGCAACGATTGCGTACCACCCAATACTGCAGCGAGACCCTGCAAGGCTACACGAGTTATATTAATCTCAGGTTGCTGAGCAGTAAGACTACAACCCGCTGTCTGAGTATGAAAACGCATTAACATACTCCTAGGTTTTCTAGCACCAAGTTTCTTAAGCTCTTTAGCCCAAATCCTCCTAGCAGCTCTATATTTAGCAATCTCCTCAAAAAAATCATTATGAGCATTAAAAAAGAAACTAAGACGCGGAGCAAAATCATCAATTTTAAGACCCCTTTTTAAAGCCCAACGAACATATTCAAGACCATCACCAACAGTAAACGCTAACTCCTGAACCGCAGTACTACCAGCTTCACGAATATGATAACCACTAATACTAATAGTATTCCAACGAGGGATTTCTTTAGAACCAAACTCAAAAGTATCAACAATCAAACGCATACTAGGCTCAGGAGGAAAAATAAAACTCTTCTGAGCAATATACTCCTTTAAAATATCATTCTGAATAGTCCCACCAATAATACGCCTATCAATACCACGATTCTCCGCATTAGCAATATAAAAACCCCAAACAATCGCAGCAGGACCATTAATCGTCATACTTGTTGTAACCTTATCAATTGGAATGCCCTTAAACAATATCTCCATATCCTGGAGAGAAGAAACAGCGACACCACACTTTCCAAACTCACCACGAGACATAGGATGATCAGTATCATAGCCATAAAGAGTTGGATAGTCAAAAGCAACACTAAGACCTGTTTCACCATGATCTAAAAGATACTTGTAACGCTGATTTGTTTCCTCAGCAGAACCAAAACCTGAAAACAAACGATAAGTCCAAAGACGACCACGATACATAGTAGGATGAACACCACGTAAAAAAGGATAATGCCCCGGAAAACCAATATCTTTTAAAAAATCCAAATGACCAATATCCTCAGGACCATAAAGGTGTTTAATTTCATTCCAAGAAAGATTATGAAACTTTTTTTTACGTTCAGTATGCCTCTCTTTATGAGATGAATAACAATTTTTCTCCCAGTTTTTTCTATCTTGTTTGATTTTTTCCAATTCTTTTTTATCAAACATAACAGGAACCCCTATTTAGAAATCAATGCCTTTTCGAGCTTTTCCACCATGTTGATAAGGATGTTTTATCTCAAGCATCTCTGTTACAAGATCAGCTATTTTAACTATTTCAGGATGAGCATATCTACCAGTTAATACAAGTTCAACTTTTTCTGGTTTTTCCTCAATAAGCTTCAAAACATCATCAACAGAGATTAAATTATAATCAACAGCAACATTAATCTCATCTAAAATTACCATATCATATTTGCTATTTTTCACAATTTCTTTAGCATACTTGAAACCCTTTTTTGCAAGATCAATATCAACCTGAGCAGGGTTTTCTTTTGAAACAAACTCATCACGACCATGCTGAGAAATAGTAAGACTTGGAATAGTTTCAATTGCATCTATCTCACTATATCTGCGTCCTTTCATAAACTGAACTATATGAACTTTGAAACCTGCTCCAACTGCACGCAGTGCTAGTCCTAAAGCCGCTGTTGTTTTACCTTTACCAGGACCGGTATAAACATGAACTATGCTTTTTTCCAAATGAATCTCCCCGTCCCTGAATTATATAGACTGTTATATTTCTTTTCCTAAGATATAGAAAGCTTTATGTTCAATAATTTTATTCCAACCCTCATGAAATTGGAACTAAATGAACAACAAAAAATGATACAAAAAATGGTACGAGAATTCGCAGAAAAAGAAATAGCACCAATAGCTGCAGAACTAGATGAAAAAGGAGAATATCCTACTAAAACCCTTGAAAAGATGGCTAAACTAGGTCTTCTTGGCATAATTATACCCACGGAGTACGGAGGAGCAGGGCTTGATACTATCAGCTACACAATAGCTATAGAAGAGATTTCAAGAAAATGTGCATCAACAGGCGTCATAACCTCGGTTCATAACTCACTTGTTGCATGGCCAATAATGAAGTACGGAACTGATGAACAAAAAAAGAAATATCTACCAATACTAGCAAAAGGTGAAAAAATTGGTGCCTTTGCTGGTACAGAACCAAACGCTGGTTCCGATCTAGGAGCAATGCAAACAACCGCTGTGCTAAAAGGAAATAAATACATAATAAACGGTGACAAAACATTTATTACAAGTGGTCCTGAAGCAGGTATTATTATCGTATTTGCTGTAACAGATAAAGAAGCTGGCTCAAAGGGGATTAGTGCTTTTATAGTCGAAAATAGTATGAAAGGTTTCAAAGTAGGAAGTATTTTTGATAAGTTGGGAATTAACGCAAATTTAGTTTCTGAGCTAATATTTGAAAATATGGAGGTCCCCAAGGAGAATCTTCTTGGTAAAGAAGGAGATGGATTCAAAATTGCATTGAGCACTCTTGATGGTGGACGTGTTGGTATAGCTGCTCAAGCCGTTGGCATCGCTCAAGCATGCCTCGATGAAAGCATTGAATATTCAAAACAGAGACAACAATTCGGTAGACCAATCTCCAAGTTCCAAGCTATCCAATGGATGATAGCAGATATGGCTACCCGTACAGAAGCTGCAAGATTTCTAGTTTATAATGCTGCCCATCAAAAAGATCTAGGTGGCAGATTTAGCAAAGAAGCAGCTATGGCTAAACTATTTGCCTCTGAAAACGCAATGGAATCAGCAATTAAAGCCGTACAAATCCATGGCGGATACGGCTACACAAAAGAATACACAGTTGAACGATTATTCCGCGATGCAAAAATAACTGAAATATACGAAGGTACTTCCGAGGTACAACGCATGGTTATCTCAGGGAGTCTGGTCAGATAAAATAATTTTTCATGGTGATATAATTATGGGGGAGTTCAACTACGAAAAAGAATACAAAAACTGGAAATGGAAAATACCAGATCATTACAACATAGGATACGACTGCGTAGATAAACACACTGAAACTGAAAACAAAAACAAAATAGCACTCTACTGGGAAGACACAGAGGGAAACTCAGATAAATTCACATACAACGACATGAAACATCTTACCAACAAATTTGGGAATGCATTAAAAGATCTTGGTTTCAAAAAAGGCGACCGTTTTCTAATAAGACTACCAAACCTACCAGAATTCCAAATCTCTTTTTTAGGCGGAGTAAAAATCGGCGCAGTACCAATACCCAGTAGCGTAATGTTCAGAACACATGAAATAGAATACCGAGTTAAAGATAGTAAATCAAAAGCAGTAATTACAACATCAAAATATGTAAAAGAAGTAAACGAAATAAAAGATAAATGCCCAACATTAGAAAAAATCATCATAGTAGGAGAAGCATACGACGACCAACTCTCCTATGAAAGCATAATGAAAAAAGCATCAAGTAATCTAGAAATAGAACCCACAAAGAAAAACGATATGGCCTTTTTCTGCTACACCTCAGGTACAACAGGTAACCCAAAAGGAGCAGTTCATCTTCACAGATGGGTACCCGGTAACGATCCAAGTGTATTATTCTGGCAAAAAGCAAAAGATGACGACATATTAGCCCACACAGGAGATCTCAACTGGATTTTCCCACTGGGCAACGGATTCTTATATCCATGGAGACATGGTTTTTCCACTTTTATTTATGATGGAAGGTTCAACCCTAACAAATGGTTTGAACTAATTGAAAAATATAAAATTACAAACCTAGCATCTGTTCCAACAGCATACCGAATGTTTGTAGCAGTAAACGATGCTGAGAAAAAATATGACTTATCTAATCTTAGACATTGCATATCAGCAGGTGAACCACTTAACCCCGAGATAATAAAAGAATGGAAACGAAGATTCAAACTTGATATATATGATGGAATAGGTATGACCGAGATAATGGTTTATCTTTCAAACTTTGAAGGCATGGAGATTAAACCAGGATCATGTGGTAGACCACAACCCGGTAAAACCTGTGCTATTGTCAACCATAATGGTAAAATTTTACCTAATGGAAAACAAGGCGTTTTAGCTGTTAAAGAAACAGACCCGGGTCTTTTCAAAGAATACTGGAATAAACAAGATAAAACACGCAGTAGTTTTAAGAATGGTTGGTTCCTCACAGGGGACGTACTATATCGAGATGAAGAAGGTTATTATTGGTTTAGCGGACGTGACGATGATCTGATCATGGCAGCAGGATACAGGATTTCACCTTTTGAAGTTGAATCCGCTATAATATCTCATCCTGAAGTACTAGAATGCGCAGTGGTAGCAAGCCCTGATAAAACCCGCGGAGTAATCGTCAAAGCTTTTATTATTCTCCATGATAAAACTAAGGCTTCTGATAATCTTATAAAGGATATCCAGGAGCATACCAAAATGGTTGCTGCTCCATATAAATATCCAAGAGAAATTGAGTTTGTTGAAGAGCTACCAAAAACCCAAAGTGGTAAAATAAAAAGGAAGCAATTAAGAGAATTAGAAATAGAAAGAAAAGGAGTGATAAAATGAATATAATTGTTTGTGCAAAACAAGTTATTGATATATCTGAAATGAAAATTGATTCAAGCACAAAGAAACCAATTTTACAAGGCGTACCAAAGAAAATAAGTGACATTGACAAAAACGCGATAGAAGAAGCAATAAAAATCAAAGATAAAGACGGTGGAAAAATAACAGTAGTTACGATTGGATCATCTGATGCAAAAGAACGAATTAAAGAACTATTAGCCATGGGAGCTGATGAAGGAGTAATAGTGACAGCCCCAGATAATATCGATTACTATATGACTGCTACCCTTCTATCAGAAGCAATTAAAAAAATCGGGCAATATGACATAGTCCTATGCGGAGAGGCATCAACTGATTTATTCTCAGGTCAAATAGGACCAAGATTAGCTGGTTTGTTAAATATCCCACAAATAACATATGCATTATCAGTAAAAACCGAAAAAGATAAAATCACAGCTGAGAGAAACATGGGTGCTAAATTAGTTACAACAGAATCAAAATACCCCGTACTTGTCACAGTTACAAAAGAGATAAACGAACCAAGATTACCCAGTCTGATGCAAATTCTGGCAGCAGCAAATAAACCAATACAAGAATGGACGGCTGACTCATTAAGCAGTGGTTTAAACCCACTGGTTGAAACAGTTGAACTAAAGGGTATATCAATGGAAAGAAAAAATGTCATTTACCAAAATGACCTCGACGAATCAGTGAATAAACTCGTTGATAGTCTTGCAAAAGAAGGAGTCATTGGGAGGTGAAAAAAACATGGTACTAGTCTACTCAAATAATAAAAAACTAACAATTGAAATGCTAAGTAAAGCAACTGAAATAGCGAAACAACAGAATAAAAAAGTAATAGCAGCAATAATAGGTAAATCAGATGAAAAACTTGCAAAAGAATACATATCATACGGAGCAGATCAAGTATTTATCGCAGAAACAAACCTAGAAGCAGTTAAAGCAGAAGAATACGCAGATATACTAAGCAATATTGTAAAAGAAACCAGTGTTGAAACAATTCTAATAGGTTCAAATAAAACCGGTAAAGAACTATCAGCACGACTAGGTGGAAAACTAAATGCTGGATGTGTCGTCGACTCCAATAACATATATGTAAAAAATAACAAGTTAATAGCAGAGCGAGTAGTATTCAGTGGAAATGCTATAGCAGTAGAACAGTTTAACTCTAAACCCGCAATAATAACAGTTCCTTCAAAAGCCTTTGACCCACTTAAAAAAGATGATAGCCGCAAAGGAGAAATAACTAAAAAGAAAATAGATAGCGAAAAATCTCAATCCAAGATACTCAAAGTTCAAGAGATGAAAACAGAAGGCGTCAACGTTGAAGATGCAGAGATAATCGTATCATGTGGTCGTGGCTTCAAAGATAAAAACGATATAAAACTAGTAGAAGAACTCGCTGACGTACTAAAAGGTAAAACCGTTGGATGTAGCAGACCCATCGCTGCTGATCTAAAATGGTTATCCGAGGATCACTGGATAGGACTCTCAGGCCGCAAAGTTAAACCAAAACTTTACATTGCAGCAGGTATCTCCGGTCAAATTCAACATATAGCAGGAATGCGAGACTCGGGGATAATAGTAGCAATAAACAAAGACCCAGATGCTCTAATTTTCAAATCATCGGACTACGGGATCGTAGGAGACCTATACGAGGTAATACCAAAACTAACAGCCGCTATCAAAGAAAAGATGGGATAAAAAATCCTATCTTTAACAACACCCCAAAACAAGTTGGAGGGAAAAAAATTAGTAGAGAAAAAGATAAAAAACTAATTAAAAAAATCCCTGAAGATAAACTCGCTGATTTTATATTCATGCATCTACGTGACATGTGGGCCGTAGATGGACTATATTACCTATTTATAGAAGAGAAACTAGGTACCGAGGCTGCAACAGAAATAGATAGAAAAGTCTGGGAAGTCATGGGAAAAATAGAAGCACGTAAAATAAAAAAACTTTTCAACATAAATGGTGACGATATTGAATCCATGATTAAAGCATTAAGCTACTCTGGTTGGGCAATGGACTTAGAAGACAAAGAAACCGTTGTAGAAAAAAATAAAGCAATTCTGAGAAATGTAAAATGCCGCGTGCAAAACACACGGTTAGAAAAAGGATTACCTGAGTTTGGTTGTAAACCAGTACGCTGGGGTTTTCTAAAATCCTTTGCAAAAGAGTTTAATCCAGATATGGAGGTAAAATGTAACGTATGCCCCCCAGACAAACATCCAAAAAACTTATGGTGCGAATGGGTTTTTTCTATTAAACAAAAATGAAGAAAAAAGAGAGGGTTATTTTTTAGTTAAAGACTTTGACTACCTAAAAAAATGCTCTCAAATTGTTGTTGATTAACTTGAGTGGTCCTCATGTTTACATCATCTTTCTTTTCAGTCCAAAGGAAAATAGTTCCAGGCCCAGAAATAGTTACATAAGTCGATTCAGCATTCTTATCGCTTATATCAATATTATAGGATGGTATGCCCTTCCAATAACCAAATTCTCTTTTATGAATTGCAGGAAAAAGACTATATATCCCAGCTTCAACATAGTTTACTTCTGCAGGTTTCAACCAATAAGTATAATATTCATTAACAAGCCATATTGATACCTTAAGATAATTGGTAATAAAACTTATTTCATATTTTTCACCAATCGGAGATGCTTCCTTATCTGTAGAAACGGGAGCATCTGGTTTTGTTACCTCTGCAGGTATAGTCTGAAAAGTCATCAGTGTTAATATACCTATCAGCATCAATACACATATTTTCTTATTCATTTATATGCACCTTAATGACATATGCTTCATTATCATTTATAAAATTTATAGCCATATCTTCCAATTTAACCCTATTTTGTTATATAAAAACTAATAAAACAATACAGCACATATACAAAGAACAAAAGCTGTAGACTTCACACTTAGTTGACCTAGGAAGAATGGATGTTCTCCATTCAACAAAAATGAAAAAAAAGAAAGATCTGCTTTATTTTTTAGGATGTCTCTCAAAAAAATCCCACATTAGATCAGTAGCAGAAATCTCTTGATAAGGATCATAATATTTATCCCCATCCCAACTTCCACCAAACCACCAATGCTCACCATTATTAACAGTATACAAGACAACCTCAGAACCATCTGTTCCATTACTATAAGTTCTTATAGTGATATTTCCACTTTCTGTTATTATCGGTGTTTGGTTACAATTATTGTGTTTCACCCAAAAATCAACAGATTCATTTACAGAAAATGCTTTCCAAACAGGATCCGCATCATCATATGGTACATCTTTATCTTTTAACCCATGAAAAATAATTACAGGAAGTGGATTTTCAGGTTTAGGAACCTTTTTTGAAAAAACTAATCTTTTTACCCCAATGGTTCCTGCTAATGGGCCAATTGCAGCAATCTTATCAGATAAAATTGATCCTGCATAATAAGATAAAATCGCACCTTGAGAAAAACCGCCAAGGTAAATTCTACTTGAATTAATTGAATACTCCTCTTTCATCGTTTCGATAATTGCATTAATAAAACCAACATCATCTATTCTTAATAGGTAAGGTCTATTGATAACAACTCCATGCATGTTCCATTGTAGTCCTCTGTTTTCTTTTAAAATAAGTCGATGTAAAAATGAAATTAAAAAACCTTCAGTTCCATTTGGATAAACCGCAATAAAACCCTCTTCATCAGATTTCTCATCCATATCCGAACGTTTACTAATAGTTGAACTAGATAAGCCTCCTCCATGAAGCAGAATTACAAGGGGGACTTCATTTTCACCATCATAGCTAGGGGGGACATGTACTCTATAAGAACGAATTCGTAAACCATGTATCATAAAGCAGAAGTGGTTACCAGGAATTGATGAGGGTTTTGTAACAATATTCTTCCCTCCATTCACAGGTAAAGCAACAACTCCAAACGCATTAGTTAATATAATTGCAGATATGATAATAGGAATTATATTTTTCATTTTCGTCTAATATAGATATTTAGTTAATATTTCTTATATATTTTATGGTACACTTCTACCCTGTTTTAGAGGCTAATTGAGCCGCTGCTTGACGATGAATTACTACTCAAAGTAGTTTGACTGGCACTACATGCAAAGTAATTTAATTCTTCTCTAAATTCCATTAAAAGTTCATCCCATAATGTATCTTGCGCGAAATCTAGGTTTAGATACAAATCAGGTAAATCATCAGGTACATTTTCGTAATCAAACCAACACATATGAAGAAGAGATAAACCATATCTAAGATGAGGAATATGGGGAGGATAATAACATAATGTTAGTATAATTGTACTATCAAATGCTTGAATCACTTTATCTGCAGCATTTTTAATTTGAATATCATTTACAATAATTTTAGTATTTAATGCAAATTTATATACATCAAACTGCCATAAATTATAATAGTTACCATCTTCAGTACGATAACTAATTCCGGTTATCATGGGTGTTAGTTGCCCCACTAATTTAATTGAATCGCTATATTCTGATAACTTCTCTATTAATATTTCTGCCAATAAATTAATCTTTAAAACTAGGTCATCGAGTTTACTTCCATCAATTACAGCTACATCGAAAAATTTTCCTGCGTCATATAAAATTTCTGCTGTATTTTCAGCAATAGTTTTTGAATTCAATCCAGGGTTTTGTGTCAAATCCTCTAAAATCAATTTATACACATATTCTTTAGTTGCAGATACAATTATTTCAGAACTTATACCAAAATCAAAAAATTCTTTAATTGGATAATACAACTCGAGCATACCCATCATACATGCATCAAAAAACAAAATATCCAATTTTTTACCCAAATGATTTTTAATCTTACTTAAAGCTGTTTTAAGATCTTCAGAGGTTAAATAATCATCATCAGTCCAATCAGAACAAACACCTTTCCATCCCTGGCCATGATTATTTAAAGTCAAATAATAATTGTCAGCTGGATAATTATCTATAGCCCAACATACAAAATCTGATAGTGTATCTGGATCGCCCATGTTGAGTTCACCAAGATCTTCAAACTCAGAGCTGATATTCCTCATGTCCTCATCATGAATTATATAATAGCGTTTTGTATCCTCGTAAGAGAGCCCATCTAATAAAACTACAATATTTACATTTTCTGTAGATCCAACCATTTCCATATAGTTTAATTCTCTGGCTAAAAACTCAAAAAGATCGTTATCGCCGTCTAAGTAAGCTATAAATGTCCAATCAGCTTGTTGAACAGGATTAACATTACACCATCCATTCGTAGATTTATCCTCTGTAATGCCAGAATCTACAGTTGGCATAGTAGCTATAAATAAACAACATATCACTAGGATCATCACTATTTTCTTTTTCATTTAATATAGATATTTAGCTAAGATTTCTTATATAGTTTATGGTACAATTCTTTACTTTAATAACAGTTACTTTTGTTATATAAAAACTAATAAAACAATTCAGCACATATACAAAGAACAAAAGCTGTA
>Ga0272441_10006478_pt1 | contig 19575 bp, 18 predicted proteins | sample SSMProp6N_FD_193582 | JGI IMG/M metagenome (GOLD analysis project Ga0272441, IMG submission 193582) | Marine sediment archaeal communities from Little Sippewissett salt marsh, Falmouth, MA, United States - SSM-Prop-6N | ecosystem: Environmental > Aquatic > Marine > Wetlands > Sediment ... | reverse complement strand
CCAAGAACTTGAAAAAAGCATTCAAAAGGTAAAAAAACTTAATCAGGAAAAGAAAAATGAATTATTAAAAATATCGAAAATGACACAGGAGGAAGCAAAAATAGAATTAATGGGTAATCTGGAAAAAGAACTTACCCATGAAGCCGGTAAAATGATCAAAGAAATACAGGAAAGAGCAAAGTCAGAAGCCGATAAAAAATCAAGAAATATACTTTCTTTGGCTATTCAGAGATTTGCATCAGACCATACCGTTGAAAATACCACATCTTTCGTACCGCTACCCAATGAAGATATGAAAGGTAGAATCATTGGAAGAGAAGGAAGAAACATAAGAACATTTGAGATGTTGACCGGTGTAGATCTCATTGTCGATGATACGCCCGAAGCTGTTATTATATCTGGCTTTGATCCCATTAGAAGGGAAATTGCCAGAATATCACTCGAAAAATTAATTGTTGATGGAAGAATACAGCCCGCAAGAATCGAAGAAGTCATTGAGAAGTCAAAAATAATTGTCGAAAATGATATCAAGGAGACTGGTGAGCAAGTTGTTTTCGACACAAATGTTAAAAATATTAGTCCCAAAATTATAAATTTGTTGGGAAAACTGAAATATCGAACAAGTTACGGCCAGAATGTTTTGCAGCACTCTAAAGAAGTAGCTTATCTCGCAGAAATTATGGCCTCAGAAATCGGAACAAATGCGCAAATGGCAAAAAGAGCAGGGCTACTTCATGATATTGGAAAGGCAATCGATCATGAAGTAGAAGGAACACATGCTGCTATCGGTGCAGAATTGGCTAGGAAAAATGGCGAAACATTTGAGATAGTCAATGCAATTGAAGCACATCATGCAGATGTCGAACCAAAAACGATTGAAGCTATTTTAGTACAGTCGGCAGATGCCATATCAGCATCTCGACCAGGTGCAAGAAGAGAAATGCTGGAAACTTACATAAAAAGATTGAAGAATTTGGAAGAAATTGCAAATTCTTTTGAGGGTGTAGAAAAATCATATGCGATTCAGGCTGGAAGAGAAATAAGAATCATTGTTAATCCGGAAGAAATTGATGATTATATGGCTCACAAAATATCCAGAGACATATCATTGAAGGTTGAAAAAAATATAGATTATCCGGGTCAAATAAAAGTCATAGTGATTAGAGAAACAAGATCAGTTGAATACGCAAAATAAATAAGATGATATATAAGAAGAGGAGGTAATTTTTAAAAAATTACCTCCTCTTATATTTTAAAAAGAAAAAAAATGGGATACAGGGAAAGTTGTTGAATTAAGATGAAAAAAAAAGATAAAATAAATAAAAATATCCAGCCAAAAGCACATGTAAGGACTTTTGGTTGTCAGATGAATGTTAATGATTCTGAATATCTTATCGGCCAGTTACTTCATTTAGGATATGAAATGACGGATAATTTATCTGACGCTGAAATTGTTTTAATAAATAGTTGTTGTGTTCGAAAAAAAGTTGAACAAAAAATATATAGCTTGATCGGTAAAATAAGAAAAATAAAAATGAATAAAACGGAATTGAAATTAGGACTATGCGGATGCCTGGCTCAAAAAGAGAATAAAAATATTTTCAAAAATGCTCCGGCGGTCGATTTTTTACTTGGCCCATCAGAACTTAAAAATTTAGAAGACACTATAATAAAAATAAGAGAAAACAAGGATAAAAAAATATATTGTAACCATTTATCAGGATTCACGTTGAAGAATACACCCATCAAGCGTGGCGGAAAGATTACTGCTCTGGTACAAATCATGAGGGGTTGTGATAATTTTTGCAGTTATTGTATTGTTCCGTACACCCGTGGTCCGGAACAGAGCAGGGAAGCTGAAGAAATCATACTTGAAGTAAGGGATTTACTTAAAGAAGGTTATAAAGAAATATTTTTGTTGGGACAAAATGTCAATTCGTATGGTAAAGACTTGAAAAAACCTGTTTCTTTTTCAGACTTATTGAAAAGGATTTCCCGAATTGATGGGGTTCTACGGATTAGATTTATCACCTCTCACCCAAAAGATCTTTCTTTTGATTTAATCGAAACCATCAAAGATGAGAAAAAAATATGCAATCATATTCATCTTCCAATTCAATCGGGTTCAGATAAAATTCTTAGGTTAATGGATAGAAAATATGACCTTAAAAATTACAAAAAAATATATTATAGAATAAGGAGTAGAATAAAAGATGTAAGTATCACTACAGATATTATGGTTGGTTTTCCCGGTGAAACAGATAACGATTTCATGGATACCTTGGCATTTTTTAAAGAAATGGAATTTGATAACATGTATAGCTTTATATATTCCGGCAGAGAACAAGCCGTTTCATCTCTTATGCCCGGACAGGTGCCATTGCCTGAAAAAAAAGAAAGATTATGGAAACTCATTGAATTGCAGAAGAAAATAGCTGCCGAAATCAACAGCCGACTTGAAGGAAAAACGGTTGAAGTATTGGTAGAAGGTCCATCATCAAAAAATATAGAGGGTCAATTGATGGGAAGGTCCGATACGAATAAAACGGTCATATTTAAAGGGGAAAAATCATTGACAGGCAATCTAGTGAACGTGAAAGTCATAGAAACAGATGCCTGGACATTATTTGGAGAGTTAGTTCATTGAATTATTATCATGATAAAAAAGATGTATTTGTCTTGCTGGGACCGACAGGAATTGGAAAAACAAGACTATCCTTAAAGTTGGTCCAATGTATCCCTGATATTGAAATAATTTCGGCCGATTCCATGCAAATTTATAAATATATGGATATTGGAACAGATAAATTGAATTATTCCATTTTGAACAAAATTAAGCATCATATGATAGATATTATCGCGCCAGATGAATATTTCGATGTCTCCAGGTATTGCCAGATGGCAACAGCTGTTATCCATGATATCAATAATAGAAATAAAATTCCTCTAATGATTGGCGGAACCGGCTTATATATCTCTTCCATGATTTCTCCTTTATTTTCAGGGCCTGGAAAAGATCTCAAATTCAGGCGAATACTAAAAAAGATTGGAAAAAGGCGTGGGATTGATTATCTTTTTAAAAAATTATCCAATATTGATCCTGATAGTGCAAAAAAGATACATGCCAATGACCTTCAAAGAATTATTAGAGCGTTGGAAGTTTATAGGTTAACAGGACAAACCATCTCTTCTTTGAGAAAAAACAATGCGGTCGAGAATAAGAATTTTACTTTTACCTTATTCGGATTGTCAAGAAATCGGGAATCAATCTATCGAAAAATAAATTCACGGGTTGATAAAATGATAGAAAGAGGATTGATCGAAGAAGTCATATCATTGAGAGAGATGGGTTATCATGCCCAATTGAATGCCATGCAGAGTCTTGGGTATAAACAAATCTATCAATTTTTAAATGGTGAATGTGATAAAGATTTTGCCATCAATCAAATAAAAATCGATACAAGGCACTATGCCAAAAGACAAATGACCTGGTTCAAGAATAAATTAAAAGATGTTCAATGGTTTAATCTTGACCAGCAAGATGATCCCTTTGTCATTTCAGAGATAGTAAAAAAAATGCTCAAACTGTAAACCAATGAATCCTGCTTTGCGGTATGATTATAAAAAAATGAAATGACTCCTTTTCAATATCCATTGTCATTTTCCGGTCATTATTATTTTATCACCCCATTGTTTATGGTATTATTTAACAATATAGATTTATTCCAATAAAGATGAAATATTTCTTTTTTTTATAGGAGACAAATAGATGTTAACTTTTCTAATGGAAGCATTGCTGATCACTTTTTCAGGTGTGATTATCCCTGGGCCGGTCACCGCTTTAACCATTAGCAAGGGGATGAAATCACCGCATGTTGGCGCAATGGTTGCCTTGGGACATGGCTTGGTTGAAATTCCCTTGATGATGTTTATCCTGTTTGGTTTTGGGGAAATATTAAAAATGACAGTGCTTAAAATGATCATCAGTTTAATTGGAGGATATTTTCTTTTTAGACTGTCTTTAAATTTGATGAAAGGAATTAAAAATAGTGATTCCGGCGATAAACCAATAAATAACTCAAGGTCTCCCTTGGCTGACGGAATGATGCTTACACTGGTCAATCCTGCTTATTTGACATGGATAGCCACCCTGGGTTCAATTCTTATTATGAGAGCTTACACCTTTGGAATTTCGGGTGTTGTCATTTATCTTGCCTCACATTGGATGATGGATATTTTCTGGCTCTACTTTCTTTCGGCACTTTCTTTTAAAGGAGGGCAATTTTTTGGCCAACGGATACAGAAGATTTTATTTGCTGTATGTGGTATTTTTTTACTGTTTTTTAGTGCTAAATTTATCTATGATGCCTTGAAAATGATTATGAATTGCTTTATCAGTTGACAGATCCTCTGGTCATTATTAAATTATAAGATTAAGGAGAAAGGAATTTGATAAGTCATTTAATAAGTTCGCTATTGATTATTTTTCTTGCCCTGTTTGCCGGTTATGTTGTTCAAAGATTAAAAAGAGGGAATAAATTACCATTCGAATTGGATCTGGAAAAATCTAGAAAACGAATACAAAAAATAGCTATATTATATATTTTGCCGGTTACCTTTGTGGGGGTGTATTGGACCATGGATTTCTCGCAGATAAAACTCTTTCTTTTGCCAATATTAGGTTTTTTTCAACTGATATTAGGTGGCTTAATTGCGATACTTATTGCTAAAAACCTTAGAATGAATCATTTGGATACCGGTGCTTTTTTTTGTTGCGGATTTTTTTCTAACCTACTGAATATAGGCGGACTTGTTTGTTTTCTTATGTTGGGTGAGGAGGGTTATAAACTGGTTACCCTCTATATTTTTTTTGTTCATTTTGCATATTATGCCATCGGATTTCCAATTGCAAAATATTTTTCCTTAAAAAACAGTGAAAACAATATCAAAATATTCAATATAAAAACTTTGTTAAAAGATCCTTTTATTATCATTGTTATGTCTTCTATTTTTACCGGATTGAGCTTTAATCTATCCGGTTTGGAAAGACCATCCGTTTTTAGCTCAATCATTGCGATATTTGTTCCGGTCAGTACCATTTTGCTCTTGTTTTCCATAGGGCTATCCATGAAGCCAAGCAAATTGAGAGACTATTTAAAAGTATCCGTTTTAATTGCAGGAATTAAATTTTTAATTATACCCATCGTCATGCTATCTTTGAGTCTTCTAATCGGTTATCATAAAATTCTCGACGCTCTTCCACTCAAAGTGATAATGATTCTTTCATCAACACCGGTTGCCTTCAATTCACTGATACCACCCTCACTGTACGGATTAAATCTTGATCTGGCGAATTCCTGCTGGATTTTTACCACATTTGGCTTGATTTTTACACTACCCATTCTATTTCTACTTGTTAATATGATATAAGCAGGTTTTTATATAAAAACATTATAATTTCCTCAAAATTGCGAAAAAAGATGATTGGCCTGATTGTTTTAATTGTTAAAAAAATGAAAAAAAAGGAATTGTACATTCACTATCGTGTAAGCAATATAGACTATCTAATATTCATAAACCATCTTTAACCCGTTAAAATAATTAAAGGACATGAAATTAATATTCTATAAAATATCAATTTTAAACTAACTTATGTTTGTTCATTTAAAAAAAATAAAAGAGGAAAAAATGAAATGGTTTTTTACAAAAAAGGGATTTTTATTGGTGCTATTGGTTGTGATACTTGCTTTTTCTTAGTTTTCCCTTGTGCCGGGAATGGGAACTGTAACTGTTGTAGTGAATGAAAAATTTATGTTAAACAAAGTGGACATAACAAAAAACTATTATATTTATGTAGATGATCTTTATCAGGAAGAGATTATCAATATGGCTCCAATTACGCTGCAAAAAATTCCTGTTGGAGTGACCAACTTCAAAGCTTATAATTATAAGATTCTCGAAGATGTAATCAATCCTAAGGAAAAGAGGGAAATACCCACGGTGTCTTACGACTGTTCCGGCATGATTTCAAAGGATATTTTTGCCGGTATCAATCCAGTTGAGATTCCGGTTTATTGTTTTCCCTGGCCTATATTTAAAGGCAATTTTTAACAGCAATTGGCAAAAGCAAAAGACATGAATCATTTTATCGACCTTGAAATAGTATGTTTAAATAAGAGAATTTACTGAAATAAAAAGCGGATTCTCTTTTTTTTAATCTTTGCCTGTCTACCTTTCACGTTATCGATTTTCTGAAAAAAAGGATTTTATAGATATATATAGTATAAATAATATATATAAAATGTACTAAGTTCGAGTTGTGTTTACACTTTCACTAAAATAAAAGTGGTCATGCATGTGATCTTTCCTATAGAATATTAATATCCAAAAATATTCAAATATAGGGAGGAAGAACAGCACACATGACCAAAGATGAACGTATTGCGATTTACGAATACAGTGTACTGCAACATGCACGAGAAAACAAGAACATTACTTTTACTTGTAAGAAGTTTAATTTATCCAGAACCATTTATTACAAGTGGTTAAGAAGATTCAGTCAATTAGGCTATCTGGGGTTACAGGATAAAGTCAAAAGAAAATCTAAGATGCCGAATAAAATTAAACCAGATTGCGAGGCGATCATTCTCAATTATATAATCAATTATCCGACCCATGGGCCAAAGAGGATATCTAATGAACTCAAACAGCAAGGGATCGTAATCAGTGATACCGGTATCTACCATGTTTTATGCCGAAAACAATTGAATCACCGTTTAGATCGACTCTTCTATGCCCAGGAACAATCCGATAATTCTATTGTGACCGGAAAGATACCTAAGAGAAATTAAAAAGCGACAGAGGATGCATATCAGCGCCCATTACCCCGGCTATCTCTTCTGTCAGGATACCTTCTATGTCGGTACCATTAAAGGCTTAGGGAGAATCTACCAGCAGACCGGCATCGATGCTTGCAGTAACTTTGGTTTTGCCAAAGTCTATACGGATAAGACAGCAATAAGTGCCATAGATTTCCTGAAAACGAAAGTATTGCCTGTATACGCACAATGCCATATACCCTTAGATAGAGTCCTAACCGATAATGGGAAGGAATACACCACGCATTGGACAGGAGGTCAACATGGGTATGAGACCTTCTTGAAGAAAAATAATATTCGACATACCCGGATTAAACCGAGAAGCCCGCAGAGTAATGGCATGGTAGAACGATTCAATCGCACATTGTTAGAAGAGTTCTATCAGATTGCCATGATAAAGAAGGTCTATGTCTCGCTGTCTCAGTTACAGGAGGATCTGGATCAATTTATCACGTATTATAATTTTAAAAGAACCAATCAGGGGTACCGGTTAAAGGGCAAAATCCCTTACCAAAGATTTTTAGATGGTAAGAGAAAATATGCTTTACCTGAACCCTTGTAAATAGTATTATTTTTCTATAGGAAAGAACATATAGTGTAAACACTACTTGAAAGTAATACAAATAATATAATAAATAATTAATATTTTTATAACTAAAAAAATGATCATGGTGATTCTTGAGGATTATTAAGGTTTATCACTTTTCATTTGATAAAATAAGCTTGGTCCCGTCATGTCATACTGTTAAACATATAAAGAAAGGAGGAAAAAGATGAAGACAAAAACATTAAAGAAGTTATTAAAATTCATGATAACCATTATCTTATTGATTGGATTTGTTTCATGTACCCCGCTCACTATCCCGGAAACCGGAACTGTTACCATTACTGTCAATGAAAGCACTACTTTGAAAAATAAACCACCCTCAACAAGCGAATATTATATCTATATGGATGATGTTTTTCAAGATATGATGTTCAACCTGGTTCCACTTACTTTGGAAAATATTCCTATTGGGATACATACTTTCAAAGCAAGTAACTTTGCACTTTCCATCGAATCTTCTATGCTGGATAAAAAACCGGATATTGAAAAAAAGGAAAAAATGGAATCCTTTACTCTCTTTTGTTCAGGTATGATCTTTCAGGAAATATCTTCCGGTGTCAATTACGTCGAAATCCCTGTTAATTGCACTTTTATTGTTCCATATTAATTAAACTGCCCCGTAAGCCGAACAGGACAAAATGACACGTTGAGCCAATATTATAATAGAGAATTCCGTTCAATTGAATGGGATTTCTCTATTATTTTTTTATTGTGAATGAGTAGAAAAAACAAACATGTTATGTTGGGAAAAAGTTCACACGATGTTTTATTTATAATCCTTTGTTGCTTTATTATTACGAAAATGAAAACAAAAATTGAAAATATTTTAAAGTTAATATATAATCTTATGCAGTGTAAAAATATAGATTGGCTGAAAACATGAAAAAATTGATTAAAAAAAAATCTACAATTGATTGCAGTAAGCACAGGACATTTTACCAATGATTTTTATATGAACCTTATTCCTCCCGCATTATTTGCTTTCAATGCTTCCCTTGGCCTTACTTTAGCCCAACAATCGATGATAGCTTTTATTATCATTACCGGCGGAAGCTTGTTACAGCCCGTTTTTGGTTATTTTTTGGATAAAATAGGGAAAAGCAGTTATCTTATATACAGCATTGTCTGGATCAGTTTATTGATGAGCATAAGTGGATTCATCTCAAATTATTATCTTTTAATCATCATTTCAGGGTTGGGATCTCTTGCTTCGTCGGTATATCATCCGCTTGGTTCATCGATTACGGTCAGTTTATCAAAAGGATCAAGGGGAAAATCTCTTTCCATTTTTATGACCATTGGTTCGTTTGCTGCTACTTTTACACCCATGATATCCATACCCGTCATTAATCAATTTGGTTTAAAATATCTTGTATTTTTAATGATTCCCGGATTTTTGGTTGCCTTTTTTCTGAAATATACGGGCATTGAAAAGATAAAATGCCTTTTTTCCGAAAAAAGAAAAGCGGAAAACAATAATTTAAAAAATACTTCAAAGCATAAAGTAAAATGGTTGTCATTTATCGTTTTTATGTGTGTCATTAAAGTGCTTTTCCAAAGAATGATCGTCGTTTTTGGTGTTCAATTAATGATGATGAATGGAATAGGCATTATTACTGCCGGTATTGTTCTCTCGGCGCACATGTTCGCCAGATCAATTGGAACATTGTCAGGTGGATATTTATCCGATAGATTTGGAGAAAAAAACGTACTGATACTTTTTAATCTACTCTCTTTTATCATCTATGCCTTAATGATATTTTCCCGGGGAATATGGATTATTATTGGAATCATACTTTTAGGTTTTATATTTAACGGTACGGCTACTGCCAATATAACCATTACCCATCATATTTTGCCGGATAATATCAATCTTGGCACAGGTACAATCATGGGATTACCCGGGACGATTGGCAGTTTTTTAATGTTGATTTTTGGAAAATTTGCAGATATTTATGGATTAATGGAAATGGCTCAACTTTCAGCTTGCCTGGGATTAATACCATTATTAATCAGTCTATACATTTCAAAAAAATATGATTTTATCGCTGAAAAACCTGTATTGGTTCAAACATAGTTCCATCGATTCAAGATGATATGAAAAATTATGAAAACCTAATAACATTTTAAATTATATACAAAGAATAATTTAATAAAAACTAATGGGGGAAATGATGTTGAAAGAACTCATTGCCAATGGATATGGAAAGGAAGAAGATCTTAATTGTGCAGAAACGATTTTATATGGTTCAAATAAAACATATCAGCTCGGCTTGGATTCCGGTGCATTAAAAATGGCGGCACCCTTTGGAGGGGGAATGGCGATTGAAAGCGTTTGTGGTGCATTAACCGGCTCTCTGATGGTATTAGGAAAAATCTTTGTTAATGATGTTGCTCATAAACATCCGAAAATCAAGGAGTTATCTAAAGAATTGTTCGAGACTTTTGAAAATGAAATGGGTGAGATTATATGCGGACCTCTAAAAGAAAAATACCGGACAGAAGAAACAAAATGTCAATATGTTATTTTTAAAGCAGAAGAAATATTAGAAAATATCGTGGAAAGGGAATCAAAGAAAAAGAAAGTCATGATGAATTAAGAAGATATGCCAGTTAACCAGCAAACCAGCTAACACTTTCATTTTTCTTTGCTATTTAATAAATAACTAATACCTATATACTTATTTTTCTATTCACTAATCCTTCAATCTTCCAATCACTATTTTCTTATTCTTTGTTATTCACTTTTAACTAATAACTATAGACTATATACTATTTTGTTATTTATTATTCCCAAAAACTATTTCACATCAACTAATCAATCAACTAACCAGTAAACAGGTTAATTCCTTGTTCACAACTTCACTATTCACTATTTTCATGCTACAATAAAAACCGTGAACATTTCTAATTAATCAGGAGGGTATTATCATGTTCAAAAACAACGTATTTAAAACAAATAACTTTCGCTTATATAGCGGTATCAAATCATCAGGCCTACACGTATTCTTTTTTGTAGCAATATTTTGCCTTTTAATGACAATCACAACATTTGCTGCCGGTCAGGAAGATGTCAGGGAAGCTATTGTAAAAGTGTATGTAGTGAGCAATACACCTGATTATTATAATCCCTGGAGCATGCAAGGCCCCCGGGGAGGTTCAGGTTCGGGATGTATTATTGGAAATAATCTAATACTTACCAATGCGCATGTGGTCAGTGACCATACATTTTTACAGGTTCGAAAATACGGAGAAACTCAACGGCATCGCGCTGAGGTAGTTGCTGTTTCACATTTAACTGATTTGGCATTGATTAAGGTCGAGGATAATGGGTTTTTTGAAGGCGAACCATTTTTAACCCTGGGTGAACTGCCTGAAGCCCAACAGGAAGTACTGGTCTATGGATTTCCCATGGGTGGAGACATGCTCAGCATCACCAAAGGAATCATATCCCGCATTGAGCATCAGCCCTATGTCCATAGCTCTTCTGCTTATTTAGCAGGACAAATCGATGCAGCTATCAATCCCGGAAACAGTGGAGGACCGGTTATCGTTGATAACAAGATAGTCGGTGTGGTTATGCAGGGAATTTCTTCTTCTCAAAATATTGGATACATGGTTCCTGTCCCGGTGATCCGTCATTTTTTTGATGACCTGGAAGATGGTTCCTATGATGGCTATCCAAGTCTGGGCGTAAGCATGCAGGATATGGAAAACAAGGGATTTCGGGATTTTTACCAAATGGAAAAAGATATGAGCGGCGTTCTAATCAATCAAATCATTCCCGGTTCTCCTGCAGACGGTAAGTTACAGGTCAATGATGTCTTGCTATCCATTGAAGATTATGAAATTGGTAATGATGGAACAATCGAGTTTAGAAGAAATGAAAGAACCCAATTGAATTATGTCATCCAGGAGAAACAAATTGGTGAAAGCGTTAAAATGAAAATTTTAAGAAGTGGTGAAGAAGTTTCTTTGGATATCAATCTTTTCCGTTCCTCGAAAAAGGACCGTCTTGTTCCTATGGAACAATATGAGACCTTACCATCGTACTATATCTATGGTGGTTTGATATTTTGCCCTTTGACTAAAAACCTATTAAATATTTGGGGACCGCAATGGTATCAATCTGCCCCCAGAGAATTAATCTGCAATTTACAGAATAATATTCCCGAAAGGGAAGATCAGCAAGTGGTTGTACTCTTAAAAGTATTGGCGGCTGATGTGAACCAGGGATATCAAAACATAAAAACTATGGTGATTGATTTGGTAAATGGTGAAAAAATATGGAATTTAAAAGATTTTATTGCAAAAATTGAAGAGATTCAAGATGATTATATTATCCTGGAAAATGATCATCACCAAAAATTAGTGATTGACCGTGATATGGCAGAAAGCACACAGAAAGAAATATTAGAGATCTATCGTATTCCCTTTGACCGCTCGGAAGAACTGATGAATCAAGAATAAGATTTCATGAAATAAGCAAATTTTTAATTCGCGTTAATTCATCTGTTAAATTTAAAAAGATAAAATAACAAAAAAGCAATAGAACCGGAGAAAATGTTTTGGAAGATAGAAGAATAAAAAAACAAATAGCATTTATCATGGAAGTAGATAAAATCAAACAAATTTTCCGGCAGAACTATATTATGGATAATTCAAGACGCGAAAATGACGCAGAACATTCCTGGCATTTGGCTTTGATGGCCATGATATTAAGGGAATATGCCAAAAACGATGATTTGGATATACTCAAAGTCATAAAAATGGTGATTATTCATGATTTGGTAGAAATTGATGCCGGAGATACCTTTGCATTTGATAAAAAGAAAAATGCGGACAAGAGAGAAAGGGAAGAAAAAGCAGCAAAGAGAATTTTCGGGTTGCTTCCTAAAGACCAGGGTGAAGAGATGATAGAACTATGGCATGAATTTGAATCAATGAAAAGTGATGAAGCAAAATTTGCCGCATCTTTGGACCGGTTGCAACCTTTGATAAACAACTATAAAACAGAAGCAGCCGGCTGGAAAAATCATGTTATCACCAAAAAAGACATAGAAAAAAGGAACCGTCATACCAGTGAAAGTGCACCTGAATTATGGAAATACATTGAAAAGATTATTGAAGAAATGATTGAAAAGGGTTATATCATCTAATAAATTTCTCGAACACGAAGAACTTCAATAACGTTGAGAACTTCTCATATTGATGATAATGTCATGGCGACGTAAAGTCCATTTTTTTAATACGGTTAACAAAAAAATATATGTCAACAAAACAGACGAAAGGCCTAAAATGATAAACGCGAAAAACCAGGTAAAAAGTGTTGCATCCGTTATATTCAACGGGTACAAATTTGGTATGTTGCTGCAAATTGCCATAGGGCCGGTCTGTTTTTATATTTTTAAACTGGCCACCATGAACGGCTTCCTAATTGCTATGACCGGCGTTATGTCAGCTTTTTTATTGGATACACTCTTTGTGCTCGGAGCTATCAAGGGAATTGCCGTCCTATTAGAATCAAGAAGGATGCAAAACCTGATAAAATATTTCGGATCACTTGTTTTATTGATATTCGGAATCATTTCAATATTGAGCCAATTCGATATCCATTTTTTACCTGCTTTAGTTGAGCAAAACGTAAGTAGCGCAAATAATGCCTTTATTCAAACTGCCATTATTACCCTATCAAACCCATTGACAATTATATTTTGGGCAGGCGTTTTTTCTGCCAAGATTTCAGAAGGGAATTTGGGCTCGAAAGATGTTTATATTTTCGGCCTGGGAGCTGTGCTTGCCACACTTAGCTTTTTATCTCTCATAGCCCTGACGGGAAGTTATACCACGACATTTCTCTCGCCTCAAGCCATAAAAATAATCAATATTTTAGTCGGATTCATCTTAATGTATTTTGGTTTCAAAATACTTATGAAAAAGTATGTAATCGCTAAAAATCTTTAGTATTTATATTATTCAATGGAAATATGAGATCATTAAAGAAAATAGCTAATCCAAATAGTCCATTTATAGTTGTTGATTGACGATTTGTGATAAGGACACCACATAAATTGCAGTGAGCTTACACTTTTTTTTATGGAAATACTTGCTTTAACGATAGAAAGGCTCCACATGTTTAAATTCAGGAGAAGAACGTTGTTGGACGGTGGGCATGCGTCGAATCTGACGTTTATTTTAACAAGGAGCATAAGAAGAGAAGGCAAACAAATAACATAAAGGAGGTAAGTGGAATAAAGAATATAAATTATTTTTTAATAAAACGGCTATTCATTATCTTTATTTTGACATAAATAATCTGCTTACGAAAAGAGTAGTGATAATTTCTGCAAAACTTGGGATTTATAATTTTGCATCTTGATTGCATTATACCTAAAAATCCAAATAAATAGGCCCAAATTGGAAATCACTTATTATATACCTTAAACTTATTTAAAAATAAAATGGCATAATGAAATTTAAAAAAACAAGAATGATATAAAAAACAGGATAAGCTGACATTCAATAATATTTTTGCTTATCCTGTTTTTATATTTTTTCACTTCATCTTCCCCAACTCCTTCATTATGCCGGCAAGCTCTTTCTGGGTTTCCGAAAACCGCATCGTATAATATTCCTGGTTCTGCTGATTCAACGAGGTAATGGTATTGTGGATTTCTTTGCTGTTTTCCAGTATTTGCATGTATCCCTCTTTTTGTGTAAAGATAATATCCTGAATAAATCGATCAATCCGAAAGATTAGCAATATCGATAAAGCAATAGGGAATCACTGATTGGACAGTACATCCATTAAAGTTTCTATTTCCATCCATTTCCTCCTCTCAAAAAAGTATTTATTCATTAGGATTTAGCGGATGGGTGAAGAACGTATATATATTTCATGTATTTTATGCATCAACTAGTGGTCAATCAACCAATACACCAATTAAGCAATCAAATTCTTCTCCTTATCATAACCAACGACCGATAAGCTTATTTGCATATTTATAACAAATCAGCAATTCGAAATTTTAACACTTTTTTTGATAAGCTGTCATATTGTTCAGTTTTCCTTTGAACCAAAACATAAGATGTAAGAGATATTGGGGTCTGGCTTCAAAAGCTCAGAAAATATAGAAGAATACAGAGGGAAAGTGGTTTATAAAAACATATTTTTCAAAAAAAGAAGGTCCAAAATAAAAAAAAGAAACCGAAGAAGTAAGTTACTAAAAGTATCCAAAATTTGAGATAAAATGACTGTTTCCGAACAACACTCCGGGAATCTTTATAAAAAGAAGTACCGATGGGATATTCCTAAATATTAGGAAAATTCCTTCAGAGTGTACACTAATAATTTATTTCCCAATTTTTAAGGAAGAATTTTTCAGGTAAATTGTAATATTGCATATTACTTAAGGTATTTTTTAAACGTTCAGCAGGATCATCGAAAAACACTTCTTTTGGATTAAAATCTTCCGCAGGACAAGCTCTCTTGCCTTTGATGCATAAGGGGTAAGTTAGGTTATTTACTTTGGGGAGAATTTTTTCCAGAATTATTTTGTTTATCCAGCTATCAGCAAAATCATAGCGATAATTTTCTTATTGGTTTTCCATTGAAAAGTAGTCTGATATTTTATATCTCCAACCGGAAAGAGTCTTATAGCTTTCAAAATCTTTCTCTTTATAGGGGATGCCAAATATAGTTTTTATACCATTTAGAGAATTGGTTGTCTCAAATTCATGGAGATAACAATCATACGAATCCATTTCATCCTGAATTGCTACATGAAAATCCCAGAATGAATATGTTTCGGGAACCAGTATCCTTCGCCAAATGGGTGGCTTAATATTTTCAAGTGCAATTTTAAATTGATATACCTGATTGAATCTCTTTCTCATAATTTCCCCCTTTATGATTAAGAATAATAATAAGTTGTATCACTTTCAGCAGTGTTTGCACTTTGTGTTCTTTCCCATAGAAAAATACTACTATTTATAAGGATTCAGATAAAGCATATTTTTTCATTCCTCCAGGAATTTTGATAAGGTACGTTTCCTGATGGGTAATAGCAATTTATGATATGGCATGCTCTCATTGAGATGAACTCATCATCTTTTTTGTTGTGTTATATCTTTAACGGTTGCATGGGGATGCGGATATCGACCTTTTTCATTGGTATAGGATTTCATCCAGACCTTTGAGTAGATCTGAACTGCTTTCGAAGGACAATAGTTGAGGCATGCATAGCATAGATAACAATGAATATTTCGTTGCCAAACGGGTTGATGGTTTTCCATTATGATTTTTTGGGAAGGACATACCTTTTCGCATATGCCACATCCTGTACATTTTGAATCTGCATAAAAATATTTTTTCACCATGGGTGATAAAAAATGGGTCGCAAATGAATAAGCCTTTCCAGGGGATAATTTAAAATCCTGCTACACGAAAAAGTAACGCCATTTTCATCTTCATGATATTCAGCTTTATCTTTAATGATTTTCTGAATTTCTTTCAGTTTGTGTAGTGCATTTTTTTCTAATGCGTTTAATTCCTCTTTGGTTGGAACGGAAAATTCTTTTAATTTGGGGTCATTCAATCCCATGTTGATTACAAAATCAGCATTGAGATGTTTGCTCTTCTTCCTGAGGAGCTGATTGATTAAATGAAAACCCCGAAAGACAGAACCTGCACGGGTAGCTATGGCAAAAAAGTAATCGGAAGATTTAGGATCTACTCTCTTTAAAAAATCTTTTACGGGAATGGGGATGGTTAATCCATGGCAGGGGAAAATAAAACCAATATTGCTCGCTTTTGTAGTATGGTGGTTGGATTTTAAAAGCTTAACGATAGGGATTAGTACTGTATCAGGAAGAAGTTTATGTAATTTATTGGCTATAAATAGTGAATTGCCCGTCCCCGTAAAGTAATAAATCTCTGTTTTCATTATAATACCTCTTTTTGCATCCATTAAATATTTTACTATTTAATCATTTCTGCGTTTTTGCCTGAAATTTAAAATAAAAGCAATGCTTGGTTTATGCCCCGACTCCAGGTGGATTTTTGAAAACCGAAGCTTAAGATCGGGGTATGTATTTTGAAGATTATTGAACCTATCATAAGACAATTTTAATTATTTTACAAATAATAGGGTATATTGATAAAGGATTGATATTGTAAGTAAACTTATTTGATTAGTATGCAGGGTAGACTATGTAAACAATTCATACAGGAAAATGGGAAGCATTGTGTAAAGGTGAGTCATGATAACTGAAAAACCTTTATTTTAAGGTACATTATCCCAAAGGATAGGGGGGTCCAAAATCCCCGGGCCTAAATCACTTTAAAAAAAGGTTTAAAACACATAAAACAGCCGATAAAACCAGGCGGTTCTATTTTAAACTTCTCGTGCTCTTATCTCAAGCTATCAAAGGAAAATGATATATTTCAAAAGATGCCCGAAACAAAAGTGATAGTAAAATCTATCACATCATGTCAAGAGGGATTAATCGGAAAAACATATTTTCAGATAACAAAGATGATAAATAATTCCAAGCTATTCTTTGCAGACACTGGGAAAAGGTGGAATGAAGAAAAGAAGGGTCAGGTCCCAACAGTTGAACTATCTTTAAAGATAGTGGAGCCTGACCCATCGAATATAAAAGGTTCTTACCTATGTTTTTTATTCTTTATCTGCTTCATGATTTGTTTCATTTTTTTCTTCCCCCCAAACATTCTGTTGATTTTTTCCTGCTCCAATTGTCGGGAGTTCAATCCTTCGTATACTATTTCTCTTTGCAGCTTTAAATAACTCTCAAGACGTTTTTCAGACAGTTCTCCTGCTTCTATGGCATTTCTTACGGCACAATTCGGTTCGGTTGTATGGGAACAATCCCTAAACTTGCACTTTGAAGCAAGTTCTGCTATATCTTCAAATGCCTTTGAAAGATTGCCGGAATAAAGGTGTATTTCCCGCATGCCAGGTGTATCAATGACAATGCCGCCGTTCGGCAGGAGAAGGAGTTGGCGGTGTGTCGTGGCGTGTCGGCCTTTAGCGTCATCTTCGCGAATTTCCTTTGTGGTAAGGACATTCTGTCCCATAAGATGATTAATAAGGGTAGATTTGCCGACCCCCGAAGAACCGATAAAGGCAATGGTTTTTCCTTCGACAATATAGTTGCCCACATTTTGGTAGCCGTTTTCTTCCTTACAGGAGCATACGATGACCCCTGTACCTGCGCTTACCGTGGCAAGTTCATCAAGCTTTTGTTGCAAATCATCGCACAAATCCGCTTTTGTCAGAACAATGATAGGGATTGCCATACTATCCCAGGCAATGGACAGATAGCGTTCCAGGCGTCGCAAATTAAAATCAGCGTTTAGTGACATACAGATAAAAACCAAGTCGATATTCGCTGCCACAATCTGTGTTGTATTGGATGTACCTGCTGCCTTTCGCGTAAAAACGCTTTTGCGCCGTAGTATATGGTGAATCATTGCCTTTCCGGCATTTCCGTCTATTCTGTCAACCATCACCCAATCACCGACAGCCGGAAAATCCATTGTGCCGTCCGCTGCATAAAACAGTTTTCCGGAAACGCTTGCCAGAAGCTCTCCCTGTTCACCGATTACTTTATATAAATCACGATGTTGCTCGGAAACTCTTGCTAGAAATAATCCTTCGTATAATGTGGCTTCCTGCTCGAATCGTTCATCTAATCCATATTTTTTTATATTTATATAATTCATTTTTTCCTCCAATAATTTTATTTAGAATACGTTTTGGAGGGGTTATAGCATTAATATTCTATCTTTCCCTCCATTCCCAATAAAATTATTACCGATGCCTGGTATAACTGATGCAACATAAATCATTTCCTCCGTTCTATTTAAATGGATGTCGTATTTGCGAATTATAAACTTGTTGCATTATACCATATCATTATGTTTTTGAATATAAGATATGTTCTTCCCAAATAGAGTGTTTTCTAAACGGCAAGTATGCATGAAAACACAGAAAATGGGGGGATGATTTTTGTTTTACAATAACCTATTGACATAAAAAAAGAATTTGGTATCAACATTTGACATAACTTTTTTCAAGTGATAATATCCCAATATGGTTAGACCTTTACAATTATCTTTTGAAAATACCTTTTATCGTATGACTACAAGAGAGAACCTAGATCGTTCTTTGGCCCTCTATCTTATTAAACACTTCAAACAATATTCCTTATTTGGAATAGGTAAAATATTCAAAATGGATTATTCAGCTATTTACCAGGATGCTAAGAGAATTGAAAGAAATGCGAAACAGATCAAAAGATAAAAGATGTCATGCAAAAGGTAATAACAGATCAAAAGGAAGAATGAATGTTTTAAATATGAAAACCTGTCTCTTTAAAGTTCTAAGAGGACAGAAAAAATTAGGCTTATCAAAGGAGGATTATGAATGGACAATAATGATATCTTAATTAGATTAAGATACGCGATGGATATAAAAGATAAAGAAATGACAGAGATATTTAAACTCGGTGGCCTTAACGTAACAGTAGAAGAAGTGCGGAAAATGCTCATAAGATCAAAAAGCAGTGACTACTATGAAGTTGTCAATCATGATGAAAAAAAAGAAAGAGAACAAAATATAAAATGTGAGAATAGTGCTCTGGATTCATTTTTGAATGGCTTAATTATCTTTAAAAGAGGGAAAAAAGATACAAAACCAGGGCAGCCCAAAAGACCGGTACTACTTATAAAGAATAGTGAAAACCTCAACAATGTTTTGCTTAAGAAATTGAAAATAGCGCTATTTCTAACAAGTGATGATATGCTTGATATTTTTAAAGCAGCGGGAGTTATGGTTACAAAAGAGAATTAAGCGCTTTGTTTAGAAAAGAAGGCCATAAGCATTATAAAGAATGTGGCGATAAGTACGCCAGAAAGTTTTTAAAAGGTTTAACTATAAAACAAAGAGGATAGCTTTTATGAATAAGAAAATTTAAAAAATAAGATAGTATATAGCAATAAGAGGTGATAGGAAAAGAAAAATATAGGATAAAAGGGGATTATCTGTGAAAAATATTTGACTATAT
>Ga0272441_10006477_pt1 | contig 19575 bp, 15 predicted proteins | sample SSMProp6N_FD_193582 | JGI IMG/M metagenome (GOLD analysis project Ga0272441, IMG submission 193582) | Marine sediment archaeal communities from Little Sippewissett salt marsh, Falmouth, MA, United States - SSM-Prop-6N | ecosystem: Environmental > Aquatic > Marine > Wetlands > Sediment ... | reverse complement strand
AGGCGACCATAGACAGACACTTTTAACGGTCCTTTCGGAATTCGATCCGTCTGCCTGCGACAAGCTGGTGGTCACGGGGCGCCGATTCCGCGACAGTGTCAACCTGTCTTCCGTCTCCGAACCCGAAGCGGTGGGCTACGCTTACCGGTATCTGAAACCGGAGGGTATCGACTGCCCGGCCATCGTCTCGGCTGGCGGAGAGACCTTCATGGTGTATGCCCTGGATATCGACGGGAATATCTCCAACGTATTTACCGGCAACAAATGCGCATCCGGCACCGGTGAATTCTTTCTGCAGCAGCTTCACCGCATGAATGCCACCCTGGAGGATGCCTCCCGATGGTCCGATGCCGAAGTGCCCCACCCGGTATCGGGGCGCTGTTCGGTGTTTTGCAAATCCGACTGCACCCACGCCACCAACAAGGGCGTCCCCAGATCCCGGGTCGCCGCCGGTCTGTGTCGCATGATGGCCGAAAAGATCCTGGAACTGCTCAAGAAAATCCCCAAACGACACATCATGCTGGTCGGCGGGACTGCCAAAAACCGTATGATGGTGTCTTACCTGCGACGCCATGTCGAGGGTCTGATTGTCCCGGAGCAGGCGCCGTATTTCGAAGCCCTGGGGGCCGCGCTCTGGGCCCTTGACCATCCCACACGACCCTTTTCGGGGCAATCCTCCCTGTTCACCCAGTCCGCCACCCACATTGATCGGCTCCAACCGCTGAACGCCTTCCGCAACCAGGTGACCTTCAAATCCATGAGGCGGGCCTCGGCCAAAGATGGCGATCTCTGCCTGCTGGGGCTCGACGTCGGCTCCACCACCACCAAGGCCGTTCTACTCCGCCAGACGGACAACGCACTCTTGGCATCGGTTTATCTGAGAACCAATGGTGATCCGGTGGCCGCATCTCGACAGTGCTATGGAGCGGTTTTAAACCAAGTCAGCCAATCGTCGGACCCGGCCACATTGCGCATTATCGGGCTGGGCGTGTGCGGCAGCGGTCGGCAGATCGCCGGATTGCACGCCCTCACCGATGGCGTGATAAATGAAATCATCGCCCACTGCACGGCGGCGGTGCATTTCGATCCGGACGTGGACACCCTGTTTGAAATCGGCGGCCAAGACGCCAAGTACACCCACATCACCGCCGGTGTGGCTTCTGATTACGCCATGAACGAAGCGTGCTCAGCCGGAACCGGCAGCTTCCTGGAAGAATCCGCCCAGGAGACGCTGGGGGTAAGCGTGCAGGACCTGGCCAGGATTGCCCTGCGGGGGGAGCATCCACCCAATTTCAACGACCAGTGCGCGGCGTTCATTGCCTCGGACATCAAAAACGCCATTCACGAAGGCGTCCAGCGCGCGGACATTGTCGCCGGCCTGGTCTATTCCATTTGCATGAACTATACGAACCGCGTCAATGGCAACCGGCCGGTGGGCAGTCGAATATTCATGCAGGGCGGTGTCTGCTATAACCGAGCGGTTCCCATGGCCATGGCTGCCCTGGTGGGAAAACCCATCATCGTACCCCCCGAGCCGGGGCTGATGGGCGCTTTCGGTGTGGCCCTGGAAGTGAAAAAGCGCCTGAAGGCAGGCTTGATGGCCCCGACCGCCTTTGACCTTGAAGCCCTTAAAAACCGGGAGGCTCAATTCGGTAAGCGGTTTACCTGCCGGACCGGTGGCAGCGGCTGTGACCGCGGCTGTGAAATCACTATGGTAAGCATCGATGGCAAAAGTATTCCCTTCGGCGGCGCCTGCAACCGCTATTACAACCTGCACAAGCAGATCCAGGTGGATGCGGATGCCCTGGATCTGGTGAAACAGCGCCAGGATATTGTTCTGAATGTCGAAAACACCCCCCGGAAAGGACAGTCACCCCGATCAAAGCGCGCTACCGTGGGGATCAACCGGAGCTTTTTGTTTCACTCCTATTACCCGCTGTATGCCACCTTTTTCAACAACCTGGGGTTTGATGTCCTGGTGCCCGATACGCCGTCCCGCGAGGGAATCGCAGAGCGGGGTGGGGCCTTCTGCTACCCTGCCGAGCTCTCCCACGGATTTTTCCATCGCCTGATCGGCCTCGACCCGCCCCCCGATTATCTGTTCCTGCCGCAAGTAAAAGCCATTCCCAGTGAATGCATTGAAATTAGTTCAGATCTGTGTCCATTTGTTCAAGGAGAACCCTACTTCCTACGAACGACCTTTCGCCGGCACCTGCAACGTATTGGCATGACAACCGACCGGTTGCTGTCACCGGTCCTAAACCTGAAATCCGGTTTGGCGTCCGCAAGAGCCCCTCTGATGGAAACCGCACGAAAAATGGGCGGCGGTTCACATCGGCGGGCATTTGACGCCTTTGACCGGGCCGTTGCCGCCCAGAACGCGTGTGTCGATCGGATTAAAAGAATCGGTCAACAAGCCCTGCAGGCTTTGGCGGAAAATCCCCGGAAAATCGCTGCAGTCATCTTCGGCCGGCCCTACAATGCCTGTGCGGAGGAAACCCACATGGGTATCCCCCGAAAACTGGCCTCACGGGGGGTACTGACGCTGCCGCTGGACTGCCTGCCCACAGAAACCGGGTTCTCCAGGCGCCACATGTACTGGGGCATGGGTCAGCAAATTATCCGGACCGCCCGCCTGGTGGCTGACCATCCCCAATTGTTCGGCGTCTATATAACCAATTTTTCCTGTGGCCCTGATTCGTTTTTGATCACCTACTTCCGTGATATCATGGGGCAAAAACCTTCCTTGACCCTTGAGCTGGATAGCCATACGGCCGATGCCGGGCTGGAGACGCGCATCGAGGCCTTCCTCGATGTGGTGACCGCCTGGCGGCATCTGCGCTCACCGATCACGCCCAAAGCGGCGCTAAAAGCGTTTGTTCCCGCCCAGACGGAATTCAAAAAGGACGTGCCCGGTGTACGGACTTCATCCGGCCGTTGGCTGCCCTTGACAGACCGACGGGTCACCCTGCTGCTCCCCTCCATGGGGAAGCTCTCCTCCGAGGCCCTGGCTGCTGTGTTTGAAGGTGAAGGCATCAACAGTGCAGCTGCTGAACCGGCGGACGCAGCCATACTCAAACGGGGACGGGCAAACACCACGTGCAAGGAGTGCCTTCCTTTGCTGTTGACCACCGGAACCCTTTTGGACCATCTGCAGCGAAATCGTCGCCCTGATGAGGTGCTGCTCTATTTCATGGCCACCGGAGCCGGACCCTGCCGGTTCGGCCAATACAAGGTTTTCATGGAGGACCTGATCAAGAAGCGGGCCATTGAAGACGTGGCCCTGTTTTCTCTCAATTCGGAAGACGGCTATGGCGGGCTGGACAGCCGTGTCCACCACAAGGGTTGGCGTTCGGTCGTCATCGCGGATGTCATGGAAGACATACGCGCCATGCTGCTGGCTAATGCAGCCGATCCGGAAAAGGCCCTGGTTCGTTTTGATAGCGAGTGGGTCCTGTTGATCCAGGCCATTAAATCCGGTCGCCCCGGGGCTGTTGAGCACCAGCTTGACTGTGCTGCCGAAAAGCTCAAGGAGATCGAGCTAAGACAGCCGGTAGAAGCGGTGCCGGTCATTTCTCTGGTGGGTGAAATTTTCGTTCGACGCGACGGTATTTCCAGACAATACCTTACCGAGCGACTGGCCCAAAGAGGCTTTGCTTGCGTGTGTGCACCGGTGGCCGAGTGGATAAACTATACCGACTGGCTCATAACCAAATGCCTATCGTGCAATGGCTCCATAACGTTGTGGAAAGAAATAGGCTTTGCGCTCAAGCGCCGGACCATGCGAAGAACCGACGCCCGGATTAAACAAAAGCTGGCCCGTTCCGGACTGGTCCACAGTCCGGTGGTCAACATACCCGACATCGTCCGCCATGCACGCCCATACATGGCACCCGATCACATTGGCGAAGCCATCTTGACTGTTGGAAGCGCTCTGAGCGAAGTAGCCTCAAAGACCTGTGGGGTGATCGCCATCGGTCCATTCGGATGCATGCCAAATCGCATGGCGGAGGCCATTTTGAACGAGGTAATGACGGCAAAAGACAAGCTGGATGCAACCCCGGGCGATCGTCGGCTGCAGGAAGCCCTCGCAGGCATGGAAGCCCTGCCTTTTTTGGCCATTGAAAGTGACGGATCGCCCTTTCCACAAATCATTAATGCCAAGCTGGAAGCCTTCTGCCTGCGCGCCCAGCACCTTCATGAACGGCTTCAGGCCGTGCGTGGAACCAATGGGTTTCTCGGCCTCAATGCGTGCCGGCACACCCGCAGACATTAGCCGCACTGCAGTGTCAAGCACGGCGACCGGGGTTTGGAGGAGCAGGGGCCAGAGCAACACCACGAGCAGCCATCCATCGAAGGAGCTTTAACACCGCCAGTTCCTTCGCTTTGGCCTCCACATCCACCGTAATGTTCAGGTCCCGCCAGCAATTGGGGAAATCAGCCGGATCGATATAGTCGTGATGGGGCCGGCACGGTCCTTTTCCCCACCCGTTCAGTGGACTTGAGAGATGAAAAAGCGGCTCACGATGCCAGGTGGATATCGCCGCTGAGGTAACCTCTTCCAGGCTTTTTCCGTCGGGCAGGCAGCGGTGGTGGTGAACATCATAAACGAGGGGAACGCCGGTCACCGTGCATACGGTCAACAGATCCGCCGGCGTGTACACCCGGTCATCGTTTTCCAGCGTCAACCGACTTTTCACGTCCGGGGATAACCGGTCGATAACCGATGCCAATCGCTTCAGCGCCGTCCGCTTGTCGCCGTATGCCCCGCCGCCGTGGATGTTGATCACGTCGGCAGCCACCCATTCGGCCACCTGGGCATGGTATTCCAGATCCGCCACCGAGCGTTTGACCACGCCGGTATCAGGCGAAGAGAGTACCAGAAACTGATCCGGGTGAAAGGAGGTCCGGAGGCCGTTTTTAAGGCTGAAATCCCCGCATTGCTCGAAACGCGCAACAATCTGGTCTCCCCCCGGTAATTCATGCAGCTCATATCCGGCATCGGGATGGGTTTTTACGGGCAGGATCTGGCTGTTGATCCGAAAGGCGCCAATGCCGTTGTTAGCGCAGAACTCCAATGCGCGGTAGAGCGAATCGGCGTTGTGCATACAAATGGACGCCAGGTGCGTCGCCCGAGCCGCCCCGGGCAGCGACAGCAGGTACGTGGCCGTGGTGCGCCGGAATTTGATGGGTGCCTCTCGAAAAATGCAGCAAAGGCCAAGACGGATCATGGCATCACCTCTCCTTTTCGTGTTTCTGCGTCAACATTCTGATCGTTTTTCCCCTGCTGCTGCTGGCCACCATCCTATAGGGCCGCGGGCATCTTGCCGCATGGTTTCCAGGATAATTAAACGCCGCCACAAAATTTCCTAAAGCCTGTCCTGAAAAGACCGATGTTCTATAGTAGCAGGCACGACACCCTAAAACGGAAGATAAGGATCGATGAACGATGGACAGCCTGGCCCAGATAATAAAGAAAGTAAACCGGTTGGAGCCCATTCCAACAGTCATCCACAAAGTTCTGGTTCTCGCCGACGACCCGGAATCGTCGCTGAGTGACCTGGTGGAGGTGGTCGAGCGGGATCCGGCCATCACTGCCAACCTGTTGAAAACGGTCAACTCCGCCCACATGGGGTTGCCGGTCAAAGTCGATTCCGTCAGCCAGGCCGTCTCCATGCTGGGGTTGCAGCAGGTCGTGGAGATGGTACTGTCACAAAACCTGTCCGGCAACCTGCAGCGCTCCCAGAAAGGATATGGCCTGGCCAAGGGAGACCTGTGGCGCCAAAGCCTGGCCGTGGCCATGGTCGCCAGAACCCTTGCCGGCCAGCGGGATCTAATGAGTCTTCCGGCCATCTACACCGCTGCCCTGCTCAAGGATATCGGCAAGGTCATTCTCCACGAGTATGTTGCCGACCAGCTTCCGGCGATCCAGAAACTGGTGGCCGAACAAAGCATGAGTTTTGTCGAAGCCGAAAAAGCGGTGCTGGGGATCGATCACCCCGCACTGGGGGGTATCATCGCCAAACAATGGCATTTCAGCCCCCATATGACGTATATGATCGAAAACCACCACCTGCCCACTCCCGCAACGCGCAACGACCCGGCCACCGCCACCCTCTATCTGGCCGACATGGTGGCCATGATGGTTGACACAGGCATCGGCGTGGACCGACTGGCCTACCATGTATATCAGGATGTCTTCAACGACTTTTTCACCGACAAAGAGCAGCTCAAAAGCCTGATGATCATTTACAAAAGCTTTCATCGGGTCATTCAAGGTTTTATGGAAGCCGCCTGACCCCGCTCCACTTGACAAACCTGCATCTAAAATTAGCTTCTCCTGGAACAATCATGAAGCGTGGCGAGCGGGACCTGGCCCGTTGATCGCCCGGCAACCTGAAATAATAAGGTGCCAATTCCAGCCCGACCGGGAAACATGCGGCCCCATCTGTGAGGCAACGACCCAGCCGCCGCCTTCCCCTTAAAGGCGGCGGCTTTTTTGTTTGCCCGTAAAAACGCCCCTGCCAAACCAAGGAGAACCGATAATGACAGAATTTATGAGAGGCTTTGCAACCAAAGCGGTGCATGCAGGCCACACGCCGGACCCCACCACCCATTCCCGGGCGGTGCCTTTGTACCAGACATCCTCGTTTACCTTTGACAGCTCGAAACACGCCGCCGACCTGTTCGGCCTTCGTCAGTTCGGCAACATTTACACCCGCATCATGAACCCCACGACAGAGGTGTTGGAAAAGCGGGTGGCGGAGTTGGAAGGCGGGGTGGGCGCCCTGGCGGTTGCATCCGGGCAGGCGGCGGAGACGCTGACCATTTTGACCCTGGCCCAGGCCGGTGATGAGATCGTCGCCTCGGCAGAGCTTTACGGCGGTACGGTGAGCCTGTTTTCCCACACCTTCAAAAAACTGGGCATCACCGTACGCTTTGTTTCCCCTCACGACCTGAACGCCTGGGAAGGTGCCGTCACGAAACGAACCAAAGCCTTTTTCGTGGAAACCATCGGCAACCCCAAGCTCGACATCATCGACCTTGAACCCATTGCCGCCATTGGCAATCGCCACGGTATCCCTTTGGTGGTGGACAACACGGTTACAACCCCCTATCTCACCCGGCCTTTCGACAATGGGGCGGCTATCGTGATCCACTCGGCCACCAAGTTCATCGGCGGCCACGGCACCTCGATCGGTGGGATTATCGTGGATTCAGGCACATTCGACTGGGCCGCTTCGGGCCGGTTCCCCGATTTCGTTGAACCGGATCCCGCCTACCACGGATTGAAATTCGTGGAGGCTTTCGGCAACCTGGCGTTTATCCTGCGGGCACGGGTGCTGGGGCTGCGGGACATGGGCGCGGCCATGAGCCCCTTCAACGCCTGGATGTTCCTCCAGGGGTTGGAAACCCTGCATTTGAGAATGCAGCGCCACTCGGAAAACGGCATGGCCGTTGCCCGCTTTCTGGAAAACCATGGCTGTGTGTCCTGGGTCCGTTATCCCGGGCTGGAATCGTCCCCAACCTACCCCCTGGTGGAAAAATATCTCGCCAAGGGACAGGGGGCGCTGGTGGGATTCGGGATCAAGGGGGGTCAGGCATCGGCCGTCAAATTCATCGAAAGCCTTCAGCTGTTCAGCCATCTGGCCAATATCGGCGACGCCAAAAGCCTGGTGATCCACCCGGCCTCCACCACCCACGAACAGCTCTCCGATACTGAACAGCGGGCCGCCGGCGTCACCCCGGATTTCATCCGTCTGAGCGTGGGCATCGAGGACATTCAGGATATTGTGGATGATCTGGACAACGCCCTGACGGCCAGCGTGGCCTGCCAGGGGTAGGTTGATACTAAATGTCAGTGATAGGGCGGCACCCACCACACCGATTCGGCAAACTGAATGCCGATGGACAGTTCCGCCTCCGATTTCAGGATTTCCGTAATCGTGCCCACGGTGGACTGTTCTCCCGGAATGCCCGGAAAGGCGCAGCGCAGCGTAATCGTCCGATCCATTTCCAAGGCGTTTTCCGCCGCTTCTGACCGCTGAAACACGCAGCGGGCGCCGCTTTTGCTGATATCCCGAATAATACCCGTGACGAACTGCCCCCGGTGAAGCGCTTCGATATTGGCGGACACGGAGCATTGAATTCGCTGGTGGTCGCGCAAATCGAAGGTGTTCACGTCCGTCGGCACCTTGATTCGCCACAGGCGGACCGGGCGGTCGATAATTTCCACAATCGTGGACCGGAATTCAACCATATCGCCCCGGAATTGGCATCTGGCGTGCAAGCGTTCCCCTTCTTTTTTCTGCAGCATCGTTTCAGACAGCGGAACGACAACAAAGTCGCTGTTGTCTTCAGGACCGATAAAAAGTCCTTCGGTAACGTCACCCTTCTCTTGGTCAACAAATCTCAGCAGGGCGCCCCGTTGCAGCTTCAACCCATTTTTGTCCATACCCATGATTTTTCCTTTACGACATACCGGATTATCATTCACCACCAAATATGAAATAATACATATTGATATGGCTGTAAAGCGAATATCTATTTTCATCAATGAGTTACCATTGAGGGGATGATTTCGGGAAGGGATACCCGCGTCACAAGTGCCGGTGGGGCTGCTTGCCCATCAGATGGGCGTGTTCGTGGGTGTGGATATCAAGCTCCTGGTCGAAGCGGATCCGCCCGCCATCCATGGTATAGATGTGCCCCGTGGTTTTGGAGAGAAAATCAAATTCGTGGGAAATCAGCACGAAGGAGAGATCCAATTCGTTGAGAATGTCGATGAGTTTGTCCTTGGTGGATGAATCCAGGCCGGTGGAGGGTTCGTCCAACAGCAGCACCTCCGGCTCCATGGCCAGCACCGTGGCCAGCGAAACCAGTCGCTTTTCCCCACCGGACAGCTTGTAGGTGACTCGGTCCTCGAAACCGTTCAGACCCAGAAAATCCAGCGTATTTCTGGCAACGGTCAGCGCCTCTTCGCGAGACTTTCCCAGGTTCAGCGGTCCGAAGGCCACATCCTCCAGCACCGTAGGAGAAAAAAGCTGGTCGTCGGCGTCCTGAAATAAGAGCCCGATGCGCCGGCGCACCTCAATGAAATCGGCTTCCGCTTCCCGCGCCTCACCAAACGCCTCGACGGTTCCGGAGAGGGGTTTAAGCAAGCCCATGATGATGTGAAACAAGGTGGTCTTGCCGCTGCCGTTAGGGGCCACCAGGCCGATACGGTCGCCAACATGCAGGTGAAAATCGAGATCGTTGAGAACCAGCGGACCGCCGGGGTAACCGTAGCGGATCTTGGTCAGGTTAAGAATAACGGAACTCATGCGTTGGCGCCTTGCGATGGATTGGAACCGGCCTGCATCGAGAAATGACGGCTGCCTTGTACCATGGGCACGCGGACCGCATCAACTCATTTCACCCACTCCAACGTTACCAGCAACGCCAGCGAAAGGCTGACGCCAAGGCAAAAAATTGGATTCAGGGGGTTGGGTGGAAATGCGCGAAGGCTGACAAACCGACCGTTGAAACCCCGGCAGATCATGGCGCAGTGCACCCGGCGGGCGCGCTCCGAGGCCCTGACAAAGAGCATGCCCACCAGGTAGGCAACGCTCCGGTAGCTGTGCAGGTTGGTCCTCGGGTGGAAGTTGCGGATCTTCATGGCCCGCAGCAGGCGCTGGTATTCCTGCTCGATGACGAAGAGATAGCGGTAGGTGATCAGGAGCAGATGCACCATCTTGTCCGGCAGCCACAGCCGGTTCAGGGTGTGGCCGAGGGTGTCCACGGTCATGGTGGCCACCAGGGCCATGAAGGCCACCATCAGGCAGATGGTCTTCAAACTGATCTGGGCGCACAGGGTCACACCCGGGCGGGTGATGGTCAACGGTCCCAACGTTGTCAGCGTTTCTCCTTCATAGGACCAGGGCAGTACCGCCCACAGCAACAGCAGAAAGACGGCCGGCGCGAAAAGGCGTTGTGCAACCGTCCGAAAATCGAGCCGTGCCGAAAACACCGCGAAAAGCGAGAGCATCAGGGCGGTGAAAAGTGCCTTAAAATCGTAGGAAACGGCCACCACGACGGCAAACGCCGCGGCGCCGGACACCCGCAGCCGGGGGTCGATGCCGTGAATCCACGAGCTGCCCTCGGCAAAGGATTCTCTAATCATGGGCGTCGGCTCTCCTTTCGGTAGCGCACATAGGCACCCAGCCCCACCAGGCCAATGATGTAACCGATGCCGCCGACAATGTCGCTCATTGTGGGCCCTTTATTCTGGGAGGCGGCTACCATTCGCGCCAGGGGCTTGATCTTCTGTTCGAGCTGGCGGGCGACGATGGCTTCTATTTCCCGGGCCGTCAATTCCGGTCCTGCCGATGGTGAAACTGTTTGTCGAAGCGTCTCGGAACCGGCCGGTTCGGACGGAGACGCATGCGTTGCGCGCGAAGCGGGTTCGCTCTTGCCCAGATCAGCGGCGGAAAGCAGCCACGAATTCTGGTGGCCCATACCGGCGGTGAGCACGATCTTCAGATCGGCAATTGCCGGTGCCTTGAAAGCGAACGCCCCATTGTCATCGGTCCGGCCCTCCAGCAAAAGGTTGCCGCTGCGGTCAAACACCTCCACCTTGCCGGCTTTCACCCTTTTGCCGCCACTAAACTTGCTTTCCGTGAAGACCTGATCTCCTTCGGCCCATGCGAAGACAGTCACCTTGTGGGCATGGGCTGGAGTAAGGGTTAGGAAGCAGCAGAGCCCTGTCAAGGCCACTCCGATAAGCAGTCGTTTCATAACCATTTCCTGTAGCTCATTTTTTTTCCTCGTGCCAAACCGCAGCATCATAGCCGGGCAACATTTCCGGCTTGACTTTCCTTAGGAAGGCCACGCAAAAGACAGTGACGACCCCTTCGATCACCATCACCGGCAGATGGGCGGTAACCACCAGGCCGGCCACTTCGAGAAAGCTGCCTTCCGTGAACATCAGGCTGGCACCTGCCAGGACCGCGCCCAGAAAAACAGCGCCGGCGCCGCAGGCAAAGGCCGCCGGCACGGCTATCCGCGACGGTTTCAGGATAAACGGGCCACAAAGATGGTAGCAGACGACCGCCGGCAGGGCCATAATCACAGTGTTGACACCCATGGTGGTGATTCCCCCGTACTGGAACATCATGGCCTGAAGCAACAGGGCTGTCAAGATGGCGGGAAAGGCGGCCCACCCCAGCAGCAGCCCCACGATGCCATTTAAGATCAGGTGAACGCTGGACGGTCCCACCGGCACATGGATCAGCGATGCCACGAAAAAGGCCGCCGAGAGCATACCGGCCTGGGCCACCCGGTCCAGTTCCAGCTTTTTCAGGCCTGCCGCCGTTCCGGCCAAGGCCACGGCCGCCCCGGCAACCAGCACCGGCCCGCTCAACACCCCCTCTGAAATATGCATATTCGTTTATTTCCAGTCGTGAAAGTATACCCAGATCACGGCGCCCATCTCCACGTCTTTGTCCTCGCCGTCATGCTTGATCGTGTAGTCGGCGGTGTTCAGGGCGGCAAAGCCCCACCATCCGGACATGGGGGTTGCGTAGGTGAAGACACCGTTGCCGTCAGCCTTGATCGTCTGGGTGACCATATAGTCCGTGGGCGCATGAAACGTCTTGTCGCGGTTGTAGCATTCCACCTCCACTTCGGCATAGGGAATGGGTTTGCCGTCCATTTTCACGATCCCCTGGAACACGTTGCCTGCATAGAGGCCGTATGGCTTGGATAGGGGCACAATTTCAGTTTTCAAACCCAATTCCGCATCCCAGCCCTCGTCATCACCGAAAGCGGTAACCACCGTTTTGGTAATGTGAACAATAAAACAGTCCTCGGCCGGTTCCCAGTATGGCCGGGGCTCCATGTGGAACATGTAGACGCCGGGACGTTTTATCGGGTATTCTACCATCCAGGCCGTGTGATCCATGACCCTGGCCGGTTTCAACCGACCGAGCAGGTCCTGGTTTTGCCCATTGGCCGACACGGCAAAAACCTTGGGCTTTTCCAGCTCCATGCCGACCATCTCCATGGGATGGGAAAAAGAGAGAGTTAGCTTGATCGTGCGATTGTCTTCCTGCATCACCATGGTATCAGATGGAATCACCATGCCGAAATGGGCATTGGCAGGGTTGGCCGCCAGGACCATCAATGCCACGATTACCAGGCACAATTTAGTGTTAAATAAACCCATGATTTTCCCTCCTGTATCTTTGACATGTCATAAGATTGGTTGATTCTCAAACCCTAATTATTCAATGCCGCCTCAGCATTTTCACCTGCTGTCTTCGGCGAATGGTCAAAGCCGCCTTAAAATTCCACCACGGCCCGCATGCCCCACGTCCAGGCGTCGATGTCGGTACCGGCCTCGACATACTCATACGTGTTATCCTGGTATTGAACGTCAGCGGTCAAGGCAAACCAATCATTCATCGCCAGTCGGTAATAGGCCTCCGCCACCTGAACCCGTTGCAGTCCCGTGTTGCCGCCGTCGAAAAACGCGTAGCCAATACCAATATTGTCATCCCCACGTCCCCACGGACCGCCGCCAATATCGATCCCGCCCGAATAGAGGTTCGTGGCGTCGACGGCGGCATCGCCATCGCCCCAACCCAGGCGCATCCATACCCCGACAATCTTCCCCAACTGCTGGTCGACGGATAGAAAAACGATCGTCCGATCCTCGAGTGTCGTGCCGTCAGGATTCAGAAAGGCGTTGTCACCGCCCTCGTAAATGATCCGGCAGGTGCCCTGGCCCAAACCGGTGGTCAACCGGTAGCCGATCTCGACACCGTAGAAGTTGTAGTTGTAGCCAGCGTCGTTCTCACCGATATTCATCACCACGCCATTGGCATAAAGCGCCCCCCGTTCCCATTCTGCAGCGCCCCCGATGTCATAGGACGGGGCGAATCCGTTGGGACCGTTGACCAATGCGGCATTCATGAATTGGGTATACTCGTCGTTGGCATAGGCGTTTTGATCCAGGTAATCGGTGGCGTCGATGATGCCGCCGGTAAACCCAAGGCGGTGTTCCTCGCCCAATGCGAAGGTGTGTTTGTACCAGGCGGTGAGCAGGTAATCCCGATCACGACCGTTGATGTTCTTGACATCCCCTTCCAGGTTGGCCGCCCATGGGCTCACCACCAGATTGGTTGTCCCGTTGAGTCCGTTTCCGGCCGGGAACCCGAATTTGAAGAAGACTTTATCTTGCTCCGTGAGGGTAATGGCGATTTCCGGCTCGAAGGCCACGGCGCCCCTACCGACGGATTCGGCATCGGCCGGACCGGAAGGGTCCTCGTACTGGTAGGCCCCGGCCAAGACACCGTGGATGGCGATCCGGTCACGCCAGCGATTCTCCTCCAATGCGGCAAGCCGCGCTTCAAGTTGTTTTATCCGATCGGCCGCCTGCTCCGCAGTTTCCTCATAAACTGCTTCGGCCGCCAGTACCCTGTTGGGAAAACCAATCATTGCCATTGCCGCCATTACACAAAAGCACACTCTAAGCATTCCTCTCTTCATTGATCTATCCCTCCATGCGAATCGAACCACCGGGGCACTGGCGGCACCACCAAAGCGCGGAAAGGGGGATTCGCTGTTATTTTTGGTTAACACGTCTCTCAAAAAGGGCTGCAGCCGGGCCGTCGAACCTTTGCGAACCCATCCGTCGGTTTCCTGGAGAAACAAAAAAAGCCACGACGTCACCCATCCTTCTGGACGGAAACCTTCGTGGCCTTGATTTGCGGATTATTCGCTTTTTAAATTGAAAAGACAAGCTTCAGCCTGTCCGTTGAATATGAGCCATATCCCAAAGAATCGCCACGGTCAACCCGTTTTTGCATCCTCGCCTGCAGCGGTGAAGGGCCATACGCATCTGGCAATACAATATACTTTGCGCTTTTCTTATGATAGATAAATAGGCTGTAACACCTTTGCAGGCATGAGTTTATTGAGCAGCCGCCTTTCAGGAGAATTGTGTTAAACCAAACCGATGATGCCCATCTGATTGTTTTCGGCCGATACCCAAGGGTCGGAATGACCAAAACCCGCCTGATCCCCGCCTTAGGTCCGGCCGGTGCTGCGGCACTTCAAAAACGGCTGACCGAAAAAACCGTGGCAACCGCACGCCAGGCAGCGCTGCGGATCGGTGCCCGACTGGTATTCTGCCATGGCGGCGGCAACGCACAACAGCTTTACCGATGGTTGGGTGGCAAGCCAATCCGTTATCAGGCCCAGGCAACCGGGGACCTGGGCCGTCGCATGCACCTGGCCATGAAGCACGCGTTTGATGGCGGTGCCCGCCGGGTGGTCCTGGTTGGAACAGACATTCCCGGGCTGACAACTGACACGTTGGAGAAGGCCTTCATCGCGCTGCATGAAAATGACCTGGTGTTCGGGCCAAGCACCGATGGCGGTTACTGGTTGGTGGGCATGACAAAGCCCGAAAACATCTTCGACGGCATCGTGTGGAGCAGGCCGGATGTATTGGAAAAGTCCCTGGCGCTGGCCCGCAAAAAAGGGATGACACCCCATATGCTGGAGCCGCTGAATGATTTGGACACGCCGGACGATTTGGCCCGGGAAAAGAGCGACTACCATGTGCCGCCGCCCTACCTGTCGGTGATCATTCCTGCGTACAATGAGGCGCGGCAGATGCCCCGAACCCTGGCCGCCGCCGCATCCCCCGATGTGGAAATCATCGTCTCCGACGGCGGCAGCACGGACCGCACCGTGCAAATCGCCAAATCCCTCGGCGCCCGCATCGTCTCTGGTCGACGGGGCCGGGCCGGCCAGCAAAACCGGGGAGCGGCAGCCGCTCGAGGCGAGGTGCTGCTTTTTCTCCACGCGGATACCCGGCTGCCCCGCAATTATGTGGATCATGTTTTCGAAACCCTGATGGACCGGCGCACCCGATTGGGGGCGTTTCGCTTTGCAACGGACATCCATACGCCAGCCATGCGATGCCTTTCTTTTTGCACCAACCTGCGCGCCGGCTGGCTTAGCCTCCCTTACGGCGACCAGGGGTTGTTCCTGCGCCAACGTGATTTCGACGCGGTTGGCGGGTTTCCGGATGTGCCCATCGCCGAAGACCTCTACCTGGTTCGCCGGATGGGCCGCAGGGGCCGCATCGCCATGGCTCCGGCCGCAGCTGTCACTTCCGGCAGACGGTGGCAGCGTCTGGGGCCAATGCGAACCACGATGATCAATGCAATCCTTGCCGCCGGCATCCTTGCCGGTGTTACGCCAGGGCGCTTGGCGCCACTGTATCGTTTGCCGTCCAATAAGGCCAACCCATGAAAAGACCGCAACGATCACCCAGAAAAAGAAAACCCAAAACGCGTCAGCAGCCGGACCTGCTGGTTGGCGTGGTGGCCAATGAACAAGGTGAGATCTTCGACCTGGACGGATTTGCCGCCGTGGGTGCCGACGGACAGTTGCTGTCACCCATGACCACGGGAGACACCATCAAATTGCCTTACGGCAGTGAATTAATGTTCCTGCCGGACCGGGTACCCGTGGTCATGGATCTGGAAACCGGACAGACGAGGCCCGTCGACCGAAACCCCTATTCACCGGGCGAACGAATTTTTCCGGTGGCGGCCTTTAACTCTCCCGGCGTGGTACTGACCCGAACCTGCGCTTACGAAGAGCGTCCCGGCGCAGCCATTCTACCCTTGTTTTCTTATGGCGCGGTGGGCTGGCAGGGTCAGGGATTCAGATCAGCGGGCATCGTGGTGGATACAGAACCCCGCCAAGACCTGCGGCGGATGCCCAGGGAAAGCATCGTGTCAGGCGTCGAACAAATGCGAAGGCAGTTACCGGACAACCGTCTGGCACGGCACTTGGAACACTGCGCGTTGACCTATGGCTGTCCGGCAGGCAAAAATTTCTTCTTAGGCCGCTACGAGGCACCGCTGCCCACCTCGTGCGCCTGCAATGCCCGTTGTCTGGGCTGCATTTCCCTACAGCATAACGATCGGTTAACCAGCAGCCAGAACCGCATCGCCTTCACCCCGTCGGCTGAAGAGATCGCCGAGGTGGCCCTGGCCCACATTGCGCGTGCAGAAAACAGCGTGGTGAGCTTCGGTCAGGGATGTGAAGGCGATCCGCTCATGGCGGCTCGGACCATCGGCCCGGCAATTGCCCTGATCCGTGAAACAACCGCGCAGGGCACCATCAACCTGAACACAAACGCCAGCCTGCCGCATCTGCTGGCACCGCTTCTGGATGCCGGACTGGACAGCCTCCGCGTGAGCATGAATTCGGTTCGGGAAACCTGCTACACCACCTATTTTCGGCCCAAGGGATACCGCTTTTCACAAGTTTTGGAAAGCATCGACCTGGCCATCGCCAAAGGCAGACACGTGGCCATTAACTATCTGAACTGTCCAGGCTTTACCGACAGTCCCGAAGAAGCAGCGGCGTTGTTTGTCTTTTTGGAAAAACACCCGGTACACCAGATTCAGTGGCGCAACCTCAACTTCGATCCCAAGCGCTATCTCCAGGCAATGCGTGCCGTCACCCCCCTTGGCCCGCCCGTGGGTATGGGGCCGCTGCTGCAAATGATCCGCAGGCGCTTTCCCCGTCTGCAATATGGCTATTTCAACCCGCCGAAGGAGCATTTTCAAACAGGCCAGAACGCGACGAAAAAGAAAGCCACGCCATGAAATGGATTGCCGCAAAAGTGACTTTCGACAGCCGGGACCGCGCACTAGCAACAGATCTCGTAGCCGATATCTTCTACGATCTGGACCTGAAGGGCGTCATCGTGGATGACCCGGACATGGATCCGGGTCAGGACTGGGGTGAAGATGCCACCCCCCCCCCGGAAACGCCTGGTGTCACGGGCTATTTTGCAGATACACACCGTTCGGCCGACAAGTGCATCACTTTAGAAGCGGCACTGCAGCGACTGAAGCGCGTCGCCCACATTAACACCCGTGTTGAGTACGCCCGTGTCGACGAGCAGGACTGGGCCGAAGCCTGGAAGGCGTATTTCTGGCCAAAGAAGATCACCGACACGATCGTGGTCAAGCCCACCTGGCGGGAGTACACGGCCGGACCGCAAGAGATCGTTCTGGAAATCGACCCGGGAATGGCCTTTGGCACCGGTACCCATGCCACCACAAACCTGTGCATCCGCCTGATCCAGACCCATCTCAAGCCCGGCGACGCCTTCCTGGACGTGGGCACCGGATCGGGCATCCTGATGATCGCCGCCGCCAAACTGGGTGCAGGAACCGTCTGTGGCGTGGACAACGACGACGTGGCCGTGACCGTGGCCGAAAATAACCTGCTGGCCAACCACATCGATTCATATCGTCTCTCCACCGGTAACCTCGTGGATGACGTGCGTCAAACCTTCAATATGGTGGCAGCCAACATTCTTGCCGAGGTTATCCTGGTGCTGCTGCCGGACGTAAAGGCGGTGCTGAAAGAAAACGGGCTGTTCGTCTGTTCCGGTATTATCGCGGCCAAAACGGAGGTCGTGGTTTCAGGCTTGAAGGAAAAGGGTTTTGCGGTCGTTGAGGTGATTGAAAAAGAGGGCTGGGTGGCCATCGCGGCCCGAAACGCAGCGACCGGATGAAGGAAATCCGAATGCGGACACGTATAAGAAGATTTCCGGAAAACCGTGCTCGCAGGATACCGGTGCTGGTTGAATTGGCCCCTCAAACCGTCGATGGCTGCGGCGCTTTTTTCACCCGGTCCAAGTGGTACAAGGTGGCCCCCACCGGTGCAAAACTCAGGAAGACCAGGTTCAGCACGGGGATGAGAAAGGGTAATCCGAAACCCAGATGAAAGAGCGGTGATTTTCCCAACGTCTTGAATCGTTGACCAAAAGGCTGGAGGTTGCGGGCGGGAATGAGGTCGGTGTTGTCCCAGGCCAGGAAGATGGCCGCCACCATGGGACCAATCGCAGTCAGCACCGGCCCCAGGGGCGTAAACCAGGCCAGGACCATGATGATCAGCGTCAGCAAAACCGGGATGATGTTACGGGGCAGTTCCTGGCGAACCAAAAATCCCATTTGTTTCAAGATCGACACATGGGGTGACGCCGTCGCTTGGCCGGTAACCAGGCGTTCGGTAATGCGGGACATCAGGTCCATGATAAACACGGCAAACAGCACCTGTGCCAGCAGATAAGCAGCCACCGCCGATATGCCCATCAGCATCAACGAGAGCAACCAGGAGGCGAGGTGCCAGGCCCAGACGATCCACGGGCTTTCGGGCTGCTGCCACAACAGTGCCAGGATGTCTGCGTGCTTGGTCAGAATCAGCCCGGAGACGGCTATCGTCAATATGGCCACCAAGGCAAAGCGCAAAAAACCCAGCAGCAACAGCCGGGGTGTTCGGATCCCCAACCAAAGCCCCTTGAAATTATATAGAATTCCAGAAAACAGGTTCATTTTATGTCCTCCTGCCTGCAATTGCTTCCATAAGCATCGATTTCCAGGCATCTCCCCAGGGCAAATCCGGACTGAAAGGCTGAGGAATGAGGCGTACTGATCGTACGCCGCAGTGACGAGGAATGCCGCACAACGCAGATATTGGACGTTTTACAAAGTCGTCATCCCTGCTGAAAGGCAACCACCTGGGACGCATGGGTGAAAAAAACCGCCTTTTTCAGATCGGGGAGCATCTCCTTCAGCACCTCGAGCGTGACCGGATGGGGATGGGCAATACCGATGGCGTAGCCCTGCTGCTTGGCTCTTTTTATCAGCAATTTCAGCTGCTTTCTCACAAACCCACGGGTCTGTTCGTGGTCGATGAATACATCCCGCTCGGCAAAGGGCAGGTGGAGCAGCTCTGCCGACGGCCGGCACAGGGTGTCTGCCGACGTGCGGCTGTCCACAAAGAAGAGGTCCCGTTTTTTCAGGATGGTAAAGATCTGGCGCATTTGCTCGGACGATGCCGTCAGCTTGGAACCCATGTGGTTGTTCACCCCCTTGACATTGGGGACACGGTCGAGGTTCGCATTGAGCTGGGCGATGAGTTCATCGGGCTTCATAGACGACAGCAGCGCACCGGGCCCAGGGTTGACGCTGGGGTAGTTGCCCGGCTCCATGGGCAGGTGAAGCATGATCTCTACCTCTTTTTTCAGGGCCTGGTCGATGATGCTGTGGTTAAAGGTGCCCTCGGGAAGCACGGAAAAGGTGAGCGGCACATCCAGTTCCAGAAACCCTTCGGCCATTTTTCGGTCGTAGCCGATATCATCGATGATGATGGCCACGGGAATGCCATTGGTTACCGGCTTGATACGGGTGATGGGAGGCGGCGGCACCACCGCCTCGCGGTGGAAAGCTTCGTAATCAGGGACGCTGTGATGCACCGGACCTGTGTCGGGCCGGGTGATGGGAAGCGGCTTGGTCTTTGAGGCCACCTGTGGCGCGGGCCGCATGAGAAACCGGTTGGCCAGCAGCCCGGCCGTGACCACGAGGCACACCAGCAACGTCACCCCGGCAACGATCTTCATCAACTGCAGCTTGGGGTTGATGCCTGTTTTTTTCCTTTTTTTCCGGGCCCTGGGTTTTGCGGAACCTTTCTTAGCCATTTTTCAGGTCTTTG
>Ga0272441_10006476_pt1 | contig 19577 bp, 9 predicted proteins | sample SSMProp6N_FD_193582 | JGI IMG/M metagenome (GOLD analysis project Ga0272441, IMG submission 193582) | Marine sediment archaeal communities from Little Sippewissett salt marsh, Falmouth, MA, United States - SSM-Prop-6N | ecosystem: Environmental > Aquatic > Marine > Wetlands > Sediment ... | reverse complement strand
GTGGCGGCGATGGACGCGATGGCCTCGACGGCGTCGTGAGTGAAGGTGAGGTCGACATTTTCGGTGTGCAGGAGGGCCGCATACTGGCGGGTGAGTGCGTTCTCGGGCTCGGTGAGGATGCGGACGAAGTCGTCCTCGCCCAGGCTGCTCAGCTCCACTCGGATGGGGAAGCGTCCCTGGAGCTCGGGGATCAGGTCGGAGGGTTTCGCGGAATGGAAGGCTCCCGCGGCGATGAAGAGGATGTGGTCGGTGCGGACCATGCCGTGGCGGGTGACCACGGTGGAGCCCTCGACGACGGGCAGGAGGTCGCGCTGGACGCCCTCGCGCGAGACGTCGGGGCCATGGCCGCCCTTGCGGTCGGTGACGGCCACCTTGTCGAGCTCGTCGAGGAAGATGATGCCGGCGCTCTGGGCGCGCTCGACGGCCATGGTGCGGATCTTCTCGCGGTCGAGCAGGCCCTCGGCCTCCTGCTGGGTCAGGACGTCGCGGGCCTCGCGGACGGTCATGGTGCGCTCGACGTGTCGGCTGGGGGCCATGCGCTCGAAGAGGTTCTGGAAGTCGAAGCCCATCTGCTCGACGCCGGAGTTGGTGAAGATCTCGACGGACGGCATGGAGCGTTCCTCGAGAGCGACGTCGATGGAGCGTTCCTCGAGCTTGCCGTCGCGAAGGAGGCGGCGGAAGCGTTCGCGGGCGCGTTCGTATTGCTCTCGGGTGGGCTGCTCGGGCGCTTGGGGATCGGGGGTGGCATCGGGCGCTGCGGCAGGTGGTCTCTCGGGGAGGAGGAGGTCGAGCAGGCGCTCTTCGGCCCGGGTGGCGGCCTCTTCGAGCACGGCGGCCATCTGCTCGTCGCGAGCCTGGTTGATGGCGATTTCGGTGAGGTCGCGGATCATCGACTCGACGTCGCGGCCGACGTAGCCGACCTCGGTGTACTTGGAGGCTTCGACCTTGAGGAAGGGGGCTCGGACGAGGTTGGCGAGGCGTCGGGCGATCTCGGTCTTGCCCACGCCGGTGGGTCCGATCATGATGATGTTCTTGGGGGTCACCTCGTCGCGGAGTTCGGGCGCAAGCTGCTGGCGGCGCCAGCGGTTGCGGATGGCGATGGCCACGGCGCGCTTCGCCGCATCCTGGCCAATGACATACTTGTCGAGCTCGGCCACGATCAGGCGTGGCGTCAGGTAGTCCATCATCGGGCGGTTCCTAGGCTACTGGATTTCTTCGACGTAGATTCTGTCGTTGGTGTAGACACAGATTTCGGCGGCGATGTGGAGAGCGGCATCCACGATGGCAGGGGCATCGAGGTCGGTGTGGCGGACGAGAGCGCGAGCTGCGGCGGTGGCGGCGGCGCCGCCCGAGCCGATGCCGATGATCCCGTCGTCGGGCACAATCACGTCGCCGCTGCCCGAGATGAGGAGGGAGTGGCTTCGGTCGGCCACGGCGAGGAGGGATTCGAGGCGGCGAAGCACGCGGTCGGTGCGCCATTCCTTCGCGAGCTCGGTGGCGGCACGCGGCACGTTGCCCTGGAAGTCCTTGAGCTTGGTCTCGAAGCGTTCGAGAAGGGCGAAGGCATCCGCGGTGGAGCCGGCGAAGCCGACCATCACCTTCTCCTCGTAGAGCCGCCGGATCTTGCGGGCCGTGTGCTTGACCACCGTGTCGCCGATGGTCACCTGCCCGTCGCCGCCCATGGCCACGCGGCCGTCGCGGCGGACGCAGAGGATTGTGGTCGAGCGCGTGGTCGCGGATTGCATGGTGGGCTCCTTCGGCCATTGTGGCCGTCCCGGATTATACGGGGGATGGGGCGCGGGGGCAAACACGAGGACGCAGGGGCTTGACACGGCGAGGCTGCGGGGTAAACTGGGGCCGCTCTCGCGGTGTTCCCCGCTATCCCGATGCTCGGAGGTTGTGGCGATGGCCAAGTATGCTCTCGGGGTCGACTTCGGCACGGAGTCGGCGCGCGCGCTGCTCGTGGACGTGGCGGATGGGGCCGAGGTGGCCACGTTCGTGGCGAAGTACCCTCACGGGGTGATCGACGAGGCGCTGCCCACGGGGCTGAAGCTGGGCAAGGACTGGGCTCTCCAGCACCCCGACGACTGGCTCTCGACCCTTCGTAAGAGCGTCCGCGCCACGATGAAGCAGGCGAAAGTGAAGCCGGAGGATGTGATCGGCATCGGCATCGATTTCACGGCCTGCACGATGCTGCCCGTGACGGCGGATGGGACGCCGCTGTGCAAGCTCGCGAAGTTCGAGAAGAACCCCAACGCGTGGCCGAAGCTCTGGAAGCACCACGCGGCGCAGGGCCAGGCCGACCGCATCAACGCGACGGCACGCAAGATGGGCTGCGACTTCCTGGACCGCTACGGGGGCAAGCTCTCGTCCGAGTGGATGTATGCCAAGAGCCTCCAGATCCTCGAGGAGGCCCCGCGTATCTACAAGGCGGCGGCGCGCCTGCTCGAAGGGGCGGATTGGGTGGTGTGGCAGATGACGGGCGAGGAGAAGCGCAACGCCTGCACCGCGGGCTACAAGAGCGCCTACGAGCCCAAGAAGAAGCAGTATCCGTCCAGAGAGTTCTTCGCCGCGGTCAACAAGGACTGGGCGAACCTGGTGGACGAGAAGCTCTCGCGCGACATCTATCCTCAGGGAGCGAAGGCCGGCGGCCTCACCTCCGCGGTGGCCAAGAGCCTGGGGCTGTGTGCCGGGACGTCCGTGGCCGTGGCCAACGTGGATGCTCACGTGGCCGTGCCCGCGGCCACCATCGTGGGACCTGCGAAAATGCTGATGATCATGGGCACCTCGATCTGCCACATGGTGCTCGGCACAAAGCCGCGCAAGGTCGAGGGCATGTGCGGCTACGTGTGGGAAGGCATCATCCCCGGCTACTACGGCTTCGAGGCGGGCCAGAGCGGGGCGGGCGACATCCTGGCGTGGTTCGTGGACAACGCGGTGCCGCCGGCCTGTCACACCGAGGCGCGGAAGCGGAAGGTCGACCTCCACGCTGTGCTCGAGGAGAAGGCCGCGGCCCTGGCCCCGGGCGAGAGCGGCCTGCTGGCGCTCGACTGGCTCAACGGCAACCGCTCGGTGCTCGTGGACGTGGACCTGTCGGGCATGGTGCTGGGGCTGACCATCGCCACGAAGCCCGAGGAGATCTACCGCGCCCTCATCGAGGCCCTGGCGTTTGGCACGCGCACGATCATCGACTCGTTCGAGAGCAGCGGCGTGCCGGTCAAGGAGCTCTACGCGTGTGGCGGGCTGCCCTACAAGAACCGCCTGCTGATGCAGATCTTCGCCGACGTGACGGGCCGCACGATCAAGATCGCGCGCAGCGAGCAGACGTGTGCCCTGGGCTCGGCCATGTTCGGCGCCCTGGCCGCAGGGAAGAGCGGGGGCGGGTTCGACACCATTGAGCAGGCGGCGAAGAAAATGGCGGGCGTGCGCCGCGAGGTGTTCCGCCCCCACAAGAAGGCCCAGGCCATCTACGCCCGTCTCTATGCCGAATACGCGAAGCTGCACGACTACTTCGGGCGGGGCGAGAACCCCGTGATGAAGAGCCTCAAGACCCTGCACTTCGAGCAGGCGCGGCGGAAGTAGCTGCAGCAGCATTGCCCTTATTTGCCACCGGAGTTGTTCCATGCTGGAAGACCTCAAGGAACGCGTGTGCCGCCTGAATCGGATGCTGCCGGCCGAGCGGCTGGTCACGAGCACGAGCGGGAACGTCTCGGGGCGTATCCCCGAGGAACGCGACTACGTCGTCATCAAGCCATCGGGGATGTCCTTCGACGAGATGACGCCGGAATCGATGGTCGTGACGGACCTGGAGGGGAACGTGGTCGAGGGCGAGAAGAAGCCCTCGGTGGATCTGCCCAACCATCTGTACCTCTACGTGCACAAGCCGGAGCTGATGGGAGTGGTGCACACCCACTCGTGCTTCGCCACGGCGTTCGCGGTGATGGGGCTGCCTGTGCCCTGCTGCACGACTGGGATCTCGGACGAGTTCGGGGGCGACATCCCGTGCGCTCCCTATGCATCGAACGAGGCGAAGAACATCGGGGCGTCGATTCTCGAGGCGATGACGCGTGCCCCTGCGATGCTGTGTGGGAACCACGGGGTGTTCACGTTCGCCGAATCGCCGGAGAAGGCGGTGAAGGCGGCGGTGATGTGTGAGGACGGGGCGCGGACGGTCTACTACGCGTGGATGCTCGCCCGTGCGCAGGGTCTTCCGCTCCCCGAGCGTCTGCCGCCGGATGAGATCGCGAAGTGGTGGAACCGCTATCACGGCTGGTACGGCCAGGGGGAGCAGTAGGAGGCGTCGGGCAGATCTCTATCTTGTGGGGATGGCGGCGGGAGGCAGGGCCTGGCGCGGCTCGGCCAAGTGGTCGGTGTAGAGCACGGCCTGGCGGGTAATCGCCGCGAGGGCGTGGGCGGCCTCGAGGCGGACGAACGGGTCGGCGTCGTTGAGGAGCGGACCGAGGGCGGGTGTGGCTCGCGGCTCTCGGGCGGCACCCAGCGCGGCGGCCGCGGCTGAGCGGATGCGGGCGGAGCGGTGGGCGAGGGCGGCAATGAGGGGGTCCACGGCGTCGAGGACGGCCAGTGCCTCGATGGCCGCGCCCTGGAGATCGGGCATCTCGAACAGGTCGATGAGTTGGGGCACGGCAGCTCCCCGGCGGAGGCGCGCATAGGGCACGACGGCGTGGCGGCGGATCTCGGCAGGAAGCGGCGAATCCCAGAGCGCGGCGAGGAATGCGGCCAATCCGTCCTTTTCGAGCGCAGCCGCTGCCCCGGCGTAGGGCGAGTGCTTGGGGAGCGGGGTGAGGGCCTTCGCAAGCTCAGGCTGCCAGATGGGGCCGACCTGTGCGGCGGCCGAGGCCGCATCGGCCCAGAGCTGTCGCTCCTCGGGATCAGCAAGGCGGCGCGGCTCCGCCACGGCGCGCCAGAGGATGGAGACGAGTGCGGGGCCCGCCTCCTGCCACCCGAGGGTTCCTGCCTCCCGGACAAACGCCCGCTGTGTGGCCGGTGAGAGGCGCCCGGCAAGAAGGAGTGCGGCCAGCTTGGGCGCGGCCAGTGAGTCGCGCCACGCAATGGCAGCCGCACCCGCGCGGTCGGCGACGGCTTGCGGCACCGCGGGGTCGAGCAGTTCCCTGAGCACGGGACGTGCCCGCTCGTCCTTGTGTTCGGCCAGGCACTGGGCGGCGATGACGCGCACGGCGGGATCCACGTGGGCCAGCCAGCGCGCCATGGCCGAGTGCACTTCCTGTGTGCGGAGCGGCGCGAGGGTGTCGATGAGGGCGGCGGACTGCGATTTCCTGGCCGCCGCGAGTACCGCGCGCGTCGCCTGGGGCGATTGGCTGGCGACCAGCAGGCGCGCGGCATGGGGACGCGCGGCCAGCGGGCCTGAGCCCAGGATGGCGAAGAGCCGCGGGTCGAGCCCTCCATACCCGATGTCGGCCAGCGCCTCGAGGGCGGCGACGGCAAGTCCCTCGTTCTCAGCGGTGGCCAGTGCGAGGAGCGGCTCGACGGCCTGCTGGCTCCCGAGGCGCCGCAGGGCATCCGCCAGTGCGATGCGAACGGTGTCGTCGGCTTCGGCCGTGGCGGCCTCGCCCAGGGCATTGGCCGCTGCCGGGCCGCAACGGGCCAGAGCCTGGGCCGCGGCGGCGCGGACGAGCGGCTCCCCGTCCGTGGTCAGGGCCCGCCGGAGAGCCTGCGCACTCGCCGGGAGGGCGCGGCCGAGAGCGCGGGCGGCAGCCAGGCGGCAGCGCGTGTCGGGGTCGGAGGCCAGGATCCGTTCGAGTGTGGTCCTGAACTCCGTGGCGCGGTGGGCGGCCAGACGCAGGGACTCGGCTCGTGCGGGCGGGGCGCGCCGAAGCGCGGCCTCGAGCACGGCAGGCGCGGGCTCGGGTTGCTCGAGCGCGATCGCGAGGAGAGTCGTGGCCTGGGCGCCCGTGTCGGCGGCGGCAATGAGGCGCGGGAGTTCACCGGCCAGCCCGGGGTGCTGTGCGACGAGGCACCCTGTGAGCCAGCGTGCCACGGCGATGTCGGCTCCGTGCTCGGCCAGCGCCGTAAGGCGGTCGCTTGGGCTGCGTGGTGTGCCCGCGTCGAGGCCGGCAGCGTGGGGGACGGAGCGGATCGGCATCAGTGTGGCGCCCGCCCGGCCGTCGTGAGCGACGGCCTCGACGAGCAGCGAGGTGGCATTCGTGAGCAGAGAGTCGTGGAAGCCGACTTCGATGGCCCCCTCCTGGCTTGTGGCCTTCCCCGCATGCCAGTGGAGCGTCCTGCGGGCAATGGCAGCAGGGGGAGAGCCCTCAAACGACGGCCGCACGAGCTCCATGTGGATGATGGTCTGCACGCCCCGCCCCAGTCGGTCGTGAGTCGCGATCCCGTACCCGCGCCCCGACCATTCGCCGTGTCGCACCCAGAGAAGGCGGGGTGTGATCTGGAGCATGCGCCCGCCGGGTTCCGCGTCCAGGGTCTCGCGGACAACGTGGGTAGTGCCTTCGGCGAATTGCACGAGCGTGGTCTCGATGGGGCCTGCATCACCGGGCTTGAGGGCCAGCTGGAGGGAGCGCGAGCCTGTGCGCAGTGGCATCAGGCGGCGCGTGACGGCGCGGGCGGAGCGGATGGTGAGCGCGAGAGGCGCGACGGACCTCGGCGCCGACACGACTGCGCGGGCGGGCCGATCGTGGGCGACCCACGGCCTCTCGCTGAAGAGCGTGGGAGCCTTCGCACCGTGCCACGGGACGTCGCCCTCGCCGTCGACCACCCATATGCTGGCCTGATCGACCTGCCCTACCGCACGCACGGCAAACGTGTAGCGGCCCGGCTTCGTGGGGGTGGCGACGAGTCTGTGGGCCACAAAGGAGGAGACAGGCCCCTTGGCGATGGCGAAGACCTGGGGGCCACCGGGCACGGATTCGTAGGCGAGCGAGCAGGTTGCTTCGGTGGTGCTTTGCTCGGCGGGGGGCAGAGGGGTGGTGAAGGTCAGCTCGATCGGCTGGCTGGCATCCTGGAATGACGGGGGTGGCTCGATGGCCAGAGGAGGCGGCTCGGCCAGAAGAACGCACTCGGCGGAGCGATCTGTGACACCGAGGGTCGGGTGGTCGACCTCGATCCGCATCCCGCAGAGCAGGTCGGTTCGGGGAGCGTCGGCGCGTGTGGGGGTCCACTGGAGTCGCACGGTCCCATCGGCTGCGGTCCTCGCTTCGGTGGGGAGGCCGATGGGCAGTGCGACGACGCGGCGTGTATCGAGGGGCTGGGGCTCGCCTGTCCAGCGTGGCGTCCCGCGGAGGACAATGGGGTAGCCCCAGGAGAGGATTCGCACGCGGGCGTTGGGCACGGGGCTCCCGTCGGCACACTGGGCTTTCGCGGCGAGTGTCAATGTGTCGCCAGGGATAAGGACGTGGCGGTTCAGGGAGACGGTGAGGCGGAAGGGCTCGGGCTTGGGCACGTGCACGGCGAAGGGCTGAAGGCGTCGTGGAGCTGCCGTGGAGTCCTCGAGCGCAGCGACGACAGTGTAGGTGCCTTCCGCTGCGTCGTCGCCGAGCTTGAATGTGGCGGCGAAGGCGCCCACGGAGTCGGTCCGCGGGCTTGCGGTGCTGGCGAGGCGCCCGCTCGGGTCGAGGAGGGAGAGGCGGACAGTGGTGTTGGCCCAGGGGCTGAGCTGCTCGGCGACGCGGTGTTGGAGGAACCCTGCCAGCTCGGCTGTCTGGCCGGGACGCAGGACAGGGTGTCGGGCGCGGAGCGTGATGCGGTGGCCGGCGCTGGTATGGTCGATTGCGGTGGTCGCCGTGGCGAGTGCGAAGTCGTCGCCGCGTGCGACCACGGCCGTGGCGACGACAGAGGGGGCGAAGCGGTCGCGGACGAGCGAGGTGTGCCAGCGCCCGTCGCTGCCGGTTGTGCCCGAGGCGATGAGCATGCGCTCCCTGCCGAGGCGTTCGGTGCGGTAGACGACGTGAACGTAGCCGCCCTGGACGGGCCGCCCGGTGCCCGCATCGACACAGAACGTCTCCAGGTCGTTGCTCGCGAGGGTCAGGGCGGCCTGGAGGGGGGAGGCGATCACGAGGGCCACGCGCGCCTCCCCGCAAGCGGTGGAGCGGACCACGTAGGCGCCCGGCCGAACGAGGCGGATGCGATCCGCGAGAGCTGAAGGAGGGAGAGGCACCCGTCGTGTCGAGGGGCTCTCACCCGGCCGCCAGGCCTCAAGCCAGGCTGCCACGCAGGGCACGTCGAGGTGCAGCAGGTCTATCCGCCACAGCTCGAGGTGTGCTCCGGGCCGTTGCAGCCACGGAAGGGCAAAGTGGCCGGGCACGAGGTGTATCCGGATCGGCTCTGCCCATGCGGTCACACGCTCCAAACGGGGGGTGAGCAGAGGCGGCGGCGCTGGCGGAGGCGGGGGGCAGCCTGGGAGAAGGCCAATGAGGAGTGTGCCGAGGAGAAGGCGGGCTGGACTGGCGCAAAGGGTTCTCATTACCAACGCCTCGGCATCCGGATGCGGCGGCTCGCGAGGGCCGCACGTCCTGCCCCATCGCCTCATGGCCACGCCCGCCCGCCTCGTATTCTACGTCGCCACCGGTGCGTGTCAACTGCCACTCACGAGTGGGCGGGCCGGCAGGGATCGATCTTTACGCAGGCCCTGGCAGGGACTATAATGGCGATTAGGACGTAAGCACTGGATCCAGGAGCGTGGTGGACGGCCGGGAGTTGCCCGACGTCGCGTTGCAGGAGACAGAGAATGGGCGAGGACGACTACGATCAGTTGGTGTCCCTTGGCGTGGAACTGGCCGAGAGGGAGCAGTTCTCGGAGGCGATCGAGGTGCTCCGCCAGGCGATCGGTCTCGACGAGGAGGGGGTGGCCGCTCACTACAACCTGGCTGTGCTCTACGGCCTCCTCGCAATGGGCGACCTGCGCGTGGAGGACTACTTCGAGGATCACGTGGACGAGCAGATCCTCCTCCAGAATGCCATCGAGGAGTACCAGCGTGTCCTGGAGATCGATCCGGCGCATCTGAGCTCGCACAACAATCTGGCCACGATTTTCGCTCTCCACGGCGAGGCGGACCTGGCGATCCAGGAACTCGAGTGCTCTTTGGGGCTCGACCCTGAGCAGCCGGAGGCGCGCGAGCAGCTCGCCGAGCTTCGGGGTGAGTAGGCGGGCGAAGCGTGGCTAGCCCGCATTCCTCACCAGCTCTGGCCGCCAGTGGGCGCTTCTCGCCTCAGGCGGCGGCCTGCGTGCGAGCCGTCCTCGACGTATCCACTATGGATACGCCTGCGGAAGCTCGCGTGTGCGTCCTTGCCTGAAACGAGAATCGGCGCACTGGGCACGCGCAGACTGTCTGAGAGCCGGGCTCTGGTACTTGATGCTATCCCTCGCTAGTTCCACGAGATGCCGCGACCACGCCCAGACCTGGTGAGAAGTGCGGGCTAGGGCTTGGCGCGCCACTCGATGCGATCGAGCACGATGGTGCCCTGGGACTGGATGGGATAGAGGAGCAGGACGACGCGTCGGACCGCGTCGAGGTTCTCGGGGCGCCGGCAGTACTCGCTCTGGCCGTCGGGCACGGGGTCGCCGGTTTTCCAGGTGGCTTGCTGCAAGTCGAAGTGGACGCGATTGCGGCCTGGCTTGAGGAAGGCTGGGCGGCTCTCATAGTACTTCCAGTCGGGCATGGTGGTGAGGGCGATGGAGAGGCGTGCGCCGCCGTCGAGGCGGCTTTCGAGATCGATGTAGCAGCGGCCCTGGCCGGTGAGGTCGGCCTCATCGGGCACCTCGCGGAGCAGTGCGATCTTCAGATCGTCCGGTCCGACGCGGAAGGCGACGGCCATGCGGCGGCCGGGGGTGGCCGGGTCGGCATGGCGCGCGAAGCGCAGGGTGGCCTTGCCCGCGCCGTCCCAGTCGTCCTGCACGCCCCAGAGCTCCTCCGAGAAATCGTCGAAGACGCTGGCAGGGGCGCGCTCGTAGGGGTCGGGCCGGTCGCGGCGTGCCTCGTGGTGGCGGCGCAACGAGTGGGCGGCCCTGGCCACCAGGCCGCGGTCGGTCATCCCCTTGCCGGCGGTGAGGATATAGAGGATCACGTTGGTGGCCATCATGAACGAGGATTCCTGCATCTCGGCAGGCGAGAGGCCGCTGAGCGATGCCTTGATGGGGAAGGTGTCGGGCTGGATCTCGAGGCCGTCACCGTAGTCGTTGCGTGTGTAGACCACGGCGAGCCGGCCGTCGATCTCGATGCCCTCGATGAAGCTCTGGCGATACTTGTCGCCGGGGGGTGGGAAGTACCCATTGTAGCCCTTGCTCAGGTCGAAGCAGGAGCGGAAGATCGGGTGGTCGTCCGCCTGGGTGATGCGGCGGAGGCGGTGGTCCTCGCGGGGTGGGAGGACACGGGCAATCTCGCGGCGGAACGCCGTGTCCCACGTCACGTCCTTCTCGTGGGTGCTGTCGTCGGCCCACAGGGTGCCGCCCGCAAGAAGGTAGCGACGAAGGCTGGCGACCTGCTCGCGGGTGAAGCGGAAGTTCCTGTGGCCGCTCATGTAGAGCCAGGGGGAGCGCAGAATCTTGTCGCTCTCGAGGGGCACTTCCTGGATCTTCGTGTCGATGTTGAAGCCCACCCGCTCGCGCAACTGCCAGGCGAGGAAGGGCATGGTGGTCTTGTGTGTGTCCCAGTCGACTTCGCCCGAGCCATACTTGATGGTGGTGAGCACGATGCTCTTGGCGCCGCCGGTCTGGCCGCCCACGAGCACACCAGCGTCGCCGGTTTCTCTGGCCAGGCCAGGAAGGAGCAGGCGTGCGGAGGCGAGGCCGTGAGATCGGCCGAGGGGAGTGGGGCGGGGTACGACTGTCCGCCTCTCGACCCGGGGGGCCTCGCGTGGCTGGTTCTCCAGGGGGCCGCCTCGGCGGGCAGTGGCAAGCGTGCGTTCCTGAAGCCCCGTTCCTGTGGCCCGCTCCGCGACGCGGCGAGCCGAGCCGATGGATTCCTCGGGCGCGGCGTCGGGGAGGGCCGGTGCGCGGCGCACTCCGGCAACGGTCCGCTCGCCGGGCAGGGCAGTTGGTGAGCCGGTCCGCGGTCGGGCGGGAGTGGTGGCGCGAACTCCGTGGGACCCGCGGGCAACTGCCGGCTGGAAGCCTCTGCCCCGTGCGGCGACTTGTGCGCCAACGCGGGACGCACTGGCGGGCCTGGCCGACTCAGCCGTCCCCCCTGCCGCAGAGGCCCTGGGGCCAACGGCAACGGTTTCCTGGGGCGTGACGGCAAGGTCAGGGGCATCCTGCGGACGGCCGCCGGGCGCCTCGATGTCGCCGATGGGAGCGCCTGCCGACGGGCGTCCGACGGCCGAGCCTCGCGGGGTGAGACCACTTGAAGGCATCGCGGCGGCGAGGGCCGCGCGCGTTCCGTTCCCACCACGGCGCTGGAGGCGCCAGCGGGCCACGACCGTGCGCGGGCCGAGCTGTGCAGTGCCTTGGGACGCGGCTCGGCGGACCTCGACCAGGGGGCCTTCGACGAGCTCGAAGTCCTCGAGGCTCGGCGCGGCCTTCGGCGCGGCGGGCCCAACGGGCGCTGCCGGCAGAGCTGCGCGGCTGCCCGACCGAACTGCTGGGGCTGACCCTGGGGTTGCCTGGCGTGGGCCGGGCGAGGCAGGGAGCACCGCACGGCCGGTGCCGCGAGCAGCACTGGCACCGCCTCCGGGCACTCGCATGACCGGCACCGGGGCGGGCTCCACGAGAGTCTGCGCAGGCGCGGCTGCGCCGGGCACGCTCACGAGCTCATCCACCGCCGGGGCCTCATCGGGCACCCCGAAGGTGATCGGGGGGGCCTGCGGCCCGGTAGCGGGCCGCTCCAGTGGCTGTGCCAGCGATGCCGCCGGAGCCTGGAGGGAGGCGGGAGCTCCGCCCTCCGCAGATGGCCGTGCCTCGGGCAGTTCCACGCGAACCCCACCGCCCGTAGACCGTTCCGTGTGCACAGGGACCTCTGTCCTGCCGGCCCCGACGGCGCGCGAGGCGAGCTGGCCGCCGGCCCCGCTGGTCGCTTCAGCCGGCTGCTGCACGGGGGTGTCTACAGGCGGAGCCAACTCGGCTGGCATGTCGAACGCCGGGGCCGCCGCCTTCGACGCGGCCCTGGGCATCTCGACGGCGGCAACGGCAGGCGACGCGGCAGGAGAGCCAGCGGCGGGCCGTCCCGCGCCTGCGGGAGACCTGGCCTCCGCCACCGGCCGACGCTGGCCCGCGCCGGTCGCGCGTTCGTGGGCCGCCGCGTGTTGTGCCTCGGCGACGCCCACCTGCTGGGCGCCGAGCGCCTTCTTGGCAGCCCCCCCGGATGCCGGCTGGCGTCCCATCTCGTCCTTGAGCTGTTCGAGGGCGGGCACGAGCTCCTCGGCCGCCATGGCGGCCCTCTCGGCGAGTTGGGGTGTTGCGAGACCCGGGACGTTGGGCGTGGAGGGGGCTTCTCTGCTTGCAGCCCCTGGCTTCGGCTCGAGCCTCTCGCGGACAATGGCTTCGAGCTGCTCGCGGCTCATGGCGCGCGCCTTGGCGAGCTGCTCGGCTTCCAGGGTGGCTGCGGTGGGGGATTCGTGCTCTGCCGTCTCGCTGGTGCGCTCGGCCTCGCGGATCTCCTCGATCACTTTGGCGAGATCCTCGACCGTGAGCTTCTCGGTGTCGGGCGTCTTGACCTCGAGCGCGGGCTTCTGCTCGACCTCGGGGCGTTCCAGGCGTGCCTGCATGGGGTCGACGGCCCGCCGCTCGGTCTCGAGGAGGCGCCGTGCGAGGTCGGCGGCGGCCTGCTTCTGGCGAAGCGCATCGAGCTGCTGCTCGCGCTCCTGGCGTGCCCGGATCTCGTCGGCCGCGCTCGCCTGCTGGCTCGAGAAGGAACTGGGGGCGAGGGACTTCAGCCCGACGCGGAACATCGGCACCAGTTCCTTGTTGCGCGCCTTGTGGGCGAGGAACAGGTCCAGCGCCGTGAAGAGCAGGACTGCGTGCACGAGCGCGGAGATGGCGAAGTACTTGGCCATGCGCGGGACGCGCTCGCTACGCACCAGCCATCGGATGAGTAGGAAGGCGAGCACGAGCGCGGCGAGGAGGAGAATGAACAGAAGGAAAAGGGCCAGGCCCTCCTCCCAGCCGATCCCTCCAGGCTCGGTGCCGGCCACGGCAGGGGAGGGCTCCGGGACGGGTACGACGCGGAGGTGGACATGGAAGGAGGCGGGCTCTCCGGGGCCGCGCAGCTCCCAGGTAAGGCGATGCTCGCCGAGCGGCGCGTCCGAGGCAACGCCCACTGCGACGTTCATCTCGTGAAGGATGCCCGGCGGCAGGATGGCTCCGCCCGCCTCGGGCGCCAGCTCGAGCCCGTCGGCCGACGGAGTGGCTCCAAGCGATACCCGCTGCTCCCTGTGGTACAGCGATTCGATGGTGAGTGGCAGGACGGCCTGGCCGCCGCGCTCCAATGCCCCGAATTCGAGCACGGGCTGAGGCAGTGCGAAAGTGGTGCCGGGGGGCGTGAACACGCTGCCGCGGATCGTCGCCGCAGTTGGCAGGGACCGACCGCGTGCCTCCATGGCGATGGCAAAGGGCGCCTCGTCCGCACGCTCCACGGGCTCGAGCACCAGCTCCAGTTCCACGCTGCCGCTCGCGGGGACCGTCCATTCCCGGGCGCTTGGGGTTGTGCGGACGACGTCGGGCGGCGCCTCGAGCTTCGTGAGGGTCACGGTCTGAGGCTCGTCCACGAGGGAGCGAAGCCGCAACGTCGCTCGCTCGCGCACCCCTGCCTGGAGGCGCCCGACCCGCAACTCAGGCGGCTCGAAGGCAATGGACTGGTGCGGCGGACGGAAGAGGAGGGCGCGGATGTTCAGAGCGGCGCCTTGCGATGGCCCGCTGAGCTTCGCCGCGGCTTCCCGCGGGCCAGGCTTCGCGGCGGCCGTGCTCGTGAGGCGGAACGTCACGGGGGCCTTGCCGCGCGGCGGCAGCGTGACCGATGCCGGCTCGGCGGCGAGACGCCAGTCGCCCGCAGGAGCAGGGAGCGAGACCTCGATGCTCTGCTCCGCAGCGGCCAGCGACGCGACTTCGACGGTGAGTGCCTTCATGGTTCCCACGGCCACGCGGCCGAAATCGAGCGCCTGTGTCACGCGGAACGTGGCCGTCGCGGGCACACGAGCCGTCCACGGCACCGCTTGCTCGCCGAGACGGGTCCGCACGAGGATCCGCCCGCCGTATGTGCCCGGTGGCTGAACAGGGGATGCGCGAAGCGTGAGGGCAACGGGCGTGTCCTTGCCGGGATCCAGCGTCGCAGCCTTCGGCGCGTCGAGCACCAGGAGCGATGCGCCAGGGGGCGCAGTGGCGCTCGCGGCCTCGAGGGCAGCGTCGCGCGGCTTCAATCCCTCGATGCGCAGCGTCAGCGTGCGCTCGGCCGAGGCAAGGGGCACCAGCTCGCCGAAGTCGAGCTCCTTCGGCGTGACGGCGAACGATGGCAGAACGACGCGGGCCGTGACGGGCAGCTCCGTCCTGGCGAGAGGCGTCTCGACGACGAGCTTGGCGGCGATGCTGGCCGTCGGATGGTCGGCCGGAGCCGATAGGGTGAGGCGGATGGTAGCATTCTTGGGGCTCAGGCCGAGGGTGGCGGGAGCGACGGCCACGCGGGAATCCGTGGACGAGAGCTTCGCGGGAAGCGTGCCGCGCGGCTCGAGGCGAAGGGCCAGCGCCGCCTCGGCCCGCGAGCCGCTCTCGATGGCGCCCAGGTCGATCCGCTGGGAGCCGAGCACGAGCTTGGGCCGACGGACTTCGAGCTCGATGGGCAGCGCGGCATCGTCGTACTTACTTGCCAGCTTGAGCTGCCCGCGGTAGCGGCCAGCCGCCTGATCCTGCGGCACGGTGAGCCGGAGCCGCGCGGAGCGGACCACGCCGGTCTCCAGGCGCATCGGGCTCGGCTCCAGGCTCACGGCGGCGAGGGGGATCGAGCCGGCTGGCCCTGCTGAGGGCGGCGTGAGCTCGACTTGCACGTTCTCGGCGGCACGCGTGGGCACCGCCGAGGTGAGCTTGAGGTCGAACGCGGTCTCCGCGTCCTCGCCCAGATAGGCCGTCCCCAGGTCGAGCACGCGCGCCGAGCACCACAGGCGCGAGTAGCCTTCGGGCGAGATGGTGGTTGTGAGAAGAACCTCGCGCTCGAAGCGGTTGCCTCGGGGGGTGGTGCCGCTGGCCAGCAGGCGGATGGTGCAGCGGCCGGGTGTCTCGGAGCCGGGGAAGAAGCCGGCGAACACGCCGTCGTTGGGGCGCGTGTCCTGATGCTGGCCGTCGTCGTGCAGCGAAACAGTCACGGGGCGTCCATCCGGCGGGAGGACGCGCGCCTCCACACGGGTGTCCGCGAGGATCGAGTTCCCGTAGGCAAGGCTTGCGGCGATTTCGATCGGCTCGCCGCGGTAGTAGGCAGTCTTGAGGGGGTAGGTGCGCAGGAGCAGCGGCGTGACCGCTGTGGCCGAGAGCGTGGCCCTGGTGGGCTGGGGAGCCTGCACGCGGGCGGCCCACGCGCCGGGCGTGGGGCTCCACAGGTCGTAGTACTGGTAGGCGGCCTTGCGGTCGTACGAGATGCCCCGCTGGTCCTTCGGGAGGTCGGGCGTGAGCACGGTGCCCTTGGGATGGCGCAGGGCGAAGGCGACATCGGGCTGGCTGGCCTTCAGGCTGATCGTCATCGCCGAGATCGTGTCGTCCACGGGCAGCGGGTCGTCCACCGGTGCATTGGGTACCAGCCGCAGCTCTCGGGACCGTATCGGCACCTTCTTCTGGAGCGTGAGGCAGATTCGTCCGAAGATGTCCTGGAGCTCGGTGTTGGTGGGGGCTTCGTGGTACTCACCGCCGGTGTCGTGGGCGATCCGCTGGAGCACCTCGGTGTCCGCGCGTTTCGAGAGGCCGACGGTGTAGACGCTCCAGTGCTTCTCGGCGAACGCACGGTGGGCGTCGCGGTAGCGGCCTGGCTCGTCCTTGCCGTCGGTGAGGAGCACCACGGCTCTTGCCGAGGCGTCGGATTCCCCGAAGGCGGTGCGAGCCATATCGAGGGCACCGTCCATGTCCGTCTGCCCGAAGGCCCGGATCCGCTCGATGGCCTTGTAGAGGACGTCCGTTTGGGCGGGTGAGGTCAGGGGCGCGAGGATGCGGGCCTTGTGGTCGAAGCCGATGACGGTCACGCGGCCGATGCGCGTGCTGCGGCGGGCGAGGTCGACGAAGGTCTTGGCGGCTTCGAGGCGCAGCTTCTCGGAGTCCGTGCGTCGCATGGAGAGCGATTCGTCGATGAGGAGCGCCACGTCGAGCTCCTCGGGCGAGGACTCGAGGAAGCTGGCCAGGCGGTGGACGAGGAGCACGCGGTCGCCCCGCCCGACCCGCAGGATGAGCTGGCAGGCCTCGGCACCCACACCGGTGGGGAGCTGGCGCAGGTCGATGTAGAAGGCGTCCCCCAGCCGCTTCAGGAAGATGCGCGCGACACGGTAGGCGGGTGCGGCCGCGCTCGTGGGCGAGAGCTTGCCGGGGGCAATGAAGACCGCGAAGTCGTCGGGCGTGAGATCGGTGGCGGAGCCGGGCGGGAGCTGGACGCGGAGCAGGACGTCGAGGACCGTGCCGTAGCTCTCGGCCCTGAGCACGGCGACCTTCGCTGGGCCATCGGCCGCATGCGCTGCCAGCGCCACAAGGGCGAATGCGACGGCAGCAATGGGCACGCGCGGCCTCACGGGTGAGTCCTTCCTACGACTGGGGCTGGTCGAACGTGGTGGCGATGAAGTAACGCTTCACGCTGGCCTTCTTGCAGGCGTTGAGCACGTCGACGATCTTCTGATGGTAGGCGTGCTTGTCGCCGCGAATGATCACGATCAGGCGCGGGTTCTTCCTGATACCGTCGGCCAGCATCTCGTTGAGGCGCGGGAGCGAGACGATGCGGCCGTCGATGATGAAGAAACCACCGTCCGCCTCGTTGCGGATGTTCACGGTGATCTCGCGTTGGCGCCGCGGCGCGGCCTTGCCCTCGGTGGCGCGCGGCGGATCCACCTTGATGTCCTTCTCCTTCTTGTAGAAGCTCGTGGCGGTGAGGAAGAAGATGAGGAGGAGGAAGACGACGTCAATCAGCGGCGTCAGAGGCAGTTCCTCGCTCTCCTCCTGCCTGCGGCGACGGATTTGCATGGTTCGGGACACCTTGCAGGGCGGTGGCGACGCGGGAGGCGGTCTCCTCGATCTCGATGATCATGCGGTCGGACTTCCCGCGGAAGTAGTGGTAGAGAATGTAGCAGGGGATGGCGACGGACAGGCCGGCCAGCGTGGTGAGGAGCGCGGTGGCGATGCCGTTGGCGAGTTGCTTGGGATCCCCCAGAGCTCCCTTCTGCGCCACCACGTCGAACGCGATGATCATGCCCCACACCGTGCCCAGAAGCCCGAGCAGCGGAGCGACGCCCGCGATGATGCTCAGCGGCTTGGCGAAGCGGTCCAGGTGCCACAGCTCGCGCTCGCCGGCTTCCTGTATCGCCGCGGTCATCTCCTCCTTGGGAGCCGAGCGGAGCGAGAGGCCGGCGGCGAGCACTCGGGCAAGCGAGGAGGGCCGGTCCTTGCACAACGCGACGGCCTCCTCCGGGTTGCCCGTCTCAACGGCCTCGAGCACACCTGCGGCGAGCGCGCGGGGCGCCACCGCGTTCTGGCGCAGCGAGACGAAGCGCTCGATGGCAAAGGCCACGCCCACGAGCGAGCACAGGAGGATGGGGAGCATGAGCGGCCCGCCGCGGGCGAGCGTCTCCCAGAGGTTCTTGCCCCGGATCGTGCCCCCTCTCTCGGGCTCTGGCTCCGGCGGCTGGCCGGGCTCCGCGGCAGCGGTCGCGGCCGGGGTGGCGGGCTTCGCAGGATTGGCAGGGGTGGGTGCCGTGGCCGGCGGCGGGGTGTCCCCCTCGGTGGCGAGGACCGTGGCCACAAGCAACGTGAGGGCGAGGGCAACACAGGGGGTTCTCATTCGCATCTCCGCGCACATTGCAGCGGTGGGCGCTTGCCGTGATAAGGTGCTTGCACACTTTACTTTACCAGTTCCTGCCCCGCGGACAAGGGGGCTTTACAAAAAATGACACGTGCGAGCGTCCGCTGACACAGGGACCCGCCGACGGGCGTAGCAGAACCGCTTGCGGCATCGCCCCAGGAAGCGTAGAATGCCCTCAGGGTGGCCGTTGGCCGCCCATCATCGCCCAAACGACTTGCGCAGGACCCTGCTGATGTCGCGCCCAACGCCCACGATGGAGATGTTCGCGGTCGGGGCCTACCTTCGGTTCATTGAGGGCTGCGAGCTGGTCACCTACCACACCGAGCTTCCTGACCCCAAGCAGTTCTGGGTCGAGGTCCTCGGGCGCAGCGAGGCCAACCAGAGCATCACGTATGTGGATCTGCCCGAGAAGTTCGACTGGTATCCCGCCCAGATGCGTCGCGACACCCTGATCAGAAAGATGGTGGCGCGCTATGTGGAGTTGGCCAAGATCGCCCGCGTCTTCGAGTACGAGCCCGAGCGCAGCCACTTCCAGCTCTGGCTGCCGCGCGGCGCCGCGAGCCGGGTCCTCGATGTGATCCCGACCGTGCGCGACCGGCTTGCCGAGCGCCACGACGTGAAGCTCGAGCTGATCGAGAGGGACGAGGTGGCCCGCCGGATCGAGCAGGTCGTCCAGCGGGCGCTCAGGGAATCGTTCGACTACGATAACCTCTTCGTGCGGGCACTCATGCTGACCCATGGCCGCCTGGACTACGAGCGTGGCGAGCCCATGGACGAGGCGCACATCGAGGCGATGTACAAGTTCCAGTACACCATCGCCCGTGCCGCCGACGTGCCGGCCTTCGTCTACGAATTCCTCACAAGCCGCGAGATCGTCGACTGGCTCGGCTTCTACTCCGCCTCGCTCGATGACATGGCGGCCTGGTTGACCGAGGTGGGCCCGAGTGCGCAGCTCGGCGAGCTTCAGCAGGCCTTCGGCGTCCTTGGTGAGGTGGTTGACGAGGGTGGCTACGATTATGACGAGGATGAGTACGGTGAGCCCGTCTACCACACCCGGCGCTACACCCCACGCGACCTGGCCGAGCTGACACGCCTCGTCTTCGCCAATGCAGAGGTCGTGCGCGCCGAATCCATCGGCAACAGCATGTACAGCGACTTCCTGATCGAGGTCGATTTCATGGTGCCGTTTCTTTCCCGCGCGCAGGAGTGGCTGGACTCGAGCCAGATCGAGCGAGAGATCCTGCGCTACGGCGGCAGCCGCGACCTCATGCAGGCTCACTTCTCGAACCAGCATCCCGAGAAGGGGCCGTACCGTGCGATCCTGCGCATCGAGTTCTACGATCCGAAGAGCGGCGGACCGAAGGAGGGAAAGGGGGGGAAAGTGATGAACGTGCCCATCGCAGGCCCACAGCTCACCGAGAGCATCAACGTTGCCGTCTCGATCCACTACCCGACCGATCTCACCGGCTACTTCGTGTTGATGATGAACCGCGCGGCGGGCAGAATGCGCCTGTAGGCTAGCCCGCATTTCTCAGTGTGCCGTGGAAAGGTACAGGTCTTCAGTGGGTGAAAGCCCCACCTGGCAACTCTCGCTCCAACCAGTAGCAGTCGGAGCAGTTGTGGAGG
>Ga0272441_10006475_pt1 | contig 19578 bp, 17 predicted proteins | sample SSMProp6N_FD_193582 | JGI IMG/M metagenome (GOLD analysis project Ga0272441, IMG submission 193582) | Marine sediment archaeal communities from Little Sippewissett salt marsh, Falmouth, MA, United States - SSM-Prop-6N | ecosystem: Environmental > Aquatic > Marine > Wetlands > Sediment ... | reverse complement strand
CGGGTGAAAAACAAAGGTGCAATAAGCAAGGTCAAAGCCTCAGTATACCGAGCGGCGATCCACAACTGGGTGGGAAGGTTGGTATCATAACCGGAGAAGATACTCATTCCTGAATATCCGAGGGTATGCACAAGGTCAATGGCCGCAACGAACAAATAGGCAATGCCAAGGAAAAGCAGATAGTCGTTGCTCAGCATCTTGCGGGAATTCCATGCAAGCATGAACACGCCGCATGCCACGACAATGCTGAATCCCTCTGCAAGGCTGTGAAACAGCAGGTAATTGTATAAGCTGGCTATGTACAGACCTGCCAGAGCCAGAATCCCGAGCGTAATGCTTGCAGCCCATCCATGGGATACTTGGGCTTCAGGCCTGGATATAGCTTCGGATATTGTGCTATTATCCGGCATTTGAATCCTCCGCCTTATTTCCGCATTCGGTTCCCATTATCCTTGTCATCGGGAACTCCGCTCCAATGATTTCCTGTCCAATACTGCGTCTATTTCTGCCACGAGGTCTTCCACTTCGAACGGCTTGATCAGATATCGGTCCGCTCCCTCTTCCATGATTCTGCGCCTTGCTTCTTCAGAGTCAAAACCTGTAATCGCTATGATTTTCATGTCCGGATGGCCTTCCTTGATCATTCTGCAGACTTCATATCCGTCAATCCCGGGCAGGCGGATGTCAAGTACCACGATGTCCGGATGAAACTTTTCTATGAGCTGGCCTGCCTGAAACCCGTCTGTTGCGGTTCCCACCATGAAGCCATCTTCGGACTTGCCCAGGCCTTCCGCAAGAACACTCAGGACAGGTTCGTCATCGTCCACCACCAGCACCTTCACTTTTTCAGGAGGTACATCCAGATCCTCTGGAACGGGCATGTCATTTTCCCTGAAAAAGCGGACCAGGTCCTTTTCCTTTATGCGGCGGTGGCCGCCGAGTGTGAACATGGATTTGAGCTTGCCGCTGTTCACCCAGCGTGATATGGTTATCTGATGAACTCCAAGCATTCCTGCTATTTCAGAAGTAGTGAATATTCTTTCTGTCATTTTCTGCCCCTTCTGCTGTTTAGTATGTTCATAATGCTCGTATTGTATAATATTATGACAGAAAATACTACTTTTGTCAATCATTTTTCTATTTTTCTTGAATCAGAGGAGAGCTGGCGAAAAATCTACTGCCGCGCTTCCATGAATTCCGCAATCCACAATCTTTTACCCGCCATTTTCCCGAATTTTACCCCAAATCAACTCCAAAATCCCGAATAAATCGAAAAAACCCGAAAATTATCTGAGAATTAACTTGATTAGCTTACTGTTCGAGTAACATGGTTCGGCTGACCGGTAGACCGGGGAATCCCGGACCGGGCGTTACGAATGTTTTAACAAAGGAAAATGTATGCCGGAAAGGACCGGAATCAACATCCCTGCCCCCCGCAGTCTCCCGTGGATACGCTGTTTCATGGAAGCGGTCTGCATACAGGCCGGATGTTCAGGCATCCCTCTGAAAAAAAGAGATCGGCAACAGGCTGGAACGGAAAGTGAGCTGTAATGTGGTGGCATCAGAAATCACGGACCCCTCATTCAAAAAAAGCGGTTGCATACTACCGTCACTCCGCACAGGACCGGCAGGAGAACTCCATACCCATCCAGAGGGAAAAGGTAAAAAAATTCGCGGACGAACACGGGATCAGCATCATAGAAGAATTCAAGGACCCCGGCAAGTCCGGGCTCACCATTCATAACAGGCCAGGCTTCAACACAATGATGCAGGAATATGTCATAGAGGGAAAAAAGGAGTTCGACTATATTCTGGTCCTTGACGTAAGCCGGTGGGGACGTTTTCAGGACACTGACCTTTCAGCCTTTTATACAGGCCAGTGCAGGAAATACGGCAAGCAGGTCATATACACCTCCATGGGCTTCCCCAGGGAAGGCGACCTGGTGCATTCACTGCGCCTCAGCATTGAAAGGTTCCAGGCTGCAAATTACAGCCGGGAGCTGAGCCAGAAGGTATTTGACGGATGCGTAAAGATCGCACAGCAGGGTTTCCGCGCGGGCGGAACGCCTCCCTACGGTCTATGCAGGCTCCTGCTTGACGAACAGCGCAATCCGGTGCAGGTGCTGAAGCCCGGGCAGCATAAAAGCATCCATAACCAGAGAGTAACACTCGCGCCCGGGGCCAAGGATGAGATCGGGATAGTAAACAGGATATTCAGCATGTTTGTGAAAAAACGCGAACCGGAATGCGAAATTGCCGCAATACTCAACGATGAAGAGATCCCCTCTCCCGGCGGTACTGAATGGACCTCCGAATCGGTCAGGAACATTCTCACCAATGAACAGTATATCGGCACTATCGTGTACAACAAGACATGGTCGCGCCTCAAGCGCCCGAGCAAACGGAATCCTTACGACGACTGGATCCGCACCGAGAACGCATTTGAGAGCATCGTGGACCGCAAGCTCTTTTACAGGGCACAGGAGTTCCTCGCGATCAGAAAGGCTGAGCACGAGCGCAGGTATTCCTCGGAGGATATGCTTGAACGGCTCGATCGGCTTTATAAAAAATACGGAAAAATAGGCCCCCGCCAGATCGCGGGTTCCAAGGACATGGTTTCTGCAGCAACCTACAAAAAACGGTTTGACTCGCTTGACATGGCATATCAGCAAATGTACAGGGATGTGCTGGACAAAACCAGAAAATCGGTGCTTGAAAAGCTGCAGGAACAGGCGGACGGGATCGAAACCTACAGCGACTATATTGTCATAGACAACAGCTTCAGCGTTCTGATCCAGCCGTCCGTTCCCATGCTGTACGGATACAGGGAATACTGGGCATTCCGTCCGGACCCCCGGAGGGAAGTTGACATCACACTCGGGGTTCCCCTTTCCAACAGCAATGAATACAGCATTCTCGGATATCTCATCCTTCCGAGAATGCTGACCAGGCACCACAACATACGTCTGTCTGCATCGAGTGAAGGCTATCTTGCACTGCACGGCCACTTCAATCTCGATTTTCTTCAAAAACTTATGGATTAGCCTTTTATGAGGAGAAACCGTGATGACCGATATAAAGATCATTCCCATGTCGGAACGCAAGTACCGGAACATACCCGTTGACAAGATCAGGGTGCTGAATTCCCGGAACCGTGACCGTGCCCAGTTTGAAAAGATCATCCGCAGCCTCAAGGATGTGGGCCAGAAAAAATATATCATCGTTAACGAGCGCAATTTTTCTGAAACCGGTTATTATGAGCTCGTGTGCGGACAGGGCAGATATCTCGCTCACAAGGAACTGGGCCGCTCCCATATCAAAGCGGAAGTGGTAAACTGCACCAAGAAACGGGCATATCTCTACTCCCTTGTGGAAAACATCGCCCGCCTCAGGCCGGGGACCATGTGGTTCGCATATGAGGTCAAGCGCATGTACGATTCAGGGCTGACCCTTGATCAGATCGGAAAGATCGTGGGGCACTCAGGCCAGTACATCAGCGATTACGTAAAGCTTGTCGAGCAGGGAGAGACACGGCTCATAAAGGGAGTGGAGCGCGGCCTCTTCCCCATCAGGTTCGCCATGCTGGTGGCGCGTTCAAAGGATTCAGATATGCAGAACATCCTGATGGACGCGTATGACCAGGGTGTTGTAAGCAGCGGAAACTTCTCAACCGTTCACAAGATCATCGAAAGAAGGGCAAACCGGGGCAAGCGCAAGGAGACCAAATCCGAACCGTCATCCAAACGTCCTCTGTCCGACTATTCGGTAAAACAACTGAAAAAGGACATTTCCCAGGTCACAAAGGAAAAAAAAGCCTTTGTAAATGAAAGCACAATGAAAGAAAACCGTCTGGTTACGCTCCTGCACTGTACCGATACACTTACCTGGGACCCCGAATTCATGGACCTGCTTAAAGCAGAGGGCCTCGGTTCGTTTCCCGAACTGCAGGGAGAATACAATGTCTGACATATATAAAGGAGATTTCTGATGGACGAAATACCCGAAGTAAACGGATTGGATATTTCCCTTGAAAAACTCGTTCCCCTTCGCGAGCGGAATATCAATCTCAAGAAGAACAAGAGCTTTAAACGGATCCTTTCAAGCATCAGGAGCGTTGGGATTATAGAACCGTTCAGCGTATATCAGGAAAACGGCAAATACGTTATCCTTGACGGCTTCCTGAGGTACAAGGCATGTCAGGAACTGGGGATCACCGAGGTTCCCTGCATCGTGGAGGATACAAAAGAAGCGTATACCTACAACAGCAAGGTAAACCGCCTCTCCCCCATTCAGGAGATCAGGATGCTGCGCGAAGCCATGAAGGACAAATCGATCGACGAATCGACCATTGCCGATGTATTCGGCATGAAGTCCCTGAAATACCGGCTCGGGAAAAGCTATATAAGCAAACTGCATCCGAGCGTTATCAAGGCCCTGGATAACAACCTGATCAGCAGATGGGTCGCAAAGGAATTCATCTCTGTAAAAAAAGAACGGCAGGAGCAGATCATAGCCGACATGGAAAAAGTCAGCGACTACAGCATTTCATTCTTGCGGGCGCTGATCCTGAAAACACCGGAAGAGCTGTGCAAAGAAAAGACCCAGAAATCCATACGCCGGAAAAAGAACAAGGCAAAAAAGGAAAACCTTGTCAACCAGCTCAAGCAGGTTGAAGAACGGCACAAATTCTACAGGAAACTGTATCAGCAGTACACGGCCGACCTCCTGAAGATGTGCATATACATACGAAAGCTGCTCACGAACGATAAGGTCAGGGAACATTTGGAAAGCAAGCACCCGAAGATCCTTGAATCATTCGACAGGATCGTATTTGAGACAGTACCGGAGGAATGAAACGGTCCGCAGTCCGCAGTCCGTGGTCCGCGGTCGGTTCGATAAAAAAATAATACTGGAATTATTAATTGTTCAAGCTTTTTATTGTGATTCCCCCTAAGATCTTTGAAATCAGGATCCGCTCAAACCCTGCAGCAGCTCCCCGATTCCCGACCGGATGCTTTTCCCCTGGATCTATCTTTCCTCTTTTAAGATTTAATTGCTTGTTTGATTTTTCCTAAATCACATTTATCAATTATTTCATCAATGTGCTTAATAATATTCTTTGCAATTGTGTATATTGCTAAAGTCGTTGCATCATTTTCAAATTTATCGTTGTCCATTCTATAATCAGCTTTAATTCTATCACTATACAAAGTAATTAATGAATTATATATTTTGTAACCTAATTGTACTCCACTATTTTTAAAATTATTCTTTATCGCTTCATGTCCTGGAGGGCCCTTTGGAATTTTAATGCCTATCTTTTTTTCAAAAAATACAACCCCTTTATTATAAGCAGCATAATATCCCCTATTGATTGCAGATCTATTATATTATTATTTATTTTTTTTTAATAATTCATGAGCAACTTCTAAAAACTTTTCCCCGTCCATTTATTTAATTCTGAACGTGAAAGAAAACAAACCAGTTTTATCAGGATTGATTTTATCTATTACTGCATCAATAAAATTGTTATATTTTTCTATAACTTTATTTATATCTTCTCTTAAAGAAAATTCAACATTTACCCAAGAATGCCCTTTGACATCTGGATCTTCTTCATAAATTATTTCAATATCTATTATATTTTCTGTTTCAAAAACATCTTCTGCAACCATGACATATTTAACAAATTCACTGACAGCTTCATTCTTTTCAAGAAATTCTTTGCAATTATTTGGAATAAGCTCTATTATTTGTTGAGTTCTATCCTTGTATAATTCACCTTTTAAAATATTTGAACTTAAAAATATTTCATGCGCAACAACAGTTGTACTTGCTCCTATTAAGATATCAAATGTTTGAATAGATTCAGAGCGACCAATTGAAACATTATAATATCCTGTTAAACAAGCACCAAATTCTACTGGAACCCCTTGATCAAAAGTCCCAAGCGCATTATTCTGAAAATCTTGAATATTTAATTTTAATGGATCTAAATAATACTGATCTGTTGGACTATGCTCTAATGGAATATAAGACTCTAATGATTTAACAAAATTAGAAATGTATCTTGTCTTTTCAGGAAATCCTTGCTGCTTTTGGGCAGCGAGCATATCAGTTAAAGTAGTAATAAATTATTCCTTAAAATACTTTCTATCAATATCCTCAAAAGTTTTATAGTATTTTTTCCAATTCTTAATTGTTGTAATTATTTTATTAATCCGTTGTTTCTGCCCTTTGACAGTTATATCTGAATGAAAGTTATATGATACTAATACTATTCCCTTCTTGGAATCTTTTTTATCTATATCCTGAATTGATAAATTCAACATGTGATTTTTCGATAAAGGAAGCTGTAAATTAACACCTGTTCTAATAGGTGGTTTCCCTTTTTTTAACCATGGACCATTCTTTATAAATTTATCAACAATAAATCCTCTTGCTTTAGTCATATTCGGAAATTCATATGTATTCTTTAAATTGATTCCGACTGCTAAATAATTAACATGAGGAAGAGTCTGGATATATTTTTGCGCTATCTTAATAACTTTAACATTATCAGGCCAATCATTAAGAGCTATCTCAAAAAAGATTATCTTATCTAATTGAGAAAGAATCCTCACACCTTCTTTAAATTCAACCTGTGAAATAGGAGGAGAGCATATCTGTTGACCTTTGGTTTCCCAAGATTTTGATATAATATTATTTGATTTAAGAAAATCTTGATTTAATATGCTTGGATTATTACTATTTGCAGTAATTACAACTGAAAAGTCGACAAAATTATATTTCAATTCTTTCACCTGTTTTTAAAAACATTGTTATAAAATTTTATTTAATATTTGAAAATAGTCAAGAAAAATCACTGTTTTTTTCAATTTATAATAAAAAAGCCCGGGAATTCAGACTACCCGGAGCCCATATGTCTCAGGAATCATACAGGGAGAATAAAAGGATTATATACTATTTAGAAGCAAATGTCAACAGAAATATCAGATTTCCACTGCCATTTTAAAGGTTTGTATTTATCCCTATGGTTCAAGATTAAAAAACAACCCCTGGAGTGATTAGGGGACATTGTGTGCATCGGGTCAAGCTGGCAGTAGATATCAAACGTTCTTATTGTAATCCTTGGTCGCTTCAATGATCGACTCTAAAAGCTCAAGCGCTTTTTTTGATATTTCAGTAAAAATAATCCCGATCTTCTCTGTCCCATACTCCTTGAATGTATAAACAGCTTTGCCCTTAAATTCAATTGTCTGGCCGGTCCATGGAATGGTAATATAGAAAAGCAAATCATTGCTGCCGGGTTTTTCATTGTCATATGGACTGAAAATACAGTCAGGATGTATCTCCCCGCTCATATATCCCGGACATTCCCTGCAATTGTTCCATTCAAGGCATACTCCTCCCCTACTCAGGTTTACAATATGAGCTTTGTAAATAAAAGCAGAGCTTAGTCCTCGAACATCAACTTCCATTGCAAGTATATCAACCGGCATGCGCAGGTTTTTCCTCCTGTCCATTACACTGTTATGTACAGCATCGTCTGACTTAAAAGATTCTTTAGACATAGATATCCCCTTAAAAAAAGCAGTATATTCAGTCACGGTTTTTTTGCCGCAGTTTTATAATTCATATCATATAACTTCAACGGTTCTGTTGTTTATTACTATTACAATTTCCGTGCCATAAAATCCATACTTATATACTTTTTATTATTTCATTCATTAGATGGCTTTAAAACAGATTATAGGATGGGACAGATTTTATTGAACAAGCAGTTAAATTGTTCAAAGATTGATCATTCATCCATCAACTGAGCAGATGTTACTTATTCTCAAGGCTTTTGCTTTTTTCAGCAATCTGAAATTCCCCCTCCGAATTGGTTAAAAAAAGCAGAAGGCAAAGAGATAGTGTGGATATTAGGGTGTGTTTAGGGAAAGGAGTTTATTAGGGAAAGGATATATCACTCTGCCCCCCGCTTTTATTTAGAAAGAACCTTTTTCATTTCTGGTCCAGCCTATATACCCGCCAATATTAACAGAAATAGTATGCCTGTCAAGGAAAATTGGAAATATAACAGTCCGTAGTCCGCAGTCCGTTGTCCCCTTTCTGGTCTTCTTCTTCCATTACTTGGTAATCTTCCCGTTCCAAATATATACAATTTAGAATTTAATGAGGTACAAGTATATAACTTTTCAATTTCAGTTATTAGTTTTGTTGTTATAAAACTCAAGTATTTTGTCTGCAGCGGATTGTACGGAGAAATTTTCCTTAAGTAATTTTTTTGCGTTTCGTCCCATTGTTTTTCTCAGTTCTTCATCATGGAGTAATTTGAGTGCGTTATCAAGGAATCCTTCATCATCACCATTAATCGATACTAATCCTGCTTGAGCTTCTTCTACAACGCCTTTTACATCATTTTCAGGATTGATGCTGCCGAGTATTGGGATTCCCTGCACCATATACCCGAGCAGTTTGCCTGGGAAGTTATGTGTTTTATGGTCGTGATGAAGAGTGAAAAGACCGATATCGCATTCAGCCAGCATCTTTTTAAATTCATCCTGGGAAACAGGAGGCAGGTATGTAAGGTTTGTCAGATTCTCCTCTTTAATTGCCCTTTTTACAATAGGGACTTCGTCTCCCTGTCCAACCAACAGAAAGTGCGCATTATCTTCTGAAGCCATATTCTTTGCTAACCGTACAATATTCATTATATCCTGAGCATGGCCAATATTTCCCCCATAGAAATAAACAATTTTTTCCTCTAGTCCAAGCTCTTTACGGTAACGCTTGTCTACACCGGATTCCGGTTTATCTGCTGCCCAGTTATAAAGGAGATCTGCAGGTTTCTTTATTCGTATGTGTTCTGAAAACCATTTTAAATTCTGAGGTGACTGCAAAGCGATCGTATCAGCAGTTTCATAACAGATCTTTTCAAAATATTTAAAATATAAATATACAGGAGAATATTTGCTGATCAGTCCGCTGTCAACAACCCATTGAGGAAAGATATCACGTAAGATCAAATAACTTGAAGTTTTCCATAATCTTTTAAGTCTTCTTACTAATGTACCCCAGAAAATTGTCGGCAAATAATACACGATCAGATCATGTTGCTCCTGCTTGAATAGATGCTTTAGATATTTCCATGCATAATGAGAAAGCATTAATTCATTGATCGCTCTTTTAATTTTAGAAACATTCTTAATCCTGCCCGATCTGAACCTCCATATTTTCACCCCACCTAATTCAGTTATTTCATGCGTTTTTGATATATCCGGATCAGGTGTAACAACCGTGATATCATGCCCCCGGGATTTAAATTCCACACCCAGCTCATGCATCATCTTTGCACCGATCTTTGTGCTTTTTAGTATATAGTCATCAATAACGAGCAGGATTTTCATCCCTTACCCCATGTAATGTGGATAGTATTCTTTGTGAGCTTTCATCCAGTCATAACATTGTTTCAGCATTTCGGGATATTCAGAAACGCAATAGTTGAATTTTTCCAGAGAGGGCACCAGACTTTTATCAGAAAAGTATTTATCGTCCGGGTCTATAACAATATCTTTATGCCAAATCTGTGCACATAATTTCAGCAGGTCATATTTGGATATTTTGTTTGGGGAACTGAGCTGATACAAGCCAGTTATGTTCTTTTCAATCAATGTATGTATTGCTTTTGCCAGCTCAAGTGTTGTGACTCCGGACCAATACACATTTGTATAGCCGCTTATTTTTCCCTCCTGTTTAAGAAACCAATCAAGAAGACCAGTGCCATCCTTTTTAAGCTCAGGCCCAATAATAGAAGTACGTATTGTCAAATCTCGGTCATTATCCAGTTCACCCAGTGCCTTTGTACGGGCATAGGGAGTATCGCCGTCTCTGAATGCATCTGCAGGATAATTTCCTTCCTTTCCTGAAAATACGCAGTCAGTGCTTAAGTGAATGAGTTTAAAGTCCATCTTTTCTCCCAGATCAGCCAGAATATGGGGCAATAGACTGTTTATCTGAATAGCAGTGGAAATATCCTCTTCAGATTGTTTTATAAGTATACCAACACAGTTGATCACAATATCAGGATTGATCTCCCCCAGGTATGAGCTGAGTTCACCAAAATCACTGACATCCATTTCCCTGTCAGTATAGGGGCTGTTGGTTCTGCTGACACCTATTACTTCTCTTTTGTTGTTTGTTTTTAAGTAATCTGTAACTATATGACCGGTCATGCCTGAAGAGCCTAGAACAAGAATATTCCTCATATTAAGACTCCATCCAAACAGTACGTTTGACATAGTCAATATAGCTGACTATAATCCTGACCACTTTTACTGATACATTATCAGGATTATAGTCAGGCACCTGATGAATTATATTCGGATCCTCAGCAGTCTGCCCAGTCACTATATTAATCGCATCAATTACATTTTCATGTTTTAATCCACACATTATTAGAGTTCCCTCATCCATACCTTCAGGCCTCTCATGAGCCTGCCGAATAGTTACCGCAGGAAATCCCAGGATAGAAGACTCTTCGGTGATAGTACCGCTATCAGAAACAACACAAAAAGCTTTTTGCTGTAATTTAATATAGTCGAAATATCCCAAAGGTTTCAGAAAGCTTATTAATGGGTTAAATTCGGTTTTAGATGACTCGAGCTTCTTACGTGTACGCGGGTGTGTTGAAACAACTACTTTCTTTTTATATGTCTCAGCTATTGCATTCAATGATAACAGAAGGTCATTGAAATTCTCTTCATAATCTACATTTTCTTCTCTGTGAGCACTGACCACCAGGAATTCCCCTTCCTTAAGCTCAAGTCTTTTCAAAACATCAGAATCTTCAATCTGTTTTTTGTAAAACGTAAGCACTTCCAGCATTGAAGAACCGGTCTTAATAATCGTTTCCGGTTTAATTCCTTCTAATACAAGATAACGCCTTGCATGCTCAGTAATAGTCATATTTATATCACTAATATGATCAATAATTTTCCTGTTAAGCTCTTCTGGTACCCGCTGGTCAAAACAGCGGTTGCCTGCCTCCATATGAAAAACAGGAATCCTTCTCCGCTTGGCAGATATTACTGCCAGACAGGAGTTGGTATCGCCATAGACCAGCACTGCATCCGGTTTCTCTTTTTCGAGTATGGGATCGATCTTTATTATCACATTACCGATCGTTTCTGCAGCTGTGTCACCTGCTGCTTCAAGGAAATAATCGGGTTTCCTGATATTCAGCTCCTTGAAAAACACTTCATTCAGTTCATAATCATAGTTCTGGCCTGTATGGACCAGGATATGCTCCGTGTGAATATCAAGTTCGGCAATGATCCTGCTCAGCTTAATAAGTTCGGGACGCGTCCCCACAATTGTCATTATTTTTTTCATGATCCTTTTTCCCCTTCAAGTTCATTTTTCACGAAATCTATTGTAAGCAGAAGGTCAGCCATCTGGTCAACATCCAGCCGTTGTGTATTTTCAGACGTGTAGTCGTGTTCAACAGATACCTCTTCACTCCCTTGTTCAAAAAAACTCGCATAATTCAGGTCGCGGCTGTCAGGAGGGACTCTGAAGCAGTTCTCAAGCTCTTCCGCCCTGGAGAGTTCATCACGCGTCAAAAGGGTCTCATGCTTCTTTTCCCCGTGCCTTGTGCCCACTATCTGTACCGGATTATCAGCGTTAAATATTTTTTTTAGAGCTTCAGCCAGGGTTGAAATGGTAGCAGCCGGCGCTTTCTGGACAAACGTCTCCCCCTGCCTCCCCTCTTTAAAAGCGGTAAGCACCAGCTCCACTGCCTCAGGCAGAGACATCATAAAGCGTGTCATTTCAGGATCTGTCACTGTAATCGGTTTACCTGCCTTTATCTGAGAGATAAAAAGGGGTATAACAGATCCCCGTGAAGCCATGACATTGCCGTACCGGGTATTGCACATTACTGTAGTATCCGGATCAAGGTCCCGTGATGCCGCAATAGTAACTTTCTCCATCAGCGCCTTGCTCATGCCCATTGCGTTTATGGGATACACAGCCTTGTCAGTGCTCAGCACAATAACATTCCTTACATTGTTTGCTACTGCTGCACGGAGCGTATTGGATGTGCCGATCACATTAGTCTTTACAGCCTCAAGCGGATAGAACTCGCACGAAGGCACCTGCTTCAGTGCTGCTGCACTAAACACATAATCCACACCCCTCATTGCAGAATGAATACTGTCGTATGACCTGACATCACCTACAATAAATTTTATCTTTGGATTATTATATTTCAAACGCATATCATGTTGCTTTTTTTCATCCCTTGAAAATATCCGTACCTCTTTAAGCTCTGAACCAAGGAATTGATCCAATACAGCATTCCCGAATGAACCCGTACCTCCCGTTATTAATAAAACTTTATCTTTAAACATTCGACTACTCCCTATAAAACTGCTTCCCCATTAAGTAAATCTTTTTCCTCCCGGCTGGGATAGTTTATCAATACTGCTCTGTAAATACCTTTGAATACGAACAAACTGCCGGCTGCGATGCCCAGTATTTTATATTTATCAATGAGACCTTTGATATCATCAAGTGACCCGGCTCCTCCAAGTACTGTCATGGGGATATTTACAGCCTGCCTGATCCTGTCTATAACAGCTAAATCATACCCTCCCATAACACCGTCATGGTCAATTGAATTCACTACTATTTCGCCTGCACCATGTTTTTCAACCTGGTGCGCGAATTCAACAGGGTCAAGACCGTTCTTCTTCTTTCCATTGTGTATCATTACTTCATACTTGCTGCTCAGCTTCTTTTTCTTTACATCAATAACAACCACAATACTCTGATTACCTACCTGTTCTGCCATTTTAGTGACAAGATCAGGATTATTCACTGCAGCAGAACTGACGGCTATTTTTTCAACACCCAGTTTAAATATTTTCAAAGCCTGGTCTGCTGTTTTTATTCCTCCGCCATAGCATAAAGGCATTCTGGATTCATTAGCAAGGTTCTCGATCATTTTATAATCGGGCTCCCTTTGTTCAACAGAAGCATCAATATCAAGGACAATCAACTCATCTACTTCTTTTTCATTGAATATTTTTACTGCATTAATGGGGTCCCCTACATATTTCGGGTCCTTGAACTTGACGGTCTTAACAAGACCTTTGTTGTGGACAAGGAGGCAAGGGATGATTCGAGGTCTAAGCATCTTTATTCTCGCGCAGAGGCGCAGAGCCACTGTGATTATATACCAAACCATTAAAAGAAAAGGTGATAGCATCTTTCATCAAAGTTCTCCGAAATTTTTCAGAAGCTGGATGCCCCACTGATGGCTTTTCTCAGGATGGAACTGGACACCGTAAATGTTTCCAACATTCACAGCACTGGCAAACTCTCCGCCATAGTCAGTGACCGCTATAACATCGTCCTTGTTATGGCATTCGAAATAGTATGAATGGAGAAAGTAGAAACGGGACTCTTTATCTAAATTGTTAAACAAATTATTATTCCCTATTGGATCGATATTATTCCAACCCATATGAGGGAGATGTGGTTTGGAAGTCAGTTTGGAGGTATCAAATCTCTTAACTTCACCATCAATCCATCCAAGACCAGGCATTTTTCCCTCTTCGCTTGACGGGGCCAATATCTGCATTCCGACACAGATACCCATAACATGAACGTTCCGTTCAAGTACAAGTTCGTCAAGAATTTCACGCATTCCTGACTGGTTAAGTAAAGTCATTGCATGGTCAAAAGCGCCGACTCCGGGGAGTAAAAGCTTAGATGCATTTTCTAAATCTATGGCATTTTCAGCGATTGAAAAAGGCATATTCAGCCTTTTATAAACATTCCCGAATGCCTTAATGTTGCCTAAACCATAATTAATAATAGTTATCATTATATTTCTCGCCTACCGCTGACTGCTTACAGCTGACCGTTTAAAACGTCCTTTGATGCTTGGTTTATGGTTTAAGGCAAAAGAGATTGCCGCGTCGAGTTCCTTCGTTTCACTCGGGACAGGCCTCGCAATGACATTGCATGTCACCTTCAGCAAACTACCATAATTCCGCTTAACGTTGACCGCCAACAGCTGACAGTCAGGCGTATTCCCATCGACTCCGCTCAGGGTTTTCAACGATACACCCCTACAATAAACCTTAAACCAATAACTATCAACCATTCCACTATCTAATCGCTCTTTTTTCTATACCAAGAGCAGTCAATACCTTTGTTCCAAATATATAAATACCCATTTGATTTTTATAATCTTTATAAGTTTTTTTGGGAGCATTAAAATATTTTTCTAATTCTTCAACTGTAATACCAAGTTTAGTAGCAATATATTCAAATTCATGTTTTATGTTATTTTTATCATAAGGAAGTTCCTTAAGTCTATTTAATGCATCTTCCCTTGTCATTTGGTTAGTCAATATTAGGCTAGCAAATTGTACTTTTCGCACATCATATCCAAACCTCTCTGGGAGCCAATATGATTCATAAAATTTAGTAAATCTTGATTCAAAATGTTTTTGAGAATATTCCTGCCATCCTAAACGGTCTGCCAATAGCTGCATAGCTTCATTTTTATTATATGGAACAAAGTCTAATGGTTTGATGACTTTAACGCCTTTGAAGTACCTATAATATAATTTATATCTCAAGATATTAGCTAACGGAAATGTTTGCAAAGGTCTTGTCCCGAACTTTTTATGAATATCTTTTAGTTGAATAAGATCACTTGCATGATAATGCCATTCGAGAGGATTCCTTACGCATTCTGTAGAGTAATTACCTCCGTTTAAAATGTATTTAATCTTATATTTAGCTGCAAAGTTATACATAGTTGCAAAAAAAGCATGGTCTTGAGGACTATCGAGATGTGGTATACCTGCTTTGAAAAATGCCAATTGAAGATCTCTCATTTCTTCCCAGTTAACTACTTCTGTAAATAAATCTAAATTAAGTTTATCTATGATTTTCTCAATGTTGTTAACAGCCACTTGCGAATTCCATCCGGCATCTACGTGGAACACAAGAGGCCGAAGATCATACTGCTCTTTTACAACATAAGCAAGATATGAGCTGTCAATCCCTCCGCTGATTCCCAAAATACAGTCGAAATCTTTACCCTTTCCCTCTTTCTTTATCCTTTCTACTATTTTTTCAAGAGATTGCCTTCCTCTCTTGTCAGGATGCCAGTTTGGAAGAATATTATCATAGTAATTCTTACAATGATCACATACTCCATTATCATCAAAGACAATTTTAGAATCTGTTGTATCCATCACACAATTGGTGCAGATTTGGTACTCTCGATTAGTCATTTCTTACCTTCAACTATAAACAATAAACTATAAACTATTCTTTGTTTTCTTAGCAACTTCTGCAATGAATTTCCATGTTTCGTCTGCACAGCGTTTCCAAGTGTATTGTCCTGAAAGTTCTTTAGCTCTTTTAGCAATTCTTATTCTTAACTCTTGATCTTTAATAATTTTTGCAACTGCATCTGCAATAGAAGAAGAATTTTCAGGATTAAAATAAACCCCACCATCTTGAAGGACTTCAGGCATGGGCCCCCTGTCCGAACAGGCAATTGGAAGCCCAGCTGCCATAGCCTCTAAAAGAGTAATTCCAATGGTTTCACAACTAGAGGCAAATACAAATAAATCAGCATCTTTTAAAAGCTCAGGAATTGTATCATGGGCAACAAAAGGCCTCTGCTGAATAAATTCCATTTTTGGATCAGTATTTGATATTTCTCTATCAATTAGTTTCTGAGGACGTCCTCTACCCCCACCTACTAATAACAACGAAATGTTAATACCTTTCTTGCGAATCTGCCCTACTGCATTTATCACATGCCATTGATGTTTATACATTTCAGCATTCGATACATATAAGGCATGAATTCCTCGACTAGGTTCAAAGGGCCATTGCTTAGAATCGATATCAGATATATCAAGACGAAAATTATCCCCTACTCCATGTGGGATAATTGAGGAGTTATTCAAAATCCCTATTGTATCCTGAACAACTTTTGCTGCATATTTTGTTAAAAATATTACACCATTCGCATTTAACATAGAATGTGATTGGATAAAACGTAATGCTTCTAACCTTAGTTTAGCTTTAGATAATCCATAACGTCTCATTTCCAAAGGTTCGTAAGAAAGCAAATCTTGACTCAATGTGACTGCAGGTTTAAATGGACATACAGATCCAGCATCTGTATTAAACAATATATCACAACCATATTCCCTAGCTTCTTTTGGGAGTTTTTTATATTGCCACCATATTTGGCGGAGTAAGCTTTTTTCAAGAACTGCCGGAGCATGCTTTTCAAGCCATGGGAAATCTGTTATTGAATCAATAAGGCTTTTATAAGCCCAAACATGTACTTCCTTTACTCCATATACTCTGGGATCAATACTAGTAAGTATACCGTTTAAATGAGCTATAGCACCTCCTGACCGATTACGGGAAGCATCTATTCCAACTATTATTGAAATATTATTTTCCATTGTATTCTTTATACCAATTTATAAATGAATCCACGCCTTCCTTAATAAGTGTTTCTGGACGAAATCCTATATCTTTTTTCAAAGCATCAATATCAGCCCATGATTCCTCTATATCTCCCGGTTGCATAGGTAGCATATTCATGTGAGCTTTTTTACCTAAACCTTTTTCAATCAATTCAATCAAATATTTTAATTCAACGGTTTTATCATTACCAATATTATAAAGCCTATATGGAGAGGAACTTGATTCCGGAGTAGGTGATTCATGGGAAAAATTAGGATCCGGTTCTGGAATTTTATCAAGAGTCAGCAAAACTCCTTGTACAATATCGTCAATATACGTGAAACTGCGTCTCATCTTCCCATGGTTGAATACATTAATCGGTTTTCCTTCATTTATTGACTTAGTAAAAATGTATAATGCCATATCCGGCCTTCCCCAAGGCCCATAAACAGAAAAGAAGCGAAGGCCTGTTATAGGCATATTATATAGATGGCTGTAAGAATGTGCCATCAGTTCATTAGCCTTTTTTGTCGCAGCATAAAGGCTGATAGGATGATCTACATTATCTTTTACGGAGAAAGGCAGCTTCCTATTACTTCCATACACAGAACTGGATGAAGCAAAAACTAGATGTTTTACTTTTTGATATCTACACCCTTCTAAAACATTCATAAATCCTATTATATTTGAATTTATATAATCATGCGGATGCTTCAAGGAGTGGCGTACCCCTGCCTGAGCCGCCAGATGAATTACGAATTCGGGATTATATTCTTCAAAGATTCTTTCCATGCCTTTTTTGTCAGCAACATCTGTTTTCTCAAATGATAAATTAGAATATTCCTTAAGTATACCGAGACGTGCTTCTTTTAATGTAATACTATAATAATCATTTATATTATCAACGCCGCATACATTGTCACCTCTTTCAAGTACCTTTTTAATCACATGAAATCCAATAAATCCTGCTGCCCCTGTTACTAATAATTTCATGCTTATATTCTCCTTTTAAGATTTTGCAGAAAAGCATCTACAACAAGCAAAAAACTTATGATAACTATTAATTTACATTGATTCACATTTGATTTTTCTGCGAAATATTCTCAATTTTATGTATGAGTTGCATAGCATGCGAATTCCCATCTATATCATTAAATTTATTTTGCATAAATAGATAACTATTTTCCCCGATCTTTCTTCTTAGTTTTTCATCTTTTACCATTTTTATTATTGTATTCTTTAAACTTAATTTATTTTTCGGTTTAACTTTTAAACAATTCTCTCCATCAATCATAACATTCCTTGTGCCTAGTATATCAGTAGTAATAATTGGCGTTGAAAAAGTCATCGCTTCATATAAAACTCTGGGGAATCCCTCATGATATGTTGGGAAAAGAAATATATCTGCCTTTTTAAACATATGATGTATTTTTTCTTTTTCTGTTATTTGTCCAAAGATATTAACTCTTTCTTTAAATAAACTCAGTTTTTCTTTTAAGCACTCGATCATTGTATCCGTCCCTCCTCCTACAACATCTAAAACAATATCATACCCTTCATTAATTAGTTCAGCAATTGCATCAATTGTTTCATTAATGCCTTTTTCTTTTTCAATCCTAGATAAAAATAGCACCTGTATAGGAGATGAAAGGGCAAATGATTTCCTTTTAAAAAGATCATTTTTCGAAACATTCATCATAGGAACAACTTCTTCAACATTATTATTACATTTCGCGGCAAATTTGGCAGTTGCAGAACCGGTTGCAATAATAAATTCGGCTTTTTCCATTATCTTTCTAGTCAATAAATTAAGAAAGTAATTTCTATATATTATTTGTCCTCTTAAATATAAAGCATATTTTATTTTTCTAAACAAAATTCCAGGGAATAGAACAAGAGCTAGATTGCCAGGATAAAAAATGTAAGTAAAATCATCATATTTTCTAAAAAAACTAAACAATATATTTTTAAAATAATAAAATAATTTTATTATTTTATTGTGAGAAAATTTGCCGTATAGTTTTACATTTATTTTTAAATCAATTGGATAATCATTAAATTCCTGTGCTTTATCTTCTGATGCCCCTGAAATTGTAAGAATTAAGTTAGGCGTTTTAATAAGCTCCTTTATGAAATCTCTGTATTGTGCTGGAATTATATAATTGCCATCTTTGACTTTTATACCACCATTTAAAATTATTTCTATTGTATTACCCATTTTTATGTCAATTACTTTAGGTTGTTGTTAAAATTACAAACATATTTTAATATTTCATCACAAATATTAAGATTTTCATTATGCCAGTTTAGATCAGAAGTCCAATGCCCCTCACAATTATTATAGGCAGGAAAAGCAACACCATAACTAATTTCAAGGATTAGAGGTTGACCATTTCTAAAAACAAAATCATATGCCATACATTGAAAATTATTATATATAGAGACATCAAAAGCGATCTTAATACAGGATTCATCTATTTGATCTTTATCATAAATTATTTCTCCACTTCCAGAAGCCCGAAAATCATTCTCCCTGCATAATCTTTTCAATGCAACTGCTTTCTTTCCAATTGTATATACCCTAATATCATATTTATTATTAGGAATTAAATCTTGGAAATAAACATATCCTTTTTCTTTATTCATAAGAGCATTTTTTCTTATTTTATTCATTATCAAATAAGGGGCTCTCATTAATGCAGTTTTAATTTCTTTCCAATTTTTTTTTCTTTTCATACGCCTTCTAAGTTCAAACAAATGAGATCTAATAGGCTTAAAACCTTTTCTAAAAGCTAAATTGATCAGTTTTTTCGCCATTCTCTTATTTTTAACTAACTTCACATTTTCAGAGCCTGCCCCTTTCGATAACTTAAATACTTTTGGAAATTTTGTTTGTTCTAACCATTCAAAAGCCTTCTTGCGATTATAATAAATATAAGTTGGAACACATGGGGCTCCTACTCCTTTGAAAAAATATATTTGTCCAATTTTATCGTCAAATAACCTACATGTATTTGAATCTGGAAAAACTATTTTCCCCATTTTTTCAAGGGA
>Ga0272441_10006474_pt1 | contig 19580 bp, 4 predicted proteins | sample SSMProp6N_FD_193582 | JGI IMG/M metagenome (GOLD analysis project Ga0272441, IMG submission 193582) | Marine sediment archaeal communities from Little Sippewissett salt marsh, Falmouth, MA, United States - SSM-Prop-6N | ecosystem: Environmental > Aquatic > Marine > Wetlands > Sediment ... | reverse complement strand
AGAGCCGGTCCTTCCGGTCGTAGTAGCGGGCCGTGACGGGCAGCACAGGATTAGTCGTGACAACGAACTCGATACGCTTCCAGAGCCCGACGACCCCGGGCTTAGCCTCGAGCTTCACCACCCAGCCCTTGCCCCCGGGCGGACGGCCTGCCAGCCGGTACGTGTAGTCCTTGCGCAGCGACGACTCCTGCACGAGATCATCGTTCGTGAAATCGCTCCCCATCCACGACCCCAGCATCATCGACGGCGGGATTCTGATGGTCCTCTTGATGCGAGGCAGGTAATTCCAGAGGTTCTTGTTGACCTTCAGCGTGGCGGTCCCCTTCTCCCTCGCTGGCGCCTCGATGACGATCAGCGCCTTCTCCTCGCCCTTCGTCCAGACCTTCATCCTGAGGGTCCTGGTCCGCCGCGGCTTCGTTATCACGAGCTCCATGCGCGAGATGCTGCTGTCGGCACGGTAGAGATCCTCGATCTGCTTCACCAGGGCTTCGAGATTCAGCGGGGGGGCGTCGCCGTCCCTCTCGGCCGGCACGTCGGCCTCGGCCCACGCCGTCGCGGCAGAAAGGAGCAGGAACAGCACGATGGCAGCGGACGCCGCCCGGCCGGACTCGTTTCGACACCTCATCGCACGGGTACTCCTGACCATTCCCTTTCCGTTCTCTTCACGAGGAAGGGGGCAACGTGATCATACTCGGTCCCGGCACTTCGGCCAAGTCTCAAGTGCGGGGGTATGACCTGTTGCCCTGATCGCCGGACCTCGCTCCGGCGAGGGTCCTAACACAAGCCACCGCCGCGTCACCAGGCGGCCGCGAAGTCTGCAGCGCCGGTCCGACTGCATATCTAGAACTGCAGCGCGATCCCCACCACCGCCGCGTCCAAGCCGAGCTCGACATCTGGGTCCGCAGAATCCTCGGGCTCCACCTCCGAGGAGAACCACCAGTAGCCCAGGTTGATCGAGAAGTTGGGCGACGGGAAGTACCGAAGTCCGGCCGTAGCGTCGATGCACTTGATCTCCGAGACGCCCGCGTAGTGAACATCCGCGAACAGCGAGAAGTGCTTGCCGAGGGCGCGCTCCAGGCCGGTGGAGAGCGACGCGTAGGACATCCCGGTCCCGTCGAGCTTGTAGGCCGCGCCATCGTAGGTGTAGTCTTCAATCGTCACGCCCAGCCCGAAGAGAGCGCTCCACTGCCGGCCGCGCCACCCGATCAGGAACTCGGGCCGCGCGAGCAGCAGATCGGCGGTATCGTCGCTGTCGTCGTCCTTGATGGTGGCGATTGCGCCGGTCACGCGGCCGCCGTACCATCGCCCCGACTCGGGTATCCGGCCCCTGTCGTTGCGCAAGAGCTTGCGGTACTCGACGTTATAGCCCACATACGTCGCGCTGTCCTGAGTGACCACATCGCCCAGGCTCGTCTCGACCTCGCCGCTCCCAGAGAGCGCCTGGAAGTCGACCCGGAGAGCAAGGTTCTTCACCATGCCGTACTCGCGGGTAATCGGCGCGGGGAGAGTCTTCTCGACGAGCTCGTCGTAGTTGGCCATCAGGGACGATAGCCTCTCGTCCTCGGCGAACAGGCGCTCGAACCGGGCGATGCCGCGCCGCATCTCGTCGGGTTTGGTCTCGAGGGCGCTCTTCTCGATATCCTTGATCAGTCCCTCCCGAACGGATGCCTGCGCGTTCTTCCATGCGGGCTGGTCAGGGAGCAGCTTGCGCTCATCGTCCAGGACCTTGAGCGCTTCCTCGGCCTTGGCGCCGCCCAACTCCTCGAGGATCCTCTGGCTTCGGCGGCTTGCGTAGGTACGCCTGCCTTCGGAAACCGACGGATCGTCGCCCAGGAGCTGGCTCCAGCGGGCAAGATGCTTCTGTGCCTCAGCCCAGGACTGGCCGTCCAGCAACGCCTGGAGATTCTCCGCGAACCACTCGCGCGTCGCATTGCGCAGGAGGCCCGTTGCGGGCGAGGGCGATTCGATGCCCTCGATGACCTTCTCATACGCTACCGCGCCCTCCGGGTTGTCCTCCTTCAGGTAGAGCATGCCGATCTCGGCCGCCTCCCGCGCCATAGCCCTTCGCTCCGTCGCGGCCGGCTCGGGGGTGGCCCGCCGGCGGATAGCAAGCGCAAGCTTGCGCTCGACGCGCTTGTAGAGGTGCTCGCGCGTCGCGACGTCCGCGCTCCCGGCAGTCGCCATGAGCCGCCCCCGCAGGGCACGGTAAGCGTCGATCTGCTCGGCCAACGGCAGCGCGTCCGCAGCCCTTTCGGCATCCGCCACGTCGCGGTGCGACTCCTGCGCGCCCGCCGCAGCGGCAACGCTCGTCAGAGATGCCAGGATCAACAGGCCCATCATACGCCTTGTCATATCGCCCATAGTGGCCTTGCCTGTTCTCCTCATTCGTTCGCCATTCCCATGATCGGAGCATCGGTGCCGGGATCCTCGTCAGGCTCGAGCCCTGCAGCAGGAGGCGACCCGGTGGTAGTGCACGGCTGGCCGTTCAGCAGTTCCAGAGCAAAATGGCGCTTGACGGCGTCCATCAGCCGTGCAGGGTCCTGCTTCTCCCCGCGGCGGGGCATCGTCCAGATGCGCAGGACACCCCTCTCCGACAAAGCTCCGAAGCGGCTTCCGTCGGCGCTGATGACTAGCTCCGACACCCAGCCCTCGGCGATCGGCAACGACAGCCACGAGGAGAGGCTTGCCATGTCCCACAGCTTGACCGACCGGTCGCGCGCCCCTGAGATCAACGTCTGGCCATCGGCAGTGACCGCAAGGGCCTCGATGACGCCTTCGTGTCCCTGCATCGACGCCACCAGCCTGCCGGTGTCGTTATCCCCTCGCTCATACACCCGAATCACGCGGTCATCGCCCCCGAGGGCAACCCTATGGCCTTCCGGGCCGAGACACAGGACGCGCAGGCCCACCCCGGCCGGCACATCGAACGACCAGGAGCCAGCCTTGTCAACGACCACAACGCCGCCCGACTCGCGAATGCCGGCACAAGCGGCGCCATCGGGCGAGATGTCGAGGGCCGTCCACTTACCGGCCTCGAGCTCACGGCTTGCCAGCTCCTTCCCGTCCTCGGCATCGTATACGGCCAGGCCGCCCTTCCAAGCGATCGCGATTCGGCGCCCCCCGACGTCCACCTCTGCCAACTGCGGCGCACGAGACAACCGCCGTCCCACGGCCGGCTCTTGGCCTGACCTGCAGTGCGATATCTGACCGTTCGCCAAGACTGCCAGGACGCTGCCGTCGGCGACGGCCCTGATCGCAAGTGCGCCGGCCCGCGCCGTTGCCTTCGCGGTCACCTTGCCGCTGGCGGCCTCGACCCAGGACAGGCCGCCGGCATCGGTGTAGATCAGCAGTTGAGCGCCGTCGGGGGACAGCCCGGCCCGTTTCGCCTTCCGCTCGGCGAGATCGCCGTGAGTGGCAACGTCCATGCGAGAACGAACGTCCCAGACCTTGAAGCCGCCCGAACGCGCGACGCACGCAAGCCTCTCGCCGCGAGGGTCGACGGCAAGGCAGAGGAACTCCTTCGCGGTGACGCGCAGCGTGGCGGTCACCTCGTTCGACGCTCTGTCCCACAACCGGACCGTACCATCCCAGCCCTGGGATGCGAACCGGCGTTTCCCGTCGCCGATGAAGGCCACCGCGCCCACGGCCCCCTCGTGGGCCTTGAGAGTGCGCGTTGCTATGCCGCGCTCGAGGTCCCAGAGCCGAATGGTCCCGTCCGCTCCCGAGGAGACCGCGGTCAGCCCGTCCGGCGTCACGTCCAGACCGTAGACGAACTCGCCGTGCCCCTTCAGCGCGAACAGGAGGTCCGGCGCCGCCATCGTGGGCACGGCAGCGGCTCCTTCAACTTCCGCCTCCCGCCGTGAGCCGCGCAGCCTCCAGTGCTTTATCGAGCCGTCCCACCCAGCGCTCACCAGGCGCTGAGCCCCGGCGAACTTGAGGGCCGACACTCCGCTCGTGTGCGCGCGGTACTTCACTCTCGCACCGTCAGCTCCGAAGAGCGCGACGCGGCCATCGCTCGACCCGACGGCGATCGCAAGCCCGTCCTCCGGCCCGTCGGCCCTGGCCGCCAGAGCGGTGGCCTGGACATCGAAGGGCCTCGCCAACTCCGAGACCTCCGCTTCCGCCCCGGGCTTAACGGCCACGCGAAGCACCCGGCTGTCCTCGAGCGACACGAGCCAGGCGTCGCCGGACAGCGGCACAGCCTGCCAGGGCCTCGCCCCGAGATCGACATCTCCGCCGCGCGGAGCCAGAGAGGGCACTGCCAGGGCCTGGAAGCGCCCATCGCCGCTGATGACCGCGAGCGCCTTGCCGTCGGTCGAGAACGCCACCAGCCGCGACCCGCCCTTCACGCTGCGGTATCCCTCGATACGGGGAGCGATCTGCATCACCCGCGCGAGCATTTCGCGCGCCACATCGGAATCCTCGTAGTGCTCGAGCGCCTGAACCAGGCGGAGGGCCGCCTCGCCGTAGTCCCGCTCTGCTTCCAGTCGAGCCTGAGCCCGGTTGATGTATACCTGTGCCAGGCTGCGCTTTGCTCGCGCGGCGGCGTGATCGGCGAGCTTCTTCTGGTCCTCCGCCCGCCGCTTCTGGTCCTTGGCCTCAGTCTCGGCCGCCACAGCGGCCTTGCGCCGCTCCTCGGCCAGCTCGCGCTGTTTCTCGGCGAAGTCTTTCTGCTTGGCGATCTCGTCCTTCTGCTTGGCTATCTTCTGCTTCGCATCCTCGGCCTTCTTGCGCTGCTCGTCGGCGATGTCGCGCTGCTTGACAGCGTCGGCCTCTGCCTTCACGGCGGCGGCCCTCTGGGTCTCGGCGATGTCCCGCTGGTCGGACGCCTCCGTGGCCAGCCTCTTCGCGTTGTCGGCCGCGGCCTTCTGCCATATGGAGAAGGCTATGCCGCCGCCGATGAGCACGAAGACGAGCGCCGCCGCAGTGAACTGCATGATGCGCAGGTTGCGCTTCGTGCGGGCCTCGGCCGCCGCCAGGAGAGACAGGTCCTTCTCGAACTGCGAGACCCGGAGCTCGTTATGGCCCTCTGCCTCTCGCAGCTGCCCTATCTGCGCCTCGGCGAGACCCAGATCCTTGTTGGCGAGCGCGGCCTCGACGAAGCTCTCCGTAGCCCGGACCAGCCCGGAGCGCGCGTGCCTGTTCTCCTCCCACAAACGCAGCGCCTGCTTGTAGGAGGCGATGACGGCGGCGTAGCGGGCGTAGAGCTCGCTGCCCCGGGACTGGTCGGCCGCTGCAAGCTCCTGCAGTTCCTCGTCCGCGGCCGAGCTTATCTCGAGCGACTGGGCGTGGCCCTGGTATTCCCGGATGGCCGCCTGGAACGCCTCGGCGGACTCGTAGCGGTCCTTCGGATCGCTGCTCATCGCCTTGAGCGTGATATCGGAGAGTCCCTCGGGGATGTCGCGATCGGGGGCGCGCTCCTCGAGGCGCTGTATGTTGTTCTCCGCCGCAGCGTAGATGACCTCGATGAGGCTGCCGCCCCTGTGGGGCGGAGTGCCCGTCAGCAACTCGTAGAGGATCGCCCCGAGAAGGTAGATGTCGGAGTGCTTTCCGATGGGGCCCAAGTCCGGCAACGCCATCTCAGGAGCCAGGTAAGCCGGGGTGCCGGCGGAGCCCTTGATAGTCGATACGTGCGCGGCCTTGGCCTCCATGGGATCGCGATCGCTGACGTCCACCGCCAGGCCCCAGTCCATGACGAGGACCTCGCCGTACTCGCCGACCATTACGTTCTCAGGTTTGAGGTCGCGATGCACGATGCCCCTGCTGTGGGCGAAGGCCATGGCATCGCAGACCTTGATGAGGATCTCGATCTGATCGTTGAGGTCAAGGGATTTCGAACGCTCGACTATCTCCAGGTAGCCCTTCGGGTCCTTGGTCGGATCGAGCAGCTTGGGGTTGAGCAGGAAACGCCACTCGACGCCGTTCACCTTCTTCATCGCATAGAACGGCGTGTTGTCCGTGCTGGCCCCGCTCTTGTAGATAGGGACGATGTTGGGATGTTCGAGCTCGCCGGTGACGGCCGCCTCGCGAACGAAAAGCGCCAGGTCCCTGCGGGCGTCCCTGCCCTCGACGAGCTTGGGCACCTTGAAAGCCACGATGCGGTCGAGGCCGGCCTGGTGCGCCATGAAGACGTCGCCCATGCCGCCGCTCGCGAGGTGGCGGACTATGCTGAACTCCGCCCCCGACGTAGCAATGAAATCGGCAAGCCGCTCCTCCTCAGTGCCTCCCTCTTCGCGGCTCTCCATCATTCCGGCGACGGTCGCCGTGAGATCGGTCACCTCGGAGCGCGGCAGCCCCGAGACCATCAGGTCCAGCCGGCTTTCGGTCGCGCTGCCATCCCGGAACGATGTGGACCGTGGGCCCTGGCCGATCGTCGGAGGGGTAGGGTAGTCCTCCAGCGTGCGCTCGCTGTCGGCAAGGAGGCGGCTCGTGTCCTCCAGCGTGAGCTGGCTGTCCCGGAAGTCCTGGTCAGGCGCCTTCAGCGTGCATTCCGGATCCGGCTCCTCCACCGTCTGGATGGTGGCGTTCCAGACGTTCATGATGGTCATCTGCGCGTCGGTCGATAGCCCGCCCCGACGAGTGCTGGACCTGCTGTCGAACTCCAGAGTCATGTCGGGGTCCGAGTCGGCGATCGTCACGTCTGCACTGTTGCTGACCACTTCTGCGTCCGGGACGCGGGGCTCCTGGCGAATCGTCTGCTGACCATCAGCCGGCGGCTGGGCCTCCGGGCTCTCGCCCGGCAGCTTGACTCCATACTCGACTGTCATCTGCCCGGGGGGCTTCCCGGAAAGGTCGTCGGCGAGGGTCCGAAGGGGGTCACTATCAGGAACGGCCACATCGCGCTCGACGACCGTCTTTTGCCCGGCAGGCGGCGGAGCCGGCGGCTGCTCGATGGTCTTCTGCGGGTCGCGCCCCTCAAACGGAACCACGCCGCCCCCTGCCATCGTGCCCTGCGGTGCAGCCCTGGCGCCGCCTTCGCGCACACCGGCCAACCTCTCGACGTCCTCGGCAGCATACGCCGTCTCGCCGCCCGACGCGTGCTCTTCGAGCACCCCGTCAGCCACCAGCTGGCGCAGCTCCTCCTCCGAGACACCCAGCCTCTTCATTGCCTCATCGGCGTTCATCAGGTCCCCGTTCATCGGCTCCGTCTTGCATTCCGCTCGCGTCGTCCGCGGCTACCGCGGAGCCACCCCTCCTGCGATCCTGCGGCGCAGGTCCGCTGCAACCTGCCGGTTGCCGTCGAACTTCAGGTCGCTCTCGAGTTCCTTCAGCATCGTGGAGGCCCGGTCGACCTCGCCCGCTTCCATCAGACGCATGACCTTGAGAAGACCGGCCTTCTCGCGGCTCTCGGGTCGCCCCAAAACCTCGGCCCACTTGTCGAGCACCTTCAGTGCGGCGTCCGCGTCGCCAGCCAGTGCGTATATCTTGCTCGCTACGCTGAGCGCGGGCGCCGGGTAGTCGCTCGTCCAGGCCGTCGCCTCAACCTGCCCGGCAAGGGCCCCCGCGGCCTTCACGTCACCCGCCCTTCTGTGCGCCTTGGCGAGCGAGAGGGCCCAACGCGGGAACTGGTCGTCGCCAGCGGCGCGGAACGTCTCCACCTCCTTCGCGGCCTCGGGGCGGCGGCCCACCTCGATGAGCGTGTGCAGCCGCATGTACTGCACTCCCTTATCCCCGGGGTTCCTCCTCAGCAGCTCGTTCAGCGTCTCGATGCGCTTGCCCTTATGCTCCAGGTTCTGCATCGCCGCCAGCAGGAAGAGATCCCTGGGCAGCAACGTGCCGAGCGCCTGCTTCTCAAGGCCCTCGCGCCGCAGGTCGAGCCCGCCCGAGCGCTCGAGCGCGTCGCACAGCATCGACACGGCCCGCCGCCACTCGCGGTCGGGGCGTTCGGCGTCGGAGAGGATGCCATCGAGCGCCTCAATCGCAGCCTTGTAGTCCCGTGCGCCGAAGGATTTCCTTATTTCGTGCAGCTCGCCCTCGAAGCCCTCCAGCGGCTTGGCCTGCCGGTGCGGCACGGGTCCCTCGGGGACCGGGCGCGGCCCGCCGGGCGGCGCGGGGACCGCATCGGCCACGTCTCCGGACGGAGGCGTGCTAGTGCCCCGGCCAACGACAAAGCCGATACCACCCGCCGCGAGCGCGAGCGCCGCCGCCCCCGCCACTATCGTGCCACTGCCCTTGCCTTCGGCCAGCATCTGCCTCTTCCGAACGCTACTTCCTATAGCCGGCAATGACGTTATTGTCGTTGCCTATGATGACGTCGTTGTCGCCCACCATGGGCGCGAAGCCGAGGTTGTTCGATCCGCCCGTGTCGGTGGCCCAGAGGGCCGCGCCGGTCAGGTCCAGGGCGTTGAGCAGCCCATCGCGCGACAGGGCAAACATCCGCCCCAGGAACGGGTCCGCATCGTAGATGAAGGCAGGCTTGCTGCTGAAGTCGCTGTCGAGCGTCGCCCGCCACTTGACGACCCCGTTGACGGCCGGCGCCATGGCGACGAGGTCCTTCCCGGCGGTGACGTAGACGGTCTGGGGCATCACCGTGTAGCCGATGCCGCTGGGCATCTGCACCGGTATTATGAACCGCTCGAGGTGCGGGGTGACCGACGAGGGAAGAGGCGTATCGATCGTTATCTGCCCCCTGCCCCCGTCGGGGTCGTAGGCGGTGATAGTCCGGCTCTCGCCGGCGTTGCCTCCTGTAAGGAAAACCATGGTCTTGCCGGTGTAGTCGACCTGGCCGATCGGGCGGTAGACCAGATACGTGTCCCCCGCGCTCGCTCCATTGCTCAGGGCCGTGTCGAGGTTGAAAGTCTTCGACGCGTAGGTGTTTATGCTGTGCTCCTCGCCCCTGTCGAGCCCGGTGGTGATAACGAGCTGCCAGCCATCGAAGAAGCCGTCGGGCTCGGTGCGCGAGGCATCGACGACGGTCGTCGTGTTGCCGCCGGTCGCCAGCCCCTTCGTCGTCCAGGGCAGGTCGTCGTCGTAGAACACCAGACCGCTCGTCGGGCTGATGGAGTAGCGGGAGGACGAGTCGCTCTCGTCGCCCCCGCCTGCCGTCCAGAAGGTGCCCGTTGCCCCCGTGTAGTCGGCTATCTGGGCACTGTCGCCGGTGTTGGTGCCGGTGTAGATGTAAATCTCCCAGTTATTGAAGAAGTCATCGGGCTCGACGCGCGTGCGATCGGTGAAGGCGTCGTGCTCGCTCTCGACTATCTCGTAGATCATCCCCGGCTCGACCTCGCGACTCCACTGCATCGTGATGGTCGTGGCCGTGTTGGAGAGGATGTCGGCATCCTCCCCGGCACTGGGACCTGAACGGAAGAGTATGGTCTCGCCAGCGAACTGATCGACGGGCCATAACTTGGTGGCGTCCTCGACGACGGTGGTGTTGACGGGCCCTGGCGGCCCTGTGAGCACCCCCGCGTCAAGCGGAACGAAGCGGCCCTTCACGCCCAAGTGCCCCATGAAGCCGAACGGCGTGTCGACAGTAAATGTCCCTGTCGCACCATTGAAGGCATTGATCATCCGGCTCTGCCCTACGAGGCCCGCCAGATTCGCGGGGGCGGAGGTTATCCACATCATTTGGCCGGCGAAGCTGCCTGCGGCGCCCGTGTCCACTAGGGTGGTTCCGTCCGCCGCCCCGGCAGCATCGGAGACGCTGGTCAGCGTCGCGGGCTCGGTGCTGACGATCACCTGCTGCCGTTCGCCGAAGGCCCAATCGCCTCCCACGGTCTGAGTGTACTGCAGCTGCCCGGTGTAGGAGTCGTAGACGTACAGCGAGTCGCTCCCGCGCACGTAGATGCGTCGGAAGCCGGCGGCGTTGTCAAGCGCTGGCCTGATCTCGCCCGGGCTTATGCCGTAGGCTCCCCAGAGCAGCGTGCCGTCCGTGCCGTCGATGGCATAGATGTCGTCGTTCGTCGTGACATAGATGAAGCCAGTGCCGTCATCGACAACCGGTGTGCCCTGGAACCACGCGGTGGACCCCCACTTGTCGAAGTAGGGCCCGCCCTCGGCGCCCCAGGTCAGGTTGTATGCGGACTCGCCCGGAAGGGCAGACGGCGCCAGCTTGAAGACACGGCCGCCCCACGGTGAGTTGCTCAGCTCAACGGCCATGTAGAGGTTGTCGGACGAGTCGATCGCCGGCCCGCCCCACGACTTCGACCAGTTCTTGGAAACGTCGGGCTCGTACCGAGGAAGGGCGTTGGTCGTGCCATCGGACTTGACGTACCAGAGCCGTCCCCCGTTGTCGATGATATGCACGTACTGGTTCGCCCCGTAAGTCGCGAGAGCTATCTGCTGATTCGAGACTCCGGTAATGCCCCACATGGTGCCGCCTGGGACCAGCGGCCAGACCCCACCCAAGAACACTTCGTTGGCAACATCCCACTTCTCTATCCGGCCCTGGTCGCCGAGGCCGTAGACGTACTCGTTGATGCCCTCCTTGTGCATATCCAGCGAAACCAGCCATTCCGCGGGGAAGGATGTCGCCCACCGCGCCGTGCCTATGTCCGTGACCGCGCGGAAGTAGTAGTCCAGCGCGCCGTCTCCCGTTCCGCCGATATACACCGTGCCGTCGGGCCCCATCACCGGAGCGCCGCTGACGTCGCCCCCGACGCCCTTAATGTAGGGCCAGCCGTCCGCGACCTTGGCGTTGTCCGTCTTGGCGGAGCAAACCCAGAACGGGAGGGGACCGGGACCCCCGAAGGTGTCGCCCACCGTCGTTGTCCAGGCCGGCTGGCCGGCGCCGGAGGTGCCGTCGATGGTGCAGCGGTAGATGTAGCCGTTGCCTCCGGGGGGAACGACCTCATCACCAACCACGTAGGCCGTGGAAGGAGCCCACGGGGTGTAGTCGGACCACGGGCCCGAAGGCTCTATCCGGTAGAGCCGCCTGTCCCAGGTCGAAACGTAGACATTTCCCTGGTTGTCGGCGGCAGGCGAGAACGGCTCGCTCCAGTCCCAGTAGATGTTACTCAGCGGGAAGGTCCAGCTCACCCCCCCGGTGGCAATATCGAACCCCCGGAGGAAGCCCCCCAGGCCGTTCGACCTGCCGGGCCAGACCAGCGTGCCGCCGTTCATGGGCGAGTAGGCCATCGTGCGGCCCCGCTCCAGGAAGCACGTGTGGTCGATGCCGTCATCGTCGTCGGCGATCACGTCATAGAGCGGCGTTACGCTGTAGGCCGCGTCGATGTTGAAGCCCAGCAGGTGCCAGCGGTACTCGTCAAGCGCCGCCCCGTCGAAGTAAGGGTAGCCGAAGTAGAGGTCGTCGCCCATGGCAACCATGGGCACGCCGCTCCAGGAGTAACTCTCAGCCTGGCCGATGGCGTCGGGCAGGATGATGTCGACCACGGCGTGTCCGGTATCCGGATCGACGCCGCTGAGTTTGGTCCTCCGGAAACGCGCCTCCGAGAAGTCGCTGAAGAGGCCCGCGAGGGGCATGTCCATCCGACGCATGATGTAGACGAGATCCTGAGGCCCCCACAGGGGCGTCCCGCATCCCTGGAAGAAGCTGGTGAAGGCGGTGTAAGTGTCGGTCGGCTGCACCTGGTCGGCGAGCCGCTCGACGAGGTAGCTGTCGGCATCCTCGGAGTCACTGGTGTCCCCGCCCATCAGCTCCGGCCACGGGCCACCTCCCAGCGTGAAAACGCCGTTCTGGAAGTCGGTGAACGGGACCGTCTGCCCGAAGTACTTGCCGGTTGTAAAGATGAGGTTGCCCGAGTCGCCGTTGTTGAGGTCAACACCGGCGATCTGGTTCGCGTCGTAGAAGGACGAGTTGTCGACTGCGTTCATGCAGGTCCAGGTTACATCCACGTCGACGGTCGGATTGCCTATGGTCGTGTCCCACGGGGGCGGGGCCGCGCCGGTCTGCATTGTGGCGACGGACGCTGTGCACTCGAAGACGAAGCCGACGGCGGCAATCCTGTCGCCGACCTGCGTCCACCAGTTGGCCCGCCAGGGCGGCTTGCCGTAGTCGGAAAGGTTGTCGGTCACGGTGCCCACGACCGTGCCGATCGCCGGCTCGAAGTGGAAGGTCTTCGTCGCGTTGTCGAAGCCGGTGATGTAGCGGAGATAGGACTTCGTGCCCTTTTCGACAACCAGCAGCCCGCCGTCCCACGCGGCCGAGTCGGTCGGCAGATCAGAGGGCCACACGATGTCGGAGTCGACGAGGGTGGTGAGCTCATTGCCGGCCTCGACCCCGGTGGGCGTCTCCGCATTGACATCCGGGCTCGAGTAGTTGAAGTGGCGCCGCCAAGCGTCCGTGCCGTCGATGTTCCTCGCAGCGAAGCCGAAGGAGAGACTGCTCTCCTCGTACGACATGTAGATGCAGCCGTTGCGGGCGACAAGCGGCAGCTGCGTCTCATTCCCGTAAACCGACCACCTCGTGGCACCGTCCTCGGGGTCTATGGCCTCCAGGTAGCCGTTGTTGTAGATGAGCACGCTGCCGTCGAGCGCTATCTGCGGGGTATAGGGGAAGTCATCCGGGTAGCTGCCCGGGTCCTCGAGGTATGCCCGCCAGCGCTGCTGCCCGCTGCGATCGAGGGCGTAGAGGAACTGGTCGCGCGTGACGAAGTACGTCGAGCCGTCGGCATCGACCGCCGCGGGCCCGGCGGGCTTGTCGTCTAAGTTGGTGAAGTCCCACCTGGCGCCGTGGTCCCTGGTGCCCGCGTAGCCGGCCTGGGATGTCCTGCTATCGTTGAAGCCGAACTGCGGCCACGCACGCGGCTGCACCATGAAGCGGATCCGCGGCAAGATGGTGACGTTGGAAGTGTTGCTCACCGACTTGTAAAGGTAGCGCGCCGGAAACTTGTACTCCGAGTCGGACGACTGCGTGGCGGCCAGGTTCCTCACGGGATCGTCGAGCGGCTTGAAGTTGTAGAAGCCATCCATGAGCAGCACGCCGGTCTTGCCGTCCGCGTTGGTCGGCGGGATTGTCGGCTGGTAGACGTCCGTGGCCGTTGCGATGAGCGTCTCGAGCGCGATCTTGTAGTCCTCGACCGGCGACAGGTCCTGAGACTGCACCACCTTGAACAGGTAAGCCGTCACCTTCGGAACCGTGATGGGGCCCGAGAAGGAGGTGCGGATCAGCCGGTATTCCTGGCAGACGACGCGGACCTGGCCGAGGTTGGTCGGAACCAGGAAGGGCGCGGAGTTGCCTATCCTCACGTCGGCCGCATTGGCAGTGGGGCCAGCCCCCACCACCGACACAACGGGATCGCTTCCGGACGGGGTCTGGATGGGCGTGCTCTCCCAGTCGGCCCCGCCGTTGTTGCTGAACTGCATCTCGACGGTCCTGCCGTCTAGCGTCAGCTCGGCCGGCCCCGTGCCCTCGGCCGTCCACGTCACTCCGCCCGTGTAGTCCTTCGTGTAAAGCCAGGCCAGCTTCGGGTAAGCCGAAGGGGTCACCGGTTCGCCCGCCGCGCCGCCCGCCGTGAAGAGGTAGGTGCTCGGCGCGCCAAAGAAGCTCTCCACCTTCACCAGTATCTGGTAGGTGGTGCCGGCCGTGATAGCCGAACTCAGCGCCGGGTCGAAGGTGATGACACCGGTGGCCTGGACGTAGCCGGTGATCCTCCGCTTCTCGCCACTCTCGGGCCCTGAGGTTATCTCAAGGATGCCTTCATTGATGGAGTTGTTCGGGAAGAGCGCAAGCAGCGCGCTGTCGGCGTCGACGAGGGTAACGAAGTCGCCCGAGAGGGCGCTCGCATCCCCGACGATATCCGCCGAGTCAGTGGTGAAGCTCGCCTGGGTATTGAAGTCGTCGGTCTCCCTGGCGGTGTCGTCCTGATCGGCCGAGCCGAACTTCCAGTCCGTCAGCGAGGGCGTAGCCGTGTACGTCTTGTTCGGCGTGAAGGCGCCGGCGGCGTAGAAGCCGAAGACACCGGTCGTAACGTTCGCCGGGGCTTCCTCACCCAGGAACTGCATTGTGACGCCGCTGAGCGCCCCGAGGAGCGTCCCGTTGGTCGTGACGAACCCGATAAGTCTGTAGCCACCGTCAACGTGGATCGAGGTGCTAACGTCCTGGTAGAGGCTGAACTCCTCGACTCTGGCGCGGATGTAAATCTCGCGGCTGTCGGCCGTCAGGCAGGGGATCTCCTCACTGCCGATGTCGACGGTCCAGAGGTAGGTGGTTATCACGCCCGTGATCGGCGTGCTGCCGATTGGAACCCACGTGCCCGCGGGGCCGATCTTGTACTCGAACGCCAAGTTCATCCCGGTGAGGTTGAGCGTCGTGGCGCTCAGCTCCTGCTGCTGCCCGAGGTACCACGGGCCCAACGGCCCGCCGGCCGTGGCGGGGTTGTTCAGCTGCACGTCCGCGCCGGCGGGGAAGGCGAGGAAGTCGACGCCCGTCACGTCCGCCCCCTGCGTCACGGTCACCGAAGCCGCGGATGTCCCGACCTGATGGATCGCGTAGACGTCCGACGCGGCCACCGCATTGGCCAACGGCTCGACCCACGTTAGGTCCGGCCCGCCCCCCCAGGCGGTGATCAGCCTGCTCTGGCCCTGGTTGAGCCCCGAGAGAAACGTGACGTAGCGGCCGATGACGCCCGCGTCGTATCCCGCGTGGCCGGCATCCACCAGCGTCGTCGTGGTGCCGCCACTCGCCGTGCCCGACGTGTAGACGGCGCCGAATTCCATGCCCGTCTTGTTGGCCGTGACGGTGTAGGCGGCGGGCTCGACGGCGTCGCGGGTGTAGTCGCCGATGGGCGCGCCCGTGTTCGTCTTGACGCTGGGGGGGTCGTTGCCGCCGGCGAAGCTTACCAGCACGTCGCCCTCGCCCGCACCGGTGATCGCGTCGACGACGTTGCCCGATATCGTCTGGTGATAGACGACCGTGAAGCCCGGGCTGACCGTTTCGTCCTGCAATGAACCGTCGACCAGCGACGTGATTCTTACGATCGCATTAGTGGCGGCCTGGGTGGGGGTCCACATGACCTCGCGCAGCGAAGCGTCGACCGGCGAGACCGGCAGGTCGCCCCACGTCCCCGTGCCCTCGTCCCACTCAACCTGGATCTGCGTGCCGTCGAGGGCCGTCTGCTCCCAGCGGATCTTGTAGGGCGTGCCGACGACCAGCACCTCGTTGGCGTCGGGCCTCAGCAGTGTGAGATTGCCGCCGCTGGGTGAGCCGACGAAGGGCGCCGCCAACTGCCGGAAGGAGTCGCCGCTGTTGATCGTGATCTCCTGCGACGCCGGCGCGAAAGTGAAGCCGGCCTTCTGGGGCGTGATGATATATGTTCCCGGTTTCCAGCCGTGCTGGAGGAACCGACCGCACGGTATCTCGTAGACGGTGGTGTTATCTACGGGGCTGGAGAAACCGGCCCCGAATGTGAACGTGCCCGTCGCCTGGGTGAAGGTGGCTATCGCGTCGGACTCGAACTGGTTGGTGCCCTCCACCACCAGGAGCGACAGCCCCGTGAAGGTCACCGGGGCGGCGACCAGCATCTGGTCGGCCTCGATGCTGGCATCGACCAGCGTTGTGGCCGTGCCGCTGTCTGCGGTCGCGCGGATGAGGTCGACGGTGGCCATCGTCGGCGGATCGGGCGAGCCGGTCGCCGGCTTCGGAATAAACTGGAACTGGACGCCCGTGATGGGGCTGCCGCCGCCGCTTTCGGCGTATCCTGCCAGCGAGCACGAGCTGCCCACCGTGAACGTGCCATCGCTCTGGTCCTTCAGTACCTCGGGATAGTCCTCGGAGGTGATCCGCACGCGGACCTGGTTCCAGTCGATGGTGGCTATCTCGGGATGAGTCGGGTCGATGTACCATGCGTACGAGTTACCCGTGGGCGCCGCGGGGTTGGGGATCGCCGTGGCTATCTCGTGCCAGGCGGAATCGTTCCCCCACCAATCCAGCCGGACGGTGTTGGCGACCGGGACGGTCGACTTCCACGTAACGTTGACGGTCTCGCCGATGAGAAAACTCTCGCCGCCGTTCGGGTTCCAGAGGTCTATGACGCTCCCGGCAGGCACGGCGTTGAAGGTGACAGGCACGGGGGGCTCGACGGCCACGACTGCCGCGCTTGTGGCGAGGTCCGCGGTGGTCACGAAGGCCGGGTTGTCGACGTAGAAGTCGTACGTGGCGTCCGAGGGCGTCACGGTAAAGGTGCCGGCGGCAAAACCGCCTTGCGAAAAAGCCCCGAGGGCGCCGGCGGTGGCGCAAGGCGCCGGAGCGTCGGTACCGCTGAAGGAGACGGCTATCCCGGGGAGACCGACTCCCTGAAGCTCAACGAGGCCCTCGATCACGTAAGGCTGGCGGCCGTCCCCCACATCCTGATCGACGTCGTCGGGGCAACCACAGAGGATGACCGGGGCCAGAAGAGCAAGAGACAAGACCATGATTCGGCGGCACATGGGAACCCACCTCCAAGCCAGGCGGAATGTCGCAGCACTCCCCAACATCCAAGCCGATGTTTGACGGCCGAGAGGCCCGTGGCGGCCTCACGTGCGCTGGCGAGCGACAGCAGTTCTCCTAATGCTACCATCCCGATGGGTCTTATGTCAAGGAGAACAGGCTGAGGCGAGCACTTCCGAAAGTGGCGGCGCCATCCATCGGCGAAGTGGCCACGGAGGACAGATGCTCCCGTAGCATGCCACTCGCGAGGCCCCCCGGGCCTCCCCCTTTCCTTGACTCCGGCCCAGATCCTGACTTAACATCTGGGCCGGCTCCAGGACGATCAGGTTGGGCAGTATCAAGCTGATCGTGGGCCGGAACACCCTCCTCGACGAAGGCCTGCCGGAGAAGGCAAGTGAGACGGGAGGGCCGATCCGCGCCATAAGTCCTGGACGACGGACGCCGGGTACCGTATCGTTATCCCCCGAGGCGAGTCGCCACGCCGCTCAGGAGGGAACGCCTTTGGCTCCCGCCGCCCCGCGGGTGGTTTCAGGCAAGGGGTACGTCGACTAAGGTACTGCGTACCGTCAGGGCTTCCGCGGTGGTCGGGGACAAGGTCCAGGGACGGGTGACAAGAGAATGCAACTAGGGCCGGACGACACTAAGGCTCCTTCGGATGACGTTGCGCCCGCCAGGGCCGAGGAAATAGGATCCTCGGTCACGGCGCTGGAACAGGGCATCCGCGAGATACTGGAGTCGCGGAAAGCAGCGGAGACCGACTTCTCCGCGCAACTCGCCGGGGAAGAGGAGGCATACCGCGACTCCTGCGAGAAGCTGAAGGCGGAGACCAAGGCGGCGCTGAGTGACGGCAAGGCGGGTACCGCAGAAGCGAAAAGGCAAGTCTTCGAGAAACACCGGCGCAGGTCCGCCTGGATCGACGCCGCCCACACCGGCAGCGTTGAGAGGACCCAGGCGAAGCGCAAGCGTCAGACGGATCGCCTGGCGGAGGAGCTGAAGTCGGCCAAGGCGGTCATCTCGGAGGATGAGCGCCGAAGGACGCTTCCAATATCAGAGGAACTCGAGAAGTCGGGCGCCCGGGCCGGGTCGCTCCGCGCAAGGGCGGAGGCCCTCGCGAAAGAGATAGAGGACCTGGCTGCTTCCCACAGCGTTCGCCTTGAGCCCCAGAGCGATCATCCGAAACCGGATGGCGAAGGAGGAACTGCCCGGTTCGAGAGGCTGATGGCCGAGGTGGAGGACGATCTGGCGCAGACCAAGAGGTCCTTGGGTTTCGTGGAATCGGCCTCCTGGCGCACTATGGCGCGACGGGTCTACGTCATGGTCGTGTATCTGCTTGTCGTTCTGGCCCACGCCGGCGCCTCGACCGTTGCGACTCACCTCAAGCTTGACGTCAAGTGGCAATGGGCTGCGCTCATTTCGTTCCTGTTCTTCATCATGCTCGTCCGGCTCTCCAGTGCCGCTGCGAGGAAGAAGCTCCGTGTAGCCGCCAACAGGCTCTCCTCAGCGGTGGGATTCGACCTGTACCGCCTGAAGACCGCCGACGCCGTGGCGACCGCCCGGGCGGAAGCCCTGCGGCAGAAGGTCCTCGAGGATGGGTGCGCCCGATCCCTGACCCTTGAAGGGCCGATCACCTCGCAGCTGGAAGCTGTCTCCAAGGCAGGGGAAGAGACGCTCCTGCGCCTCCGCGAGCTGCGCGACAAACTGATTTCCAGAATAGACCGCGCGCGCGCCACGGCGCTCGAGGCCATCGAATCGGGCCTGCCGGGCGCCGAGAAGCAGCTCCGGGCCGGCCTGCAGGAGGAGCTCGACAGGCTTCGGGCCGAGCACGGCAGGGAGATGAAGCGTATCGCAAAGGAAAAGAAGGAAACCATTGAGGAGCTCCAGAGCAGGTGGCGCGAGCTGCTGGACGGTTTCGCGGCGCGCGGCAGGGAGCTGATGCAGGACCGCCAGTCTAGACATCCCTCTTGGGACGACCCTTTCTGGCAGGATCTTCGGCTCACGGGCGAGTACCCGCGGGAAGTTCCCGTCGGGAGCGTGCGGGTCGACGTCTCGAAGCTGGGGGTGGAAGACGACGGCGGCGACGGATTCCGGCTGTCCGACGAGGGACCTGTCACGCTGCCGCTGTCCCTGTCCTTCCCCACCTGCGGCTCCCTCTGCCTTCAGGCCGAAACGGCGCTGCGCGGCCAGGCACTCGACATCCTCCTTGATGCCGCATTGAGGCTGCTGTGCTCCCTTCCCCCGGGAAAGGCCAAGCTGACCATCATCGACCCCGTCGGCCTAGGGCAGAGCTTCTCGGGGCTCATGCACCTGGCCGACCACGACGAGTCACTGGTCGGCACGCGCATCTGGACCGAGACGACCCACATCGAGCGGCGGCTCGCCGAGCTGACCGAGCACATCGAGAAGGTCATCCAGAAGTACCTGCGGAACCGCTACCCCACCATTGCCGACTACAACCGCGAAGCGGGCGCCATGCAGGAGCCCTACCGCTTCCTCGTCATAGCCGACTTCCCCACCGGGTTCGGCGATCTCGCCCTCGAGCGGCTGGCGAGCATCATCGACAGCGGCCCGAGATGCGGCATCTTCACCCTCATTTACCACGACTCGCGGATGGACCTGCCGGGGACGGTGGACCTGGTCCAGCTCAGGCGGAACGGCGTCTTCCTCACCGGGCAGGAGGATGCCTTCATCGTCGACTCCGACGGGCTGCGAAAGGGACAGTACCTGGCGGAGGCCCCCCCCAAGGGGGAGTCCCTTGTCGACCTGCTCGACGCCGTGGGGCGACAGTCGCAGGACGCGAAGCGCATCGAGGTGCCGTTCTCGGCCACCGCGCCCGACGAGGGTAAGCTCTGGAGCCTCAGCACCGAGAGCGGGCTCCGCGTGCCGATCGGAAGATCGGGCGCCGACAGGCTGCAGTACATCGACCTGGGGCGAGGAACGGCCCAGCACGCCCTCGTCGCCGGCAGGACCGGCTCCGGCAAGTCGACGCTCTTCCACGTCATCATCACGAACACGGCCCTGTGGTATGGCCCGCAGGAGGTCGAGTTCTACCTGATAGACTTCAAGAAGGGCGTCGAGTTCAAGACCTTCGGCACCCACCAACTGCCCCACGCGCGGGTGGTGGCGATAGAGAGTGACCGCGGGTTCGGGGTGAGCGTGCTCAGGCGGGTCGACAAGGAGCTGGACCGCCGGGGCAACCTCTTCAGGGATGCCGGCGTCCAGGACCTGGAAAGCCACCGACAGTCCGGCGCGAGCG
>Ga0272441_10006473_pt1 | contig 19586 bp, 10 predicted proteins | sample SSMProp6N_FD_193582 | JGI IMG/M metagenome (GOLD analysis project Ga0272441, IMG submission 193582) | Marine sediment archaeal communities from Little Sippewissett salt marsh, Falmouth, MA, United States - SSM-Prop-6N | ecosystem: Environmental > Aquatic > Marine > Wetlands > Sediment ... | reverse complement strand
ACGGTGAACGCGGTGTTTACCGTATCCCTTTCCAGGGCAAGCGGACAGGTGGTGACCGTGGATTACGCGACCGCCGACGGCGCCGCGACAACGGCGGATAATGATTATACAACCGCGACTGGGCAGTTAACGTTCCAGCCCGGGGAGTCTGGAAAGCCGGTCGCGGTTGTAGTGAACGGTGATGTTACCAATGAGCCGGATGAGAGCTTTGTGGTCGATCTCAGCAACGCGGTCAATGCCGGTATCGGGGATCCGCAGGGTATCGGCACAATAACCAATGACGATGCTCTGCCCTCGCTGTCTATAGATGATGTGACCGTGACTGAAGGCAACACTGGTACCGTGAACGCGGTGTTTACAGTGAGCCTGTCCCCGGGGAGTGGACAGGTGGTCACCGTGGATTACGCGACCGCCGACGGCACCGCGACCACTGCGGACAATGATTATGTCGCTGCGTCCGGACAGTTAACATTCCAGCCGGGGGAGACTGGAAAACCGGTAACGGTTGTGGTAAACGGTGATGTTACCACTGAGCCTGACGAGAGCTTTGTGGTCAACCTCAGCAATCCGGTCAATGCCGGCATAAGTGACGTTCAGGGTACCGGTACAATTACAGATGATGATGCCCCGCTGTCATTGACTATCAATGATGTGACCGTGACCGAGGGCAACACCGGTACGGTGAACGCGGTATTTACCGTATCCCTGTCCATGGCAAGCGGACAGGTGGTCACCGTGGATTACGCGACCGCCGACGGCACCGCAACTGTGGCGGATAATGACTATATTGCCGCGACCGGGCAGATCACGTTCCAGTCGGGCGAAACCGGTCATGAGATAATTGTGACCGTAAACGGCGATATTTCTGAAGAGGTGGATGAGACCTTTGTGGTCGATCTCAGTAACCCGGTCAATGCCGGTATCGGGGATCCGCAGGGTACGGGTACAATTACCAATGATGATGAGGAAGTTCAGTTGGTGACCGTTTCTCTTCAGGATGGTGTGGATGGTTATACCGGTACCCGGGACACAAAGTTGATTAACGCGTCGCCTGACGAAAATTTTGGCATTGATAACGAGCTGGAACTTGATGCATCGCCGCCCCAGTCATCATTGTTGGTATGGGATTTAACGGGTATCCCGCCCGGGAGTAATGTTCAATCGGTTGAATTAGCTGTAAATATTACCAATGGATCCTCTGACTCCTTTGAATTTTATCAAATATTTAAACCGTGGATTGAGGAAGAAGCGACATGGAACAGCTATGCTGCCGGGCAGATGTGGGAGGTCGAAGGAGCGGACGGGGCCGGTGACCGCGGGTCAATCGTGCTGGCAAGTATAACCGGCGGCAAAGGGCCGGCTACTATATCCTTCAATCCGGCCGGCGTAGCGGTGTTCCAGACGTGGGTTGATGATCCCGCGAGCAATCTTGGTTTAATAATAATGAATTATGTTTCATCCACAAATGGCCTGGATTTTTCATCCCGGGAGGAAGAGGTCATCTCGGAGCATCCGAAACTGACAGTGACCTATATGGAAGGGCCAGAGATGCCTTTGCTATCTGTTGATGATGTAACGGTCACAGAAGGTAACAGCGGTACGATAAACGCAAATTTCACCGTATCATTGTCCCAAGCGAGTGTGCAGGTTGTGAGCGTTGATTACGAGACGGCCGATGGCACGGCGACCACGGCGGACAATGATTATGTTGCCGTATCCGGCCAACTGAATTTTTCACCGGGTGAAACCGGTAAGACGGTCAGTGTGACTGTGAACGGCGATCTTGTCGACGAATCGGACGAAACATTTTTTATCAATCTCAGCAATGCCGGTAATGCAATTATTAATGATTCGCAGGGCATGTGCACAATTGCGGATGACGATGGGGCGCCATCCCTGTCGGTTAATGATGTGACCGTAACAGAAGGGCACACCGGAACCGTTGCCGCCGTCTTTACCGTGGCGCTTACCCATGCGCATTCGCAGGTAGTGACCGTTGATTACGCAACAGCGGACGGCACCGCGACCATCGCGGATAATGATTATGTGACCGCGACGGGGCAGATCACTTTCCAGCCGGGAGAGACCGGTCAAACAGTGGCCATAACTGTAAATGGCGACCTGTCCGACGAACCGGATGAATCATTTTATATCAATCTCAGCAACCCGGTCAACGCGGATATTAGTGACGCGCAGGGTGTGTGTACGATCACAGATGATGACGGTCCGCCGTCATTGGTGATTAATGACGTCACCGTGACAGAGGGAAACACCGGCACGGTTTCAGCCGGATTTACCGTCACCCTGTCACCTTCGAGCGGTCAGGTGGTGACCGTGAATTTCGCGACCGCCGATAGCAGCGCCACGACGGAAAATGGTGATTATGTTGCCGCATCGGGACAGTTGAGCTTTCAGCCTGGGGAAACCGGGCAGCCGGTATCAGTGGTTGTAAACGGCGACCTGACAGATGAAGCGGATGAGGTTTTTGTGGTCAATCTCAGTAACGCGGTCAACGCGGATATTAGTGACGCGCAGGGTGTGTGTACGATCACAGATGATGACGGTTCGCCGTCGCTGGTTATAGATGATGTAACAATTGTTGAGGGAAACACCGGCACACAGCAAGCCGGTTTTACCGTCACACTTTCTCCTTCGAGCGGTCAGGTTGTGACCGTGGATTATATAACTGTCGACAATACCGCGACCACGTCGGACAATGATTATGTTGCCGCCTCCGGGCAGGTGAGTTTTCAGCCCGGCGAAACCAGCCGGGCCGTATCGGTTGTGGTGAATGGAGATGTTTTAAACGAACCGGACGAAATTTTTATGGTCCAACTCAGCGACGCGGTCCATGCCGTGATAGAAGATGACCAGGGATTGGCTACGATCCTCAATGATGACGGCGTCCAGCAGGTCACATTGACATTCCGGGATGGTGTTGACGGATATACCGGAACCCGGGATACAAAGTTGATGAGCACCTCACCGGACATGAATTACGGCAGCGAGCCGGAGCTGGAAATTGACTCGTCACCGCCCAGGTCGGCATTGTTATTTTGGGATTTGACCGCCATCCCGTCGGGGAGTATTATTCAATCGGTTGAATTAGCTGTTTATATCATCAATAGGTCCCCCAATTCCTTTGAATTTTATCAAATATTTAAACCGTGGATCGAGGCTGAAGCGACATGGAACAGTTATGCCGCCGGGCAGAGTTGGGAGGTTCCCGGAGCGGATGGCGCCGGTGACCGGGATTCGGTCGTTTTGGGGAGTTTAACCGGCCCCAAGGGACCGGCTACCGTTTCTCTCAATACGTCCGGTGTTGAAGTCGTCCAGTCCTGGGTCAATGATCCTGCCACTAACAACGGTATGATAATAATGAATTATGTTTCATCGAAAAATGGTCTGGATTTTTCATCGCGGGAACGCGGAACCCTTTCTGATCGGCCGGGATTAACAGTTACGTTTTTAGATGTGAATCAGGCAGCCAGCAGTTCGGCAATGTTGTCAGGAACTTCGATTGTGGACTCTTTAGCTGTGAAGCTTCCCGAAACTGTTGAATTAAAATCCGCTTATCCCAATCCTTTCAATATGCGAACCCGGATTAAATATACATTGCCCAAAGCTGCGCGTGTCCGGCTTGCTGTATATAATATAATTGGCCGGCAGGTTTGTATTCTGGTCGACGAAATCCAGTCACCGGGTTATAAAATGACGAAATGGAACGGCCGGGACGAATTTGGAAACGCCGTAAGCTCCGGTGTTTATTTTTTAAAATTATTGGTTGATCAACAACCATTTGTAAATAAGGTATTTCTGCAAAAATAAGCTGTATTCAACTTTTTGTTGGATCATTATCGAGATACATGAATATGTTTTATTCAAAATCCACAAACGATTTGACATCTGCAAATAATTTTGCCCAATCCAAATTATCCCGCAATCTTATTATGATATGGTTAATAGGTATGTTACTGCTGTCACCGGTGAAATTATTCACGTTCAGGTTCAATATGGAAATAATGGATTTTTGGATCCTTATGGCAATGCCGCTTTTTTTATTGCTTTATGTCACAAACCGTCAAATTGTGGTCAGTTGGGTATATACACCCGTTATGCTGATCATTTTAGTTTGCAGTTTTGCCAGTACCTTTGTTGCTCCCAGCCCGTCATCAAGTTTTATAGTTATAGCTAAAGAAATTTATGTGTTTATTTGGTTTATAACAGTAACAATGCTCTTGTGCGGATTAAACAGGCATGACGTGCGTCGGATTTTAATTGTCTGGAACAGGGTTGTTTTTTTACACAGTTTACTGATTGTAGCTCAGTTTTTTTCTCCGGAATTGTGGAAGTTTTTTGTTTCTTTTACAAGAGATGTCGGAAATGTCGGGAATTACCGCTGTCCCGGTCTGTTTACCAACGCCAACGCGGCCGCTTTTTTCCAGGTAATGGGTTTTGTGCCGCTGGTGTTGGCAAAAGAATCCAGACTGGTATCTCTCGTCCTGGGGATTTTATTATTTATCAGTATACTATGTACCGGTTCGATGGGAGCGTTATTGGCGCTTTTCTCGGGTGGGATCACCGCTGTTTTTGCCATTGTTTTATTGAGTAAAAATCAAGCCGCCGTTTCAAAATATTTTGTAACATCCCTGTTCGCGATTATGTTTCTTACAGGATTGTTCTCGTTTGTTATCAGTCAGGATGAGGATTATCAGAATCATCTGAACAATATAATAATTGAACGTGCGGAAAGATCGTCGGGAGGACGATTTTATCTGTGGCAGCGTGGAATGGACGCTATTACGGACTATGGACATGTTTTTTGGGGAATCGGGCCGGAAAATTTCAGAGAAGTAGACGGAAGAGAAAAACAATTGCACAATGATTTTATTGCTTTTTCAGTGGAACGTGGATTAATGTCCACAATTGCGTTAGTACTTTTTGGAGTCATTGCGGTGAGCCGGGCAATACATTATTTCAAGATCGCCAGTGAAAGGGTTCGTCTGAAAGCTGCCATTTTTATAGCTGCCATCTCCGCAATACTTGTGGAATCATTAACGCATCAGATCTTCCATACTCGGGAATTATGGCTGGTTTTAGCTTTACAGGAAGCGATGATCTTTCACACAAAGTTTAATAGATATTGAACCGATACTGTACGGTTCAATTACAAATAATTGAATGGTTGATTATATGATCCCATTTGTCGTTCCTCATCCACCATCCTCCATTTATTATAAAAAAAGCGTTAAAACTTTTGTAGAAACTTTGAATTTAGGTAAAAGTAAAAATCATCTTAAATTTAATTACTTTTCATGCCGGAATACATGGGGATTCAACAGGATCATGAATAAATTTTAGCGTCATTATTTAAAAAAGTTACAGGTGTTGGTCATTCTATCAACAAATAGCTGAGAATGTAAAAATAAGTTTTTGATATTTATCAGTCTGGAAGGAGGTTGTTATGTTAAACGAACTTAAACCGCCCATCATTCTTTTTGGTAACACGCGGTCCGGCACAACCATCGTGCAAAAGGTCATGTGCGAACATCCGGATCTTGTGGATTGGTATGAACCCTGTTCGCTCTGGCTTTACGCAGATCCCGGAAGAAAGCATGATGAATTCAATGAGAATGACGCGACCGATAAAGTAAAGCGATATATCCGAAAACGATTTCTAAAGTATCAGAAACAAAACGGCAATCGCATAGTCGTGGAAAAAACTCCGAGAAATATTTTAAAAATTCCTTACGTCCGCGCCATTTTCCCGGAAGCAATTTATTTATACCTTGTCAGAGAACCTTTTTCATTTATCAGTTCCGTCGAATTAAAGTGGCAAAGCCCGCTATCAAAAAGGGGAATCGGCCGGTGGCTAAGGACGACGCCAGGCACACAACTTTATTTTTATGCGGGGCAATTTATCGATCGATTTGTTCGTAAAAATATATTAAAAAAACAATATATATCCATTTGGGGGCCTCGTTACAATGGAATTTTACAGGACCTGAAAACTCTGGATATGTTAACGGTTGTTGCCAGGCAATGGGCTGTCGGTTCAAGAAAGGCGGAGCAATATCTGTTGCGTTTCGCACCCGGCCAGGTTCTGAGATTAAAATACGAGGATTATGTAACGAATCCGGTTGCGGAAACGGAGCGCATCTGCACGTTTTGCGGGCTGGAAATGATCCCCGCCATGAGAAGAGCCGCGACAGAATGGGTCAGGTCCGATCTGCAGGATGAATGGAAACGATTTGAACCGCAGGAATTGGTGCCCATTGTCCCGGAAATTTATGATGAAATGCGGCGTCACGGTTATGAGCTTCCTGTGGAAATTGCCGCTGAGATGGAAAAATTATTAACTCCGGCCTTTTGAAAAAATAAAAATTAATAAAGCAGGTAAATTATGATTTTTCAGGAATTATTTCCTCATTTTAATATTAACACAGACCAGGAAAGATCACATCAAGGATGTGAAGTTCTGTGTACCCTTGGACCAGCCTCCCTGGAGCGGCGCGTTATTCAACGCCTCGAACAGAGCGGGGCAACCCTTTTTCGTATAAATCTGTCTCATACCAGGCTGGCGGATTTAGCACAGAATATCCGGTTAATACGCGAGGCAACCGACTTGCCTGTATGTCTGGATACTGAAGGAGCACAGATCCGAACCGGAGAATTTGTTGAAGGCAGCATCAAGTTGTGCGACAATACGACTGTGTATGCTCATTACAGGCGGGTTCCGGCCGACAGCAAAAATTTTAACTTTTATCCGCTTGAAATAACAAAACTCCTCGAAACGGGTGATTTTATCAGCATAGATTTTAATTCGGTCCTGGTACAGGTCATAAACAAAAACAGTGAATGCGTCTCCATGCGTGTACTACGGGGAGGACTTGTGGGACAAAATAAAGCGGTAACCGTTGAACGTGATATCCCGATGTCACCGTTAACAGATAAAGATTTAGCGGCCCTGAAACTGGGGCGTGAAATGGGCCTGTCATATTTCGCGTTATCTTTTGCCAGCCGCGGCAAGGATGTTATAAAGCTTCGCCGCCTTGTCGGGAAAGATACCTTTATTATTTCCAAGATAGAGTCCCGTATCGGCTTGAAAAATCTCGAAGACATTGGCCTGCACTCTGATGCCCTGCTGATTGACCGCGGCGACCTGTCGCGACAGGTTCCGATTGAGCTGCTTCCCCAGGTACAAAAATGCGTGATCAGGAGGGCCAAAAGTATCAAACGACGCGTCTATGTTGCTACCAATTTATTGGAATCCATGGTTTCAATGCCTACTCCAACCCGTGCCGAGATCAATGATATTTATAATACATTGTCGGACGGGGCTGACGGCCTGGTCCTCGCCGCCGAAACGGCCATCGGTAAATATCCGATCCAGTGTATGTGTATGGTTCGTAAAGTCATGGGCGCTTATCAAATCGACGGGCTGGATACTGAAAAATTTTATCCGCTCGATGCCGTTTCATTGCTTATGGAACCGCATGGCGGACGCCTGGTACACCGCGAATCAACCCCGGCTGACCTGAAGGATATCGGCCGTTTGCCGCGCCTGACCGTCACTGAAAAAGAATTTATTGACTGCGAACAGTTCGGTTATGGCACTTATTCTCCACTTACCGGCTTTATGAACCGTGAAACGCTGGATGCCGTTTTAGATACTTATCATTTACCCGGCGGAGAAATCTGGACCCTGCCGATCCTCCTGCAGGTCAATTTTAAAGACCTGCGCGGCTTTTCGCGGGGGGACCGTATCGTGCTGACTAATGAAAAGGATGATGTCCATGCTCTGCTGGATGTCACCGATATCTATCAATATGATCTTGAAAGTCTCGCCAAAAAGATGTTCGGTACAACCAGCAAACAGCATCCCGGTGTTACCGGTCTGATGAAAAAGGACAACTGTTTTATCGGCGGTGATGTTACCCTGGTAAAGCCGTTACCTTCTTCCATACGGCATTATTTGCTGTCACCGGTGCAGACCCGGTTTATATTCACACGTTTGGGTTGGTCCCGGGTTGTGGCGTTCCACGGACGTAATCCCGCGCACAGGGCGCATGAATCGATCCAGTTAAAGGCATTAGAGTTAACAGGGGCCGACGGGATTTATATCAATCCGGTAACAGGTCCGAAAAAAAAGGGTGATTTTCTTCCCGAACCCATATTGTTCAGTTATCAAACGCTGCTGGAATTTGGCTGTTATCCAAAGGGTAAAGTTGTGCTGGGCTGTTTTTATACATATTCTCGATATGCAGGGCCCCGTGAAGCCGTGTTTACTGCGCTTTGCCGCAAAAACATGGGATGCAGTCATTTTATTATCGGCCGGGACCATACCGGCGTCGGCAACTTTTATCACGCCAACGCCAACCGGGAGTTGTTTGATAAGCTGGGTGATATTGGCGTTAAACCGGTTTTCTTTGATCCGGTGGGATACAATAGTAAAACCGGAAAATATGAAATCAATCATGGCCAGGCGCTGAATATGCTCTCAGGAACAGAGGTCCGCAGAATGTTAAAGGTCAAAAAGCATTTGCCCGACTGGTTTATGCGCGACCTTGTTCAGGATGTGCTCCTGGCCGAGATGCACCAGGGAAAACCAATGTTCTACGAATAAGATGCTGGTTTTGTGCCTGTAATCGTTTGCCGGAATGAATACAAAACGGCCCGGTTGAAATGTGAAACATTTATATAAAAAACAATTTTGTACCAACTTTTTTGTTTGTCAACTATTCCATATATATGATCAAAGATCATAAAATATTGATGTGAATTGTTGGGTCATGACAATCAGGAACCTGTAACACTTCTGCGTTCAAACACATAGTCCTTCTGAACCCTGCGTATACTAATATAATTCCAGTTTTTAGCGTTATGTAATTATCGACATGATTGCCAAAGTAAAATCAACGAGGAAATGAAAAGCCTGAATAAAGCTGAGCGGAATCCACATAAAGCATTGTCATTACGGGCCAATTTTTCATGGACCTTTATCGGCAATACCGTGAACGCCATCTCATGGTTCGGAATGACAATTGTGCTGGCCAAACTCGGATCGCCTGAACATGTTGGTCAATTTGCACTCGGACTTGCTATTGCCGCGCCGGTGTTCATGTTTGCTTCATTACGCTTGCGTGAGGTTCAGGCTACTGACGCCAAACAGGAGTATCTGTTTGCAGATTATTTTGCCCTGCGAATTGTAACCACGGTTCTGGCATTGATCGTGGTAACTGGAATTGTATTGGTTGCAGACTTTCAGTCGGAGATGGTTTTGGTTATATTGGCAACTGCTTTGTCCAAAAGCATTGAATCTATAAGCGATGCGCTTTATGGTATGTTCATGCAGTATGAGCGTCTGGACCGGGTCGCAAAATCCATGATGATGAAGGGCCCTTTGTCGCTTTTTGGTCTCGCCGCGGGATTTCATTTTACCGGCAGCGTTTTTTGGGGAGTGATCGGCTTGGCCACTGCCCGGCTTTTGATCTTGCTGAGTTATGATTTTCTAAACGCTTCATTAATCATGAATACCGGGGCAAAACCAACCGGACTTTTTCCCGGAAAATTTCCGCGCCCCCGCTGGAACGCGACAATCCTGATCAGGTTGGCCAGGCTCACTATTCCCCTGGGATTTGTCACCATGTTAATTTCTTATAATATGAATATTCCACGTTATTTTATTGATTCACATATGGGCGCTTATTATCTGGGGATTTTTGCGGCTATTGCTTCCTTTCAGAAAGCCGGCCCGACTGTTATTCAGGCCCTGGTCCGATCCGCAAGTCCAAGAATGGCCAAATACTATTCGGTCAACAACTCCAGGGCATTTAACAGACTTGCCTTCAAAATGCTCGGTATTACATCTATCATGGGAATCGCGGGTGTGCTTGTCGCGATTGTCCTCGGCCGGCAGATTCTTACCTTGTTTTACGGACCGGAGTACGCTCTGCCGGTTGTATTTGGATTGGTAATGGTGGCCGCGGGGATCAACTATATCGCAACAATGTTTCTTTCGATCATAACATCCGCCAGATATTTTAAAATACAGTTGCCATTGCATCTATTAACAACCGGTACAATAGCGCTTTTTTCATTTTTCCTGATACCGCCCTACGGCTTATTGGGCGCCGCGGTAGCGCTCATCATAGGCGACCTTGTTCGGGCGGGCGGCACAATGGCGGCCGCCTGGCACGCAAAACGCTCGCTCCGCAATCGTGTCATAATCTCAAAACCTCATGTTTCAGTCGAAACTCTATAATGTTCAATATAAAAAAATCGGGATGGTATATTAATGCTTATTGAAATTATCGGATGTACCGGCGCCGGCAAGTCCACCCTGATCCGGAGAATTCTTCAGAACTGTCACAAACAGGGAATTGATATTTCCCGGGGCGATGATTTGGTCCTCAAAAAATTTCGGTTACACTGGATTAAAAGCCAACTGCCGCGAGCGTTTATGCTGAATGTGCTTGCATTATTCGCCTGCCTGATAACCTGGCGAAACAATCACAAATTTTATCTTTTTGTGACTCGATTATTTTTAAAATTACCAATCGCCAGTGTTGAAAAAATCGGTTTGATCAGAAATGTTCTGAAAAAGATTGGCATCTACGAAATTATCCGTTCGCGCGGCACTGACCGGCGGATTATCCTCTTGGATGAAGGTACTTTGCACATTGCTCACAATCTTTTTGTGTGTGATTCTGTTCAGGTAAAAATGGAATATTTGGAACGTTTTGTCAAAATGATACCATTCCCTGATGTCATCGTTTATCTCAGACAGCCTGAATCGATATTGATTGAACGAACAATGAAACGCGGCCACAAACGTATTCCGGTCCGCTCCTATGGCAATGTCGTTCATTTCATAAAACAGGCCGTGGCAACGTTTGATAAACTTGTCCAATATCCGGAAGTTGAAAGCAGGTTGTTGCTGGTTTATGGAGGTCAGCGAGTTACCATTGCCGAGTGTGGAAAGAACAATCCATCCATTTTATTGGCATCAAAAATTGTGCAAAGCGGGATCAACGAAAAAATTTATGAATCACTACGGATTGGTACAAAATCTACAGGAACAGAGTTTTGAATCCGATCCGGTACAACTGAATTGTTGTCCGGCATATTCGATATCCGCATAATGGACTGCAATACAATCCGAATTCCAGATTTTTATGTATTAATTATAAGGACATGTAAATATGATAAAAGAGTCATTTATTGTTCACCAGCCAATAATCCTGTCCGCCTCATTGGTAGATACATTAATAAACACTTTCAATCGGTCAGAAATTACTTACTGTCACTGGAAAAGCAACATCGATCTGGACCGGGGTATCTCGGGCGAGGTTGATCTCGACCTTTTGGTTGATCGTAAATCTCTGTTACCGGCGGTATCTATCCTTGCGCGTCTTGGTTTTAAGGAAGCGATCGCGCGTTGGGCTGCAAATCCGCCGGGCATACGTCATTATTACGGTTTTGATCCGAACACAAAACAATTGATTCACATCCATCTCTTCATAAGGGTGTTAACCGGCGAAAGTTACGTGAAAAGCCATCTGTTTCCTTTTGAAACGATGCTGTTGGAGAATACTTATTATTCCGGTCAAATGAGGGTAACATCCAAACCGGCTGAGCTCGTTTTGTTTACAATGAGAATGTTTATCAAGTACGGCTCGTTGCCCGACCTGATATTTTTGCGGCGAAAATCTGAGAGTATTAAAAAAGAGCTCGGCTGGCTGTGGGATGATGACATCCTGACAGAAGCATTATTGTTACTGTTAAAATACTGTCCGGTGATTGACGATCATTTATTTATCAGGTGTATTGAAACTCTCAATAGTTACAGCTCACTCAGAACAAGAGTGAAATTAGCCCGACATGTTCGGAAGCGCCTTAAGGTCTATGCCAAGTTCACTTTTTTTGAGCGGATATTCGCTTATTTTCTGCTCTTTCAGGCTGAATTAAGGCGGCGGTTGGGGACAAAACAAAAGAACAAGGTTCTACAGGCTGGCGGGGCAATGATCGCCTTTATCGGCGCTGATGCAACCGGCAAATCCACATTGGTTGCGGAAACGGAGCGTTGGTTGGGTAACGTATTCGCGTTAAAGGTTATCCATACCGGTAAACCCCCTTCATCCGGGTTGACTCTCCCGATTAATATCGTTTTGGCTCTGGTTCGAAGGCTGATATCCAGGAAACGTAGCAACCGACTCAACAATCAGCCACCCCTTGACGATTCGAGTCCGACACAGCACAAATTTAGGGGAATATCTTCCTTATTTTATGCTGTAAGGGCTGTCGTTCTGGCCCGTGACCGGCAGCGGCTTATCCTCAGGGCCAGGCGCCGGGTTGCCTGGGGTGAAATAATTATTTGTGATCGATACCCATCCAGTGCATTAGGGGCCATGGATAGCCCCCGTTTGACGCGTGAGAAGCTTAAAACCGGCCCGGTTGCGGCAATTTATAATCGTCTTGCCTGGCTTGAAAAAAAGCTCTATAAACAAATTCCGCCGCCAGATATTGTTCTGAAATTAAAAGTTTCGCTCAATACGGCTCTAAAACGGAATCGCGAGCGTATTGGACAAGATGAAAAAAATTACCTAAAAGCACGTCACCGTCAAAGTCAGATGTGGTATATGCCTGGTACAAAGTATATTCATGATATTGACACTGAGCAGTCTCTGAAAGAAACAATTCATGCCGTCAAAACGGCCATTTGGGAATCACTTTAGAACCCAGGGAGGAATAAATTATGAACATTGCATTTTTGATCACCCGGCTGGATGACGTTGGCGGCGCACAGATCCACATCAGGGATTTGTCGACCGCGCTCAATAACGCCGGCTACGACATTTCGGTACTTGCGGGTAGCAACGGCGTTCTTGCAGACAATTTGAAAACGCGCGGTATTCCTTTTTATTTAATACCTCATCTTGCCCGACAGGTCAGTCCGTTCCAGGATGTCCGCTGCATTTCGGAAGTACTCAGGACGCTGCGTGAAATCCGGCCGGATATCATCTCTACCCATTCTACCAAGGCCGGATTCATCGGCCGCATTGTCGGCAAATCGCTCGGTATACCCACGTTGTTTACTGCGCACGGCTGGGGTTTCACCGACGGACGCCCGCCCCTGCAGACGATTGCTTTCAAAACTATCGAACGAATAGCCGCGCCATGGTCGGCGCGGATCATTACGGTTTGCGATTCAGATTACACGGCTGCCATCCGCGCTCATCTGGCCGGGAACGATCGTTTTGTAACCATTCACAACGCCATGCCGGACATTGACGAATCAATGCGCGCAAGTCCTGGGAATTCGCCGCCGCGGTTGGTGATGGTCGCTAGATTGTCTCACTGGAAAGATCACCCAACCCTGCTGCACGCTCTTTCAGGTCTGAAGGAGCTGGAATGGCGGCTCGATCTTATTGGCGAGGGTCCCCTTCGTGGACAGATCGAAGAAATGGTTCGGGATTTGGGTCTCACATCGCGGGTGACTTTTCTCGGTTTCCGTTCCAATGTTCCCAACCTGATCGCTAACGCGCAAGTCTTTCTGCTCATCAGCAAGTGGGAAGGATTCCCCCGTTCCATACTTGAGGCCATGCGCGCCGGTCTGCCGGTTGTTGCTACAAATGTGGGCGGAGTTAACGAATCCGTGGTGGATGGAAAAACAGGCTTTGTCATCCCGCCCGGAGATTCTGTCCGTTTGCGTGAATGTCTGCGCAAGCTCATCACGATTTCCGGGATGCGTGTCAGTATGGGCAAAGCCGGCCGTGAACGTTATGAAGAAAATTTCACCTTTGATCGCCTGGTTGAGAAAACCACAAAAGTGTATGAAACTGCCCTTGAGAAAAGAAAAACGGTTAATGAATCTGTTCCGGGCAACTCTAAATTAAAAGCAACGAACTGCCCGATCTGTGGAGCCGAAAACAACCGGTTCAGCAGAAAGGGCTATTATGTCAAATGTCCCGAGTGCAAAGTGGCCTTCCGGGAACGGCGCGAATCGATCGCTGAATTGGGAGATTATTGGCAGAAAGAATTCTGGACACAGGAAGAAATAGAGAAACGTAAAAATCGTGAACCTGTGTTTCGAGACGCTTTTAAGCTCATGCAACATCTGAAACCCGATGGCGGGTCTGTTCTGGATATTGGATGCGGTATCGGTACCTTTCTCTCGGTGTGCCGCGAAGGGGGGTGGAACGTGACCGGTGTTGAGCCTTCTGCTGTTGCCTGTGAAATCGCCAGAAAAGAATACGGTGTTGATCTGATCAATGAATTGTTTTCAAGCGCCATGTTCCCGGGAAAAAAATTTGACGCGGTTTTCGCCGCCCAGGTTCTTCATCACCTGCCGGATCCGGTAGCTTTTGTCGAGGATATCGATAGTGTGCTTGCAGACGATGGTATTTTGATTCTGCGAACGCCCAACTTGATACCGCTGGAACTGTCTCTGTTTTTTCAACGGTTCCTTGGCAGGGAAAAGAATTTTTTCTGTGGGCCTGCCCTGTTCACGTTTCACCCTAAAACCTTGACTCTTCTTTTCCGGCGGTTAGGCTATCATCAGGTCAGTTTCGTGAATTCCAGACCATACCTTGAGATGCCAAACGCGCCCTGGCAGCCCGGTCAGTCCGTCGGGGCAAATTTTAAGCGCCTTTCGATTTTAGCTCTAAAGCTTGCAACCTATGGCGCTGTTCAGATTGTCTGCACACTGAGTAACGGATGTGTAGTTGTTGGGCCCTCGATCTTTGTTATTGTCAGAAAAAAGTAACAATTAACACATAATATAAATCGGAGGAAAAAAATGATTAAATATGTTTGGGAGGTCATTCGTTATACCTTTTCAATACATTTTGTAAAGTCCTTAATTTACACTTTTGCCTATTACATTCATGAGCAAGTCGTCTGGCGGTCCAAAATACACACCAAAGGTGATGCCAGGATCCACCCGACGGCTTCCATCCGAAACGCCCAGAATGTTTATGTGGGTAAAAATTCCCACATCAATCATATGTGTAGTGTGTGGGCCAGCGAAAATTCCAAAATCGTACTGGGAGACAATGTGCTCATGGGACCCGGCGTCAGCCTGTTTTCGAGCAATCACAGTACAATCAAGGGGCAGCCGATGACATTTCAGGAATGGAAAGAGGCGTCGATATTTATCGGGGACGATGTGTGGTTGGGGGCTCATTGTGTTATTACTGCGGGAACCCGTATCGGGAACGGTGTTTTGGTCGCGGCAGGAGCGGTAGTGACCCGCAGCTTTACACAGGAGGATGTGATCATCGGCGGAGTTCCTGCGAAAATTATCGGAGAACGGCCTTCACCTCCCGGAATCAATATTAATGACATGGACACTATTGAAAAGGTATCCACCCCCGTTGATAGTAAATAACGTTTTGCGTGCCCGATGCATCCCGGTTAACAGGAATTATGGATAATTTTTTCAATTGCCGTTCAAAACACTTGCCGCTTAATCGGATGTGGTTTTGAAGGATCTGAAATATTTGCCTTTCCTCTGTACCGGAAGATCAAAGTGTCATGTCATATTGTTTTACCGGCTTTGTTTACCATTGATCGCCCTGTATGAATTGATGCGGTGCTGGTAGAGCATTTTAAATTTTATAACCATATGGTTTCCGGCCGGTAAAACTTAAATGTTGTATGTGATTCGACTATTGTTGTCAGGCAACTGTGTGTTGATAGAAACCGGAATGCTTGTCTATCCATGCTATACGGATACTGACAATGAAGAATGATGTCGCTATTTATGAATTTTCGATCAATACATTCCTACTGTATTCCGGCGAGCCGGTGTGCGATACAAAGCATGTAAGAGGAATTCCCCGGTTACAATATAACTTAAAGATTAATTTTTTAATTGATGATGGAGGATCGTCATTATGAATAATAATAAACCAATCCCTGATGAAACCATGGAAACACTCGCCAGAAGTTTCTACAAGGAAGCTTCCGATTACGGATTCAAACAAGCTGACTATTTGCGGTTTGTGAATACTTTTCTCGATGTTGCGATGAAGAATGGCTTGAACGGCGAGGGGAATGAATATTCCGGTAAAAAAAAGATTTCAGAGACATTAAATTTACAGCGGATCGGATTGAAACGCTTAAAAATGCCGCTTGTAGGTTCTCATGTCAGGATCAGGCTGTTTAATCCGGAACTTGACCAGGCTGATTTTGAAAGGTGGATAAACGATGAGGAGGGCAGGTATTTCCTGCTATCCCGTCTAAACGCGAAAATATTTAGTTATAATGAGTTATGCGATAGCGATACAAACCTCATTGGTATGATCATGGTCGAAGACAATCAACCGGTGGGTTTGATGGCATATCTGGATCTTGATCGCGAGCAACACAAAGCAGAGATGCGTAAAATGATTGGTGAACGCAGGTTCCGCGGTCGGGGATTGGCAAAGGAGGCAACGAAACTTTGGATTGAATATGGTCTTACTACTCTTCGTTTGAAAAAGATTTATCTTAATACACTGAATACAAATATTCGCAACATACGTTTGAATGAAGAACTGGGATTTCGCGTGGAAGGCATTATGCGCAATGAAATTTATTTTGACGAGGCCTTTCATGATGTGTTAAGAATGGGATTATGGAAGGAAGGATGAAAGATGAGTGGGTTGTCTTTTCTGTCCGGTTCTTCAATATTCAAAAAATAATAGATTAATTCTTTAAAAAGGTAGGTAGTGTATTGAATAAAACAAGTTGTGGATTTCAAATTTTTCCCTGGATCATGTTTTTTTTTGTGTTTAATTTGGAATGCAAAGTACCGGAGGGCTTTTCAGACAATAAGGAATCGTCGAAAGAAGTTGAGGTCATTACCGGTCATTTTGAAGATAAATTTATTCCGGGAACGGCCCCCGGAAAAACTTTTGATGCCCGGCAGGCAGAGTTTTTTATCTACAAGGTAAAATGGGGAATGGTTGAAGTGATAGGCAATCCCAACGAGTCCAACATGCATTGGATTGGCGGGTTTATTTATTCCAATAAACCCTGGGATGCCTCATGGGATGATCATAAAGATATTGATGGGCCGACTCGAAACAGCGCGGCGTTTAACAATAAATCCGTAGGCATGACTGTATCGTGCCTGCATTGCTTTAATGTACACGATGGCGTTCGCACAAATCATGCGTTTAATTGGGTGGTTGAACACATTTGGGGGGAATATATTCGTGATGATTGTATCGAAAATGATTATTTGCATTCCGGTCGCGTTTATGATTGCCTTTTTGATGGTTGTTATACAGGCATCAGTACAAGGTCGGGTAGTGATAACACACAATCGAATGGTAAAAATGAGCAGATTGTACTGGACAAGGTGCTGATCCGGTTGCTACCGATGCCGTATCCGTATAAATGGGAAAGGGAGGAGACCGTTATCGATGCCAATGGCGATCCCTACAATGGTTCGGGAATACCTTTTGGGCATTCTTCTTTTTTCAAGATGACGGACCCGGACCGGAATCCTCACTATATTATAAAAAATTGTGTGTTTATGGCCACTCACTTAACCAAGGGATCAAATTTGGATTTTCCCCCGGAATCTCTTATAAATGTCTGTCAAAATAATATAATTATCTGGCTGGGACCGGATCAGTTTCCCGGAAAACTTCCCGTGCTGAAATTCCCGAACGGTTTCAAGATTCTTACCGGCGAAAGGGGACGCAAACTATGGCGTATGCTGGTAAGAGATTGGCATACCCGTCATCCGGGTGTTGGCGCCAACAGAAAACCGGACATCCCCGGAGGTCTGGAGTTCCCGAAAATGTTTTAGGAACAGATTTTTTTGGAAACTGCCAGGCCGTTTCCTGTAATCACAATTCCTTATTTGTGGATTGATAAATTTTTTGAATTCTGAATTACTTACCGGGCAGGGGGAATAATACCAACAATTAATATTCAACTACGACGCTTACATTAACCACCCGCCTGCTTTTATCAGCCATCCGGCAAGATCCACATTAATATAAAAGCTTTTTAAATATTCTGTTAATTTGAAATAGTTTGTTTATTGGAAAGGATTCTCGGACGAGCAAAATTAAATTACGAATACAAAATTCTTTGCTTTGCGGTTCGAAACCTGCCGAACCCGAAACAAGTTACTCGCAAATCATCAAGTCTCTTTGATTCCATGGAATTTAAGGGGCTTTTTTTGTTGTGTAATATGGAAAATTTGATTGCTAATTCCTTTGTTTAAATTTTTTTACTTGATTATGTAAAATGAATTAGATATTATTAATAAAAAGAATCTCCGAATCTTCTGAAGGCCTGTATCTCCGGTCTGTTAAAATATATTAAAATTGAATAATATTATAATTTGATCTGATATGCTATTCCCCAATAATGACGTTAAATAAATATTTAATTATTTTAATTTTATGGCACCTGAAGAGCGTGATCTATGCAGGGATTTAAAGTTTATCCGCGGACTGTACGTGTTAGGTTTAAAATATCGCCCTGAAAAAATAAATCCGCGGTTAAATGTGAAACACATGAAAAGTTATCGCGCCCTGAAGATTATTTATCATAAATGGTAAGATATTCAAAACGGAGCACCTTATGACATAACGTGATATCAGTTGAATTGTGCGGCTCAATAGTTGTGGTGAAACTAAACAGGAGTGGATAAAATGAAGAAAGTAAAAAACCAACTTGTATCATCGAACAATGGATTTAATGGCGCCATGCGTATTTTACTGACCGGAATTCGTATTTTGATCGGCTGGCATTTCCTTTATGAAGGGCTTGCAAAGCTGTTCGCTTCCAACTGGACATCCGCCGGTTATCTTTTGCAATCCCAATGGCTCTTTTCCGGCTTCTTTCATTGGATCGCTGAATCACCGCAAATTCTAAATATTGTCAATATGATCAATATATGGGGACTTATTCTCATCGGTTTGGGCCTGTTTTTCGGTTTTCTGACGCGATGGGCCAGCCTGGCGGGTTTTTTATTACTTTTACTCTACTTTATCGCTAACCCTCCGTTCGTTGGTTTTGTCAGCGAATACACAACCGAGGGGCATTATCTCATTGTCAATAAAAATTTGATAGAACTTTTTATGTTACTGTTACTCGCGTTTGTTCCGAAAGATAATTTTTACAGCATTGACAGATTATTGTCACGTGCGACGCGAAAACAACCTGATGAGACAAAAAAACCGAAACCTGCCGCAATCGGTACCCGTAGAAAATTTTTGCAGGATCTGGTCAGTTTGCCATTATTCGGCGGATTTGCTTTTGCGTTTTTAAAGAAAAAACAATGGGAAAGTTATGAAGAATTAAGTCTTATCAGTCAACCGAGCCGGACCGACGCGACGACCGGCGCCAGCCCTGTTGGTGTCGCCTTTAAAGATTTAAGCGAACTGAAATCCAAAGTCTCATGCGCTAAAATCGGGGATTTCGAAATAAGCCGGATTATCTGCGGGGGGAATCTGATCAGCGGTTACGCTCATTCCCGGGATCTCGTTTATGTATCTTCTCTTGTGCAAAGCTATTTCACCGATGAAAAAGTACTGGAAACCATGCGGCTATGTGAGGCCTGCGGCATCAACACC
>Ga0272441_10006472_pt1 | contig 19586 bp, 18 predicted proteins | sample SSMProp6N_FD_193582 | JGI IMG/M metagenome (GOLD analysis project Ga0272441, IMG submission 193582) | Marine sediment archaeal communities from Little Sippewissett salt marsh, Falmouth, MA, United States - SSM-Prop-6N | ecosystem: Environmental > Aquatic > Marine > Wetlands > Sediment ... | reverse complement strand
TTTTATCTCTCTGATGAATAATAAGCCGGGCACTCCGCTGCCGGAAGATTGGCTGGAAGCCTGGCGTATACGGGAGAAACAGCTGCTTCATCGTTACCTTTCCCAGACATCTGTACAGTGGCTTGAGCTGCCGGACTCGAAAAACCTCGACCCGCGTTTGGGGCACCAGCTTGTGGAACTCCTTCAACCATGCCTGACGAACCCTGAGCAGGAGGTAGAAGGTGGGTAATAGGGACGGCCGGGATTGGGGCAGATGGATTCGAGTGGCAGGCTCGATTCTATCAGCCGCTCTTCTTGTGTGGTTGATCCTGCGCCAGGATTGGGGTGCTTTACTACAGAGCATAGAAGGAGCATCAATAACGGGACTCCTTTTGGCATTGGCATGCAGTCTTGTATCACAGGGATTTAATGCAGCTCGTTGGTGGGCTCTGCTGGAAGGCCAGCAGATCCGTCCAGGTGTTTATCGTGTGCTGCAAATGGCCTTTGCCGGCCTTTTTGCCTCCAACTTCCTGCCGGGAACGGTAGGTGGAGATGTGGCTCGTGCAGCCGGTATTATGCCCTATTCCAAAGATAAGGTTGCAGGAGCTGCTTCGGTCATCGTGGACCGTTTGATCGGCGTTTTCGGAATGGCCTTTATTCTACCTTTCAGTATTCCGCTGATAAGTGTTCTGATTGAAAATCAGAAATTTTTCACCGGAGATGGCGCTGCGTATGCAGCTTTTTTAGGAAAGATCCTGAAACCATTCAAGCGTTTAGCGGTGCGAAGTATTGATGCTGTTAAGATATGGCTTCATCGCCCCGGCTCCCTGATTCAGGCACTCCTTTTCTCCTGGGGAAGTGTAGTTTTCTATCTGCTGGTTGTATGGATAGCAGCCCGGGAATTGGGAATCCAGGTCACGTACTGGCAGGTGGCAGGGGCCACTGGAATCAGTTATTTTTTGACACTTCTGCCGATATCAATAAATGGATATGGTGTCCGTGAACTGGTAATATTTGGGGTATATTCACAGCTTGGTGCGGATGCTGAGCAGGCAACAGCGCTGGCCTTGATCACCAGGGCAATTCTGGTTAGTGTCAGTTTGCCAGGCGCACTCTGGCTGGGCGGAATAATTAATGATAAAAACACTTCTAATGAGGTTCAGGCATGATTATTACCGGGTGTATTGAATGAAAAACTCCTCATTTATCACACGTTTTGTCGGAGCAGTTTACCTGTTCTTTATTGGCTGGAGTTTGTGGGAAATTACAGAAAGGGCCAGCGGAACGGGTGGTGTACTGGGAATCTTTTCAATCGGGTGGACTTATGCATTGGCTGCATATTACCTGTTAGCCCTGCTTCTCCTGATTATTCTGATCTGGCTGTTGATTTCACCCGCTTCCTTTCTTTCTTTTATTCAAGACGATTTTGAGAACTTGCTGCAAAAACTTGGATTGATGCGTTGGCTGCTGGTTCTGGGAATTGTGAGCATTCCACCTGTACTGTTTTTTGGAAAATGGGGGGAGTATTTTGAACTCCCCGTTTTCAGGCAAGTCATCTTCTACACCGCAGGCCTAATAAGCGGGTTGATGATACCGGATCGCAACAGGAGAGTAGCCGAGCGACTGGTTCTTGGTTTGTTCTTTACAACCTTCACATATCTTCTTGTGATAAACGCATCCTCAGTGGCCGATTATCCATTTTCATTATCCTGGTCGGAGGGAAACCGTATCTGGGATTATTCTCTGGCGTTTGCGAAATCCAGATATATTCTGGACAGCAGCTTCTCAGTTCCAACCTATTTCGCACCTGGAAGGCATGGGCTGTGGGGGCTTGTATTTCTTATTCCAGATGCCGGGATCAGGCTTGTACGTCTATGGGACAAGATCGTTTGGATACTCCCCGGACTTCTATTAAGCTGGATTCTTTTTACGAACCAGACCAGAAACGATAAAGTACTGCGATGGGCATTGGTCCTCTGGGTGTTCCTGTTTATGTGGCAAGGGCCGATCTATTCGCCGCTTATACTCAGTGCTATGCTGCTTGTGGGTATGTATTCGCCGGATAATATCAAGCGGTCGGCAGTTGGTGCGGCGCTGGCCTGTTTTTACGCAGGAATCAGCCGCTGGACCTGGTTTGCAGCTCCAGCAATATGGGTTGTATTGATGGATTTGTTTTATACAGATCCGGTCAGGAATTGGAACGGGATATGGCTTCGTGTGCGCCGATCACTCATAGCAGGTGGGTCGGGGCTGCTCGGCGGCGGGGCTGCATGGGTATTGATGCAGATACTGGTTCCCCGCGAGGAAGCTATCTATGCAACTGCCCTGCAGCAGGATTTGCTTCCTTATCGCCTCTGGGCCAGCGCTACAAATGAAGTTGGTATTGTTGTAGGATTGCTCCTGGCAGCGCTTCCGCTTCTTGTTCTTCTGATCCTTGCCTTTGTAAAAACAAAACAGAAAATGGACTGGCTGTTTACAGCTTCGCTGACTGCTGCGCTTGTTTCCGAAACGGCAGTCGGTTTGATCGCGAGTATTAAAATTGGAGGCGGAAACAACCTCCATAATCTTGATATGCTTCTTTTAACCCTGATTCTCCTTGCGTTCCTGGCTTATCCAACCTGGAAGAAGCTGCTGCCTGAGAAACCACTTTTTCAACTTCTGACATTTCTGGTAATTCTAAGCCCGGTTTGGTTTGTATCACGGTCCGGCAGTGTACGAAAATTCCCGTCAGAAGCCAGGATTCAGGAGGTGTTGAGTATTGTCAGCCAGGAAATCGAGCAGGCAGCTGTTGAAGGTGATGTTTTATTTATTGACCAACGTCAACTGCTGACCTTTGGTGATGTACCTTCAGTGCCGCTGGTGGAGGAATACGAGCTGAAAGAAATGATGAATGAAGCCATGCGGCGCAACGAGCCGTACTTTGAGGGTTTTTATGAGGATCTTGAGAGTCATCGGTTCAGTCTGATTATCAGCGATCCGCTAAACACTTATTACCAGGGCAGTACTAACATATTCGGGGAAGAAAACGACCTGTGGGTGGAGCAGGTCAGTGAGCCAATCCTTCAGCATTATGAGCCGATCCAGCAGCTCCAACGAGAAGGCATCTGGCTGCTTGCGCCGATTGATTCCTCGGATCCTGAATAGCGTCCCGCCGCTTTCAAACACTCCCTATAGGTGCAGATTATTTCGCAGCTCCATAAATAAAACCGGATCCTGGAACTTCGATTGGTAGTTTTCTGCTCCAGACGCTGCAGCATGGACATAATTCGGAAGAAACCAGCCCTTGTACTTCGTGGAAGGTGAGTTATAATTCAACGGCTGAATTTTGCATGGAGAAAGTATGAACAACTCACAGGAAATGGTCAGGGAATTGAACCTACTTGAAGAGATCGAGCAGGATCCGGACACAACCCAGGCGACTCTTGCAGACCGTTTGGGTGTGGCGGTTGGCACTGTAAACTGGCATATGAAGCGCTTGATTGCGAAGGGTTATGTCAAGGTAAAACGTGCAGAACGGCGGAAGTTAAAATATATTATCACACCCGAAGGTATCTCCCTGCGTGCCAAATTAACAGTTGCCTATATTGAGCAGTCAATGCTTCTGTACAGGAAGGTTCGTGAACAAGCCATGCATGCACTGCAGGAGGCAGGGAATCTCGGTTTTAAACGTGTATATATTCAGGGAACAGGCGACGTCGCCGATATTTGCCGGCTTACATGCCTGGAACAGGGTATGGAAGCAGCATCCTCACCTGATGGAGATAATACAGGTGTCCTGGTAATCGAAGGCAGTAAAGTAATGCTTGATAAGAATGTGGATGGGGCATCCGAAGTTCAGGAACAAGCCGGCAATGCAAGTCAGGCAGCTGGCTGAAAAAGAGCAGAAGGGATATTCGATGAGTATGGAGAAGAATACGTCATTCTGGCAGAATCGAAAAGTTTGTGTTACTGGTGGTGCAGGATTTCTGGGCTCTTATATTGTAGAGAAACTGAAGGAACGCAAAGCCGCCGAAATTCATATTCCAGATTATCCCGAGTATGACTTTGTTCAGAAGGATTCCATCCTGCGAATGCTGGAGGAGGCACGCCCGGAAATAATCATCCATCTTGCAGCCAATGTTGGTGGAATCGGAGCGAATCGTTCAAGACCAGCAGAATTTTTTTATGACAACCTGATGATGGGAGCACAGCTCATTCATGAATCATGGAAGTTCGGTGTAGAAAAATTTATTGCGCTGGGAACTGTCTGTGCTTATCCAAAATTTACTCCGGTCCCATTCAAGGAGGAAGACCTGTGGAATGGGTATCCGGAGGAAACGAATGCACCATACGGGTTGGCAAAAAAGATGATGCTTGTGCAGTCTCAATCTTACCGGGAACAATATGGGTTCAACTCGATTTTCCTTCTCCCTGTAAACCTGTACGGCCCGCGGGATAATTTCAATCTTGAAACATCGCATGTTATTCCTGCTCTCATTCGCAAGTGCCTGGAAGCAGAAGAACATGGTGATTCTGAAGTCGTTGTCTGGGGGGATGGGTCACCTACACGCGAGTTCCTCTATGCAGAGGATGCTGCAGAGGGGATTCTTCAGGCTGCGGAGCGTTTTAATAAAAGTGAACCTGTAAATCTTGGTTCCGGCATGGAAATATCGATCAAGGACCTGGCGGAAATGATTGTTCGCCTTACAGGTTTCTCCGGAAAGCTGGTCTGGGATACAAGTAAACCTAATGGACAGCCGAGGCGCATGCTTGATACACAGAAGGCGAAGGAATACTTCGGCTTTCAGGCAAAAACGACTTTTGAGGAAGGACTGCGCAAGACTATTGACTGGTATCGGAAAAACCAGCTGCAGCAGGCATAGAGGAGCAGATCTTGGTCAAAACTGATTCTTTGGAGGAGTCGAAACAGGTGGAAAAAACGGTTATTCAACCGTCTCGCGGCTGGCGTCAATTGAATCTCAAAGAGTTATGGCGCTATCGCGAGTTGGTGTACTTCCTCATCTGGCGTGATGTGAAAGTGCGCTACAAGCAAACACTGCTTGGGGCAGCATGGGCAATAATCCAGCCATTGATGACAATGGTGGTGTTCAGTATCTTTTTTGGAGCGCTGGCGAAGATTCCGACAGATGGAATTCCTTACCCGATTTTTTCCTACACAGCGCTCCTTCCATGGCAGCTCTTTGAGACCGGAATTTCTAAATCAGGCAGCAGCCTTGTATCCGGCAGGGGGCTGCTGACAAAGGTATACTTCCCTCGGCTGGCAATACCGCTTTCACCGGTGATAGCCGCACTGGTGGATTTTGCCCTGGCATTTATTGTGCTTATCGTGATGATGCTTTATTACGGGTATGCACCAACCCGCGCGATCTGGACGCTGCCGTTGTTCCTGCTGCTGGCAATGGTTACGGCTCTGGGCGCTGGTTTCTGGCTAAGTGCAATGAATGTCTGGTACCGGGATATCGGGTACATCATTCCGTTTTTCAGCCGGTTGTGGTTCTATCTGACACCGATTACTTATGCGGCCAGCATTGTGCCGGAAAAATTCCAGGTTCTGTATGCTTTCAATCCTATGGTTGGAGTAGTTGAGGGATTTCGCTGGGCCATGCTTGGCCATGGTAACGCCCCATCAGCCCAGATCCTGGTATCCTTTCTCGTTTCGCTCGTGCTGATGGTCAGTGGAGCCTATTACTTCCGCCGTATGGAGCGGACGTTTGCGGACGTGGTGTGACTATGACGGATATCGTGATTCGAGTTGAAGATCTTGGCAAGCAGTACCGGATTGGCCAGAATGTGGGCAATTACAGGACACTGCGTGATGCCCTGACAGAACTTGTCAGTTCCTCCACGCGTCGTTTGAGGCGTATTGCGGCAGGTGAACGCAAGGAAACTGAGTCGGAAACGATCTGGGCTTTACGGCATGTGAATTTTGAAGTGGAGAAAGGAACTGTTCTTGGTGTGATTGGCCGTAATGGAGCCGGCAAAAGTACACTGCTGAAACTGCTTGCCCGTGTGGCGGAACCAACGGAGGGCAGGGCTGAAATTCACGGGCGGGTGGGGTCACTGCTCGAGGTAGGAACGGGTTTCCATCCGGAATTGACTGGCCGGGAAAATACATACTTGAACGGCGCGATTCTCGGTATGAAGCGCGCTGAAATCGACAAGAAATTCGATGAAATTGTGGCTTTCTCGGAAGTTGAAAAATTTATTGACACTCCTGTAAAGCGCTATTCGAGCGGTATGTACCTGCGCCTGGCATTTTCCGTTGCGGCTCATCTGGAACCGGAAATTCTGGTTGTGGATGAAGTGCTGGCGGTTGGTGATGCTGAGTTCCAGAAAAAATGCCTTGGAAAAATGAACCAGGTTGCTAATGAAGGCCGGACAGTCCTGTTTGTCAGCCATAATATGTCTGCTATTTTAAGGCTTACAGAGGAAGCGATCCTTCTGGATCACGGTCAGATCGTGCAGCGTGGTTATTCGCAGGATGTGGTCGATTATTATCTCACCTCGGGAATGGCACAGGAGGGAGAGAGACTCTGGGAAGGTGATCCTCGCCTCAGCAGGACTGGTCCGTTCAATCCAATTTCACTTCGTGTTCGGGATGTCCGAGGCCAACAGAGCGGGCAGCTTGCGTCTGTTGAGCCAATAGATGTCGAGTTCGAATATGAACTGGATGAAGATGTTACAGGACTTCGTACAGGAATCTATTTATCAAGCAGCCGGGGTGAACCAATTTTCACCTCGTTTGATACAGATCGAACGGAATTTTTTGAAAAGTATACCGACCGGCCTGCTGGACGATACATAAGCCGCTGCAGAATCCCGGCAAATTATTTCAATTCCGGAAGGCTGATTGTAGGCGTAAATGCATCTTCCTACCGCATTCGGTCCTATTTCACAGACGAGCATGCAATGACGCTGACAATCGATGGCACCGGCGCACCAGGCAGTCATTGGCCGGAACGAAGATCCGGCCCGCTGCGTCCTGCTCTGGATTGGACAATCGAGGCGTTGGATAAATGAGTGCTCAGAAAAAAAAATGGATTAAGGAAATGCTGGGACATATTCCCGGAACAGCGGAATTCGCCCAGCCATTGCTGTTTGGTGACCGTGCGCCTTCAACAGGTTTCCTCCTTGAGCGGCTGGGATCTGTACTTCCGCAGTGGGTTGCAGAAGCTGAGGAAGCCAGGGCTGGCTGTGAGAAGTTATCAGAAAAACGCATTCTTATTGTTGGATTTTTGCGCTGGTGGCTGGAATATGCAGCTGCGCTTGGGCATTTACTGTATGGGCAGGGTTACCATGCGGAATTAGCATATGTGCCATACAAGGACTGGCTCGGTGAGGTGAACCTTTTTGATCGCCGCCGCCAGTCGACTTTGATACGTCGTACACTGGATCCTGCAAGCCATTTTCTTCCGCAGCATGACCTTTCTCACCCTCCAGCGGTGACTCTTCCGAATGTATTGCTGAAAATGATAGAGGACCTCACTCTGATTGATGTACAGTACAGCCGACAGCGCGAGACACTTTATCTTGGCCCTGGCGAGGAGGATGAACCTCTTTATCAGCTGCGGTGGCAGCGGAACACCGCTGCTGCAGCATCAGTGTATTGCCTGCTCCGTACAGGAAAATATCAGCAGGTGATTGTGCCGAATGGAAGCATCTTTGAATTTGGAGCTGTGTATCAGACAGCAAAATATTTACAGGTTCCTGTCGCAACATTCGAATTTGGTGAACAGCGGGAGCGGATCTGGCTTGCACAGGACAGTGAAGTCATGCTCCAGGATACCAGCAGGTTGTGGGACAAGCGCGGGGGAGTACCGCTAACTGAAGTGGAAAAGAAGGCTGTACAGGATCTGTACAAAGCCAGGATGGGCGGGGAACTCTGGCGGAATTTTCAACGTCGCTGGCAGGCTTCAGGACAGGAAGGCGGCGATGCCGTCCGTCAGCAGCTGGGTCTGGATGCAGGCCGCCCTGTGGTGCTGCTTTGTACCAATGTGGTTGGAGACAGCCTTGCACTTGGAAGACAGCTTTTTACCGATGGAATGGCGGATTGGCTGGCCAAAACAGCGGAGTACTTTGCGGAGCACCCGCAGGCACAGCTTGTAATTCGTGTCCATCCTGGTGAGCTCCGGAGTGTAGGTGATCCGTCTGTTGACATCGTCAGGCGGACATTAAAGCAGATCCCGGAAAATATCTTTCTTGTGCCTCCTGAATCTCAGGTGAATACCTATGATCTTATCCAGATAGCTGATCTCGGACTGGTTTACACCACAACTGTTGGGATGGAAATGGCTATGGCTGGTGTACCTGTAATGGTCGGAGCAAAAACGCACTATCGTGGTAAAGGATTCACAATTGATGCAGATACTTTTACAGATTACTATGGCAATCTGGATACTTTTCTGGAGGATCCACAGCGTTTTTCTGTCTCTGAAGAACAGGCAGCACTGGCATGGCGGTACGCATACAGATTTTTCTTCGAATTTGCGCTGCCATTTCCCTGGCACATTGTTGGATTTATGAAGGATATCAAGGCACGCCCGATTTCACATGTATCAAGTGAAGCGGGAATAGCAAAATATGGAAAGGCCGTACGAGTATTTGCTGGTGAACCACTTGAATACGATAGTTTGCAGCAGGTGAGGTAGATTGTGGATCAAAAACCCGGAATCAAAAACCAGATCATGGAATACTACAACTCAGTCGGGTGGAAGAATATCCGGGAGGGGGTATTTCATAATGCGTCTCGGGAAGATTTACGCCCTGTAGCCCGGGAGTATGTGCACCGCTGCCGCATGCGGGTTTTGCGGCATATCTCTGCAAAGGGAACCTATCTTGTAGATGCAGGTTCGGGCCCCATTCAGTATCCTGAGTATCTCGAATATTCACGGGGATACCGTTACCGAGTTTGTCTTGATATTTCACGACTGGCTCTGGTTGAAGCACGGGAACGGATCGGTAATCATGGTTTGATGGTGCTGGGAGATATCTCACACCTGCCCTTCAGGAAAGGTGCAGCGGATGGAGTTGTTTCACTGCATGCAGTCCACCATATTCCGGGTGAAGAACAGCTGGGGGCTTTCAAGGAGCTGCAGCGGATATTAAAGCCCGGTAGAACGGCTGTGGTTGTTCACAGCTGGGGAAACCTGGCTCCAATTCAGAAAATATTCAGAAGGCCGGTCAGGTGGGTGCTTCGCCTGCGGAAACGATTCAGCAGCATTCGGTCAAGATCCAATAATGATCAGCAAGCTTCTGAAGGAAAACCCATAGCGGTGGATACAATTCAGAGTCCGACATTTCGTCATGATTTCAATTGGGTGCAGGAGAATCTTGGAAGTTTCCCCGGCTTCAAACTGCTTGTATGGCGCACGGTTAACCCGAAATTTTCACGGGTGTTTATTTCACGTTTCTTTTTTGGAAGATTCTGGCTGCGTCTGTTGTATTTCCTTGAGGAAAGGGCGCCGGTTTTCTTTGCGCGTTTTGGACAATACCCGATGATTATTTTTAATGGCTCAACTGAATATAAAGACTCTGGAAACGAAGGATAGGCATATGGACTGGAGTGAAAAAGTAGTATTGGTAACCGGCGGCACCGGATCATTCGGGAAGCGATTTATTCGCGAAATGCTCAGCGAGCATCACCCGGCCAAGCTGATTGTTTTCAGCAGGGATGAGCTCAAACAGCATGAAATGCGCCAGGCAGGTTTTTATCATCCCTCTTTGCGCTATTTTATTGGAGATGTAAGGGATGAGAACCGCTTGCGCCGGGCGATGGATGGAGTCCACATTGTTGTCCATGCAGCTGCGTTAAAACAGGTGCCGGCATGTGAATACAATCCGATGGAAGCCATCAACACCAATATTATCGGTGGGCGTAATGTGATTGAAGCAGCCCTTGATACAGGTGTGGAAAAAGTGATGGCACTCAGCACAGATAAAGCGGTCAATCCGATCAACCTGTATGGAGCAACAAAACTTGCTGCAGAGAAACTCTTTGTGCAGTCCAATGCCTATGCCGGCGGCAAAGGAACACGGTTTGCATGTGTCCGCTATGGAAATGTGCTCGGAAGCCGGGGCAGTGTGGTGCCGGTCTTCCTCAAGCAGCGCAAGACTGGCAAGCTGACGATCACGGACAGCCGGATGACGCGTTTCTGGATCACTCTTGAAAAGGGCGTTCGCTTTACTATCAGAAGTATTGAGCAAATGCACGGCGGCGAGGTATTCGTGCCCAAACTGCCAAGCATGACCATCACAGATCTCGCAGAAACGATCGCTCCCGAGTGTACAATCGAAACCATCGGTATTCGTCCTGGAGAGAAGCTCCATGAAGTGCTGATTTCAGAGGATGAGTCCCGCCATACGATTGAGCTTGAGGATATGTATGTGGTTGAACCACCGGGTATGTTGTGGTTTGGAAAGGGCTGGCGCGAAAAAGGAAAAACCTTGCCTGAAGGATTTCGATACGTCAGCAATGAAAATGCGGAATGGATGGACCGGCAGGAACTTCTTGATATGCTGAAAGATTTTGAGGCTAAATAGGGAGTCTCATGCGAAAGATCTTGATAACAGGAGCAAGCGGGCTGCTGGGCGCCAATCTGGCTGTGGATATGAGCGCAGATTGGGAAGTGATTGCGCAGTACAACAAGCATCGAATCGCTTCGAACCGCTTTGAAAGTAAACAGGCTGATCTGGTGCAGCAGAACGCAGCTCCTGGGCTTCTCAAGCAGGTACAGCCTGATGTGATTATTCACTGTGCAGCCCTGACACATGTGGATACCTGTGAAAAGGAACCGGAACTGACTTTCCAGTTGAATGCAGAAATGGCCGAATCTGTTGCGGCTGCAGCGAAACAGGTCGGTGCATATATGGTTCATATTTCCACAGATGCGGTTTTTGACGGTGAAGCTGGCGGTTATGTGGAAACGGACCCGGTTCATCCGATCAATGTCTACGCACGTTCCAAGGTGGAAGGAGAAGAACGTGTGCTGGCAGTGTACCCGGAAGCTGCTGTGCTCAGGGTGAATATTTTCGGCTGGAATGCACAGAACAAGTTCAGCCTGGCAGAATGGTTCCTGGATCAGTTGGAGAACAATCGTATCTGCAAGGGTTTTACTGATGTGTTCGTAACACCCGCGCTTGTGAATGCCTTGGTGCCCCTGCTGGAAGCCATGGCCGAGGAGAAAATATCCGGAATTGTCCATGCAGCAGGCGCGGATTGTGTAAGTAAACATGAGTTCGGGGTTCGTATTGCTAACACATTTGACCTGGATTCTGGTTTGATCGAGCCATCGACAATTGAAGAAGTTGGGTTGGTTGCTGCACGGGCTAACAGATTGTGTCTTAAGAGCGTACGGCTGGAATCTGAGTTAGGTGTAAAACCACTAAGTCTGGATGCTGGACTGCTAAAAATGCGGTGTTTACGCAAGAATGGATATACGGCAGCACTTAAAGATCTGATAACTGGAGGGAGTCATGAAAGAGTTTAAGATCGGTGACCGGCTGGTTGGAGATGCACATCCAACCTACTTTGTGGCTGATATTTCAGCGAATCATGATGGGGAAATCGAGCGTGCGAAAGACCTGATCCACCTGGCTGCAGAAGCAGGAGCGGATGCAGCCAAGTTTCAGAATTTTCGTGCCGCGAAGATTGTTAGTGATTATGGGTTTACCCATATGGATGGCCAGGTATCCCACCAGGCGAAATGGAAAAAATCCGTCTTTGAAGTCTACGACGGTGCATCCATTTCATTTGACTGGACACCAGAGCTGAAAAAGACCTGTGATGAAGCAGGAATTCACTATTTTTCATCCCCTTACGATTTTGAGGCTGTAGATATGCTTGAGTCTTATGTGCCTGCGTATAAAATCGGCTCTGGTGATATCACCTGGATCGAAATTATGGAGCGGATGGCGGAAAAGGGAAAACCCGTTCTGCTGGCAACAGGCGCATCGACAATTGGTGATGTGCAGCGGGCTGTCGATGCGATTCTTGCTATCAACCAGCAATTGATTCTCATGCAGTGCAATACCAATTACACCGGCAGCCTGGAAAATATGCGCCATATTCATCTGAATGTTCTGAAAACGTATGCTGCTATGTACCCGGATGTGGTTCTCGGTTTGTCTGACCATACACCCGGGCATGCAACGGTAGTGGGTGCGGTGGCAATGGGAGCACGGGCGATTGAAAAACACTTTACGGATGACACTTCCCGTGAAGGTCCGGATCATCCATTTTCGATGACACCGGCTACATGGCGGGATATGGTCGATCGAACACGGGAACTCGAAGCTGCGCTGGGAGATCCCTCCAAACGAGTAGCAGAGAACGAAGGCCAGACTGTAGTGATCCAGCGCCGCTGTGTACGGGCAGCAAACGATATTCCCGCCGGAACAGTGCTTGACCGCAGCATGCTTGACCCGCTGCGCCCCGCAGATCCGGATGCGGTCATGCCGTATGACATACCAAAGATCCTGGGAACCCGGGCAGTCGTTGATATCAAAGCCGGGCAGGCTGTTCGCTGGACTATGCTGGGAGACTAGTGCGCGTCCTTTATTTCACTCACAGCTATTCACCGCATGACCACCGCTTTCTGACGGTCTTGAGTCAGGGCGTTCATGAGGTGGCCTATCTGCCTTATGCTGCGGAGGCGCTTTCGCCACCCCCGGACCTGCCGCCAGGAATTTTATCCATATCCTGGCCCGGGATTAAACATGGATGGACGCTGGCCCATAATATCCGTGAATTTCGGCGTGTGCTGAAAAACTTCAAGCCGGATCTTGTGCATGCCGGCCCCATCCAGAAGAGTGCATTGCTGACGGCCCTGGCAGGTTTTCACCCGCTTGTATCGATGTCGTGGGGATCGGATATCCTGCTGAAAGCAAAATCCGGAATTGGCAGGGCTCAGGCCGGGTACGCATTGCAGCGCAGTGATGTATTTCTCTGTGACTGCCTGGCAGTTAAAGAAAAAGCCATGGGGCTGGGAATGCCGGAAGAAAACATAGTGGTCTTTCCCTGGGGCGTGGACCTGGACCATTTCTCACCGGAAAGGGGCGGCCAGGTTCAGGAGAATCTGGGATGGCAGGATAATTTTGTGCTGTTGTCCACCCGCTCCATGGAGCCGCTGTATGCAGTGGATGTGACGGTGGAAGCCTTCATACAGGCTGCGGCTGACATTCCAGCTATCCGTTTGCTTCTTCTTGGTGACGGGTCTCAACGTGAAAAACTGGAAACGCGGCTGCAGGAAGCTGGATTGGCTGACAGGGCACACTTTGCCGGCCGTATCAGCCTGGAGGAGCTTCCGGATTATTATCATGCTGCAGACGTATACTGCAGCAGTTCAACCAGCGATGGCAGTTCCGTTTCACTGCTTGAAGCGATGGCATGTGGACTGCCGGCATTGGTCTCAAATATACCCGCCAATCTTGAATGGGTTACCCCAGGGGAGAATGGATGGATTTTCCCGACCGGGGATCCCCGAAAAATGGCAGAAGTTATTTTATCTGCGGCCTCGGATCAGGAAATCCTGAGGAGGCATGGCATTAACGGCCGGCGTGTCTGTGAGCAGCGCGCGGATTGGACCAAGAACAGCCGGATGCTGCTGGACGCATATGCTCTGGCCGCAGGCAGGACTGGAGAAGTATGAAACAGGTACCTGAAGAAAGAAAACCTGTTCACGCTGTAATTCAGGCCCGAATGGGTTCCAGCAGGCTGCCGGATAAAGTATTGCTCGATATTGCCGGCAGGCCGATGCTGGCGCGGGTTGTGGAAAGAGCCCGACAGGCAAAACTGCTTGATAATGTGATTGTCGCAACCACGATTGATGCGGAAGATGATCCGGTTGCAGATTTTTGTGAGGCAAAGGGTTTTCCTTGCTGCCGTGGCCCGGTGTTTGATGTTTTGGCTCGCTACCATGTGGCGGCTGAAAGTTTCAAAGGGCAGACGATTGTGCGTATTACCGCAGACTGCCCATTGATCGATCCGGATGTGATTGACCGCACGATTGCAGAATTCGTGAAACAGCCTGCAGCCGTGTATGCCAGCAATCGTCTCGAGAGATACACGTATCCTGTCGGGTTGGATGTGGAAGTGTTCACCCGGGCCGGACTCGACCAGGCTTTTAAGGAAGCAGAGAAGCCATACCAGCGGGAACATGTTACACCGTTTTTCTACGATGAACCGGGAAAGTTCAATCTGGTTTCGGTTGAAGCGGAAGGTGAATACGGACAATTACGCTGGACAGTGGATACACCAGAGGACCTCGTTTTTATACGGGAAGTCTATCAACGGCTGACAGACCGGGAAAACTTTCGATGGAACGATGTATTACGGTTGCTGCAGGAAAAACCGGAACTCGCGGAGATAAATGCTCACATCCATCACAAAGGCTATCGGGAGACAGATTCCCGCAGCAACAATGAGGCTGGTGCAGCGAGTTGAATAGATTACAAAGGTTCATTAGTTAATTATGCTAACAATTTTCAGTGCCCCAAAGCCATTTGAAGGCCAAATAAGTGTGATCCAGTACAATGCGATGCGTTCGTGGGCTGCGTTGGACGGTGCAGAAGTTTTTGTTATTGGTAATGAAGCTGGTATTGCTGAAGCAGCCGCAGAGGTTGGTGTGCAGCACTTTCCGGACGTTGCCCGCAATGAATATGGTACTCCGTTGTTGAGTTCGATTTTTAATACGGCGCGAGAGCACTCCACCATGCCGTACATGGTTTATGTGAATGCAGACATCATATTAATGAGTGACCTGCTGCCAGCTATTTTGCGTTCAGGCGAAGCTTTTGAGCGTTTCCTGCTGATAGGCAGACGCTGGAATCTTGATGTTGAAGAATTACTGCCTTTCGAGGCAAACTGGGAATCGGTTTTGCGTGAACGGATAAGGAGCGATGGCGTTCTGCACAATCCTGCTGGAAGTGATTATTTCGTCTATCCACACACGATGTACAGGGAAATCCCTCCTTTTGCTCTTGGTAGGGCTGGATGGGATAACTGGATGATATATGAGAGCCGGCACAGCCGTGTTCCTGTTATCGATGCTACAGAGGCTGTAACAATCGTGCACCAGAATCACGACTACGCTCACCTCCCGGGTGGAAAGCCGCACTACAGGCTGCCCGAGAGCGAGGAGAATGTTCGATTGGCAGGTGGAAGCCTGACCGTATTCAAGCTTCGGGATGCCAGTTGGGAGCTTACTCCTGACCGTCTGAGGCGAAAGCCGCTGCAATGGAAGAGCCTGCGAAGGCGTCTGGAAATGGATTTAATTGCAAGGGCAGGAGCAGGAAAAACGGGAAGGCTGGCCCATTTTATATTCCATCCGTTTGAGGGTGTTAAATACTTCTTGACAAGGATGAAAATATTCAGAGGTAAGGACAACTCTTGAATCCTACTTTTTAGGGAATGTATTATGCGACGAATAGGAATGAATCCCGCAAGAGATAAAACCATCAGCTACAAGCCTGCAAGAGTAACTGCGGCTGTTTTGACCTACATTCCTGTTCTGGAGGGCTATTTCACTGAGCGGCTTGATATCCTCAGGGTCTGTATTGGCAGTATGCGCCAGAATACTCAGGAGCCGTTCGATTTGATGGTATTCGATAATGGAAGCTGTGAGGAGGTCAGTTCCTGTCTCCAGGACCTTCGTCGTGAAGGAAAGATCCAGTACCTCTTGTCCAGCCGGGAAAATATTGGGAAAACCGGTGCTCTGAAGATGATTTTTGGCGCAGCACCTGGTGAAGTTGTGGCATATTGTGACGATGATGTCTACCATTATCCGGGATGGCTGGAATCCCAGCTTGAAATCCTTGACCATTTCCCCAATGTTGGCATGGTTAGTGGAGTTGGGATTCGAGTTCGATTTAATGATTTTATTCAAAGCAATCTGAAGTATGCGGAGAAGGACCCTGAAATCAGTCTGGAGTACGGCCGGTTTATTCCGCAAGCATGGGAACACGATTTTTGTTTGAGTACTGGCAGAGATCCGGTAGAACACAGCAGGAATACTGAGGATTTGCAGGACATAGTAATGCATTATCATGGCAAAAAAGCTTTTGCCATGGCCAATCACTTCCAGTTTATATCACCAAGGGAAGTCCTGCTGAAGGCTCTGATGCCTGAATGGACTGGCCGTTTGATGCGTGAAATGGCTGCACTTGATCAGTCAGTGGAAAAGCTTGGTTATCTCCGCCTCAGTACCATCGAGCGTAAAGCCCGGCACATGGGCAATGCACTGCCCGATGATCTTCCGGAACTGGAAACCTTTTCAGATTTGCGATCACAAAGAAGATTGAAAGGCAGTCAAACCACGTTTTTTGCCAGAGCTATCTTAAAGATCCCGGGTATGAAGAGACTGCTTCGTTCTTTATACCACCGGATTTTTGTTCTCCTTAACAGAGGACAGTTGAAATAGACCGGTTTATATGCATATGATGATGTATCGGGTATTGTTTTTGAGTACCAGGCGAGGACAGATAGAATAAATCGTGTTTTAAGCAGGTAATAGTAGAGGAAGCATGAAGGAATCCGGGAAAAAACAAATCGTTTTGCGCCCTTATCTGGAAGAGCCTCGCAATGTCGAGGATATTCATGTTTCTGCTGTCATTGTTACTTATAATGAGGCACATTATTTGCCAGAATGTATTCGAAGGCTGGATTTTTGTGACGACATTCTCGTAGTCGATATTGGATGCACTGATAATTCCGCTCAGGTTGCTCGAGAAAATGGGGCAAAGGTTCTTGAACACCCATGGGTGCCGTTTGCAGAAAAAGCCTGGGAGAATGCTTGCCGCCACACCAAAAACGATTGGATTGTGTTTGTTTCGCCAGACCTGTACCTGCCTGAAAATATTGGCCCAAGGATAAAATCCATGATTGCCCGATATGATCGACTGGGTTTGGGCGCAATATATCTTCCCCTTGCGACGGGTTTTGGAGGCAAGGTGCTGCATTATGGACAGAAAGGCGGTTTCAGGGTCTATCGTGCGCTGGCACACAGGGAACGAAATTATTTCAAAGGCTATGTACATCATCGGGGAGATGTACTTAAAGAGGGCTATTTCTCCATGTGTCTGCTGCGGCAGAACAGAGAAGCAATTTTCCATGATTGGGTGGACGGCATAAGTGAAATGGTGGAAAAAGCTCATCGCTACCTGCCGCACGAGGCTGAAAGCCGCCTGGGGGTAGGGATGCGTTTCAGCTGGATGGGTATGTTTCGAGAGATTGCCCGGAGTGTGAAAAGAGATCTTGTAAAGCAAGCATATCGGGAATGGCCTGCTGTTAAAGTTTTGTTCTTCCAGATCTGGTATTACTGGAAAGCCAATATGGCATTGATGAAAGAAGAAAAGAAAAATTCCGGGAAAGATATGTAGGAAAGGATCATGATGAGAACCCTGATTGCCGGCCTGGGCTCTATAGGAAGACGGCATTTTCGGAATCTAATATCCCTGGGTGAAAAGGACATCATCTTGCTGCGATCCGGGAAGAGCACACTTCCGGATGATGAACTGGAAGGATTCCCGGTCGAGACGGACATTCAGCATGCGCTGGAGATTTGGAAGCCGGATGCTGTGATTGTGTCGAATCCGACTGCATTCCATATGGATGCAGCCATACCTGCTGCAAGGGCAGGCTGCAGTTTGCTGCTTGAAAAGCCTGTTTCGCACGACCTCGACCGAGTGGAAGAATTGAAAGAAGCTGTTCGCACAGGCGGCGGCCAGGTACTGGTTGGATTCCAGTTCCGCTATCATCCGGGGATGAAACAAATCCAGGAGCTTCTTGGAGAAGGATCACTCGGACATGCGTTGTCTGTCAGAGCACACTGGGGTGAGTACCTCCCGGGCTGGCACCCATGGGAGGATTACCGGAAATCCTACAGCGCCCGGGCGGATCTGGGTGGCGGCGTAGTCCTCACATTATGTCATCCGTTTGATTATCTCAGGATGCTGTTTGGTGAGGTAGAATCGGTTAGTGCCGTGCTGAAAACCGGACGGCTTCCTGGTCTTGAAGTTGAAGATACAGCCGAAATCCTGCTTGAATTTGAAAATGGTATGCCTGGAAGCGTCCATCTGGACTATGTTCAAAGACCTTCAAGCCATACATTGGAAATCACCACAGAGAATGGCAGGATAAAATGGGATAATGCTGATGGCTCGGTGACCTGGATTGTGGATGGAATGGAATCATGGAATCGATGGGCTCCACCAGAGTCTTTCGAGCGTAATACTTTGTTTTTTGATGAGATGAGGAATTTTATTGAATTGATAAAAAGTAAGGGAAACCCTGCCTGTACTTTGGAAGACGGTGTTTGTGCTCTTGAAATTGCGCTTGCTGCACACCGGGCAGCCAAACAGGGCTGCAGGGTCTCCTTGAGGTAATGGATATTGAATATGAATGAGCTGGCAGGAAAAGGTGTGTTTATCTGCGGACATCCAAAATCAGGGACAAGCCTCCTGATGACATTACTGGATTCCCATCCACAGCTGCTGGTCTATCCCGAAGAGTCTGCATATTTTCGTCGTTTTTGTCGGGTAACAACCGGTTTGACTATCGAAGAGAAGATCCAGCAGGCAGATCACCATCTGCTGCATATGTTTGAATGGGATGCGGCGGATCCACCGCCAAGCCAGGCCGGATTCCCTGACAGGGATTACACAGCTTTTTCTTATGGTGCGGTAAAGAAGGCATTTCGTACATGGATGGAGAAGCTCGGGTTTGAAGAACGAGCCCTGCTTCCAGCAGCATTGTTTGCCTATGGTGAAGTCAGCGGCCAGCTTACGGATAACATCATCCGATGGGTTGAAAAAACCCCTTACAACGAGAGATACTCCTACAGGATCTTTACATTGTGGCCTGATGCACGCTGTATCCATGTAATAAGAGACCCGCGCGATAACTATACTTCCTATCGGAGAAAACATCCTGACTGGACACCGAATCTGTTTGCGTATTCCTGGCGGGGATCGACCGTTCTGGCAGAGCGAAATCAGGCTCGATTTGGCAAAGAACGCTACCTGATACTCCGTTTCGAAGATTTACTTTCGGATCCGGAAAATGTACTTCTACAAATACGGGAATTCCTCGAAATAGAGGACCATGAAATATTGCGTCAACCAACCCGGGCGGGCAGACAGTGGGGCGGTAATTCCATGTTTGGCGACAAATTTTCGCAGGTTAGCCAGACACCAATGGGGCGATGGAAAGATTCACTGGACATTCGTTCACTGGAGAAAATCGAGGCAGCATTAAATTCACTGATGACGCGGTGGGGATATATCCCTGAAAGCAAGCCGGGTATATACAAAAATCTCTCCTGGATTGGGTATATGGCGGTGCGCAAACTTACGGCCCGGCGGACCTTCAGCCGAAAGTTTGAACAGATCAAGCTTGATAGCGAGGATGATTAATGGTGAATAAGCGCTCTATAGTGGAGAGGTTTTCACTGAAAGACCAGGTAGTGATCATTACCGGCGCAGCAGGGCTGCTTGGAAGGCAGTACAGCCATACCATTGCTGAGTCAGGTGGACACGCTGTTATGGTGGACATTGAAGGGTCGGCAGTTCGTGCACTTGCAGAAGAGATTGCTGCAGCCCATGGTATTGAGGGA
>Ga0272441_10006471_pt1 | contig 19587 bp, 9 predicted proteins | sample SSMProp6N_FD_193582 | JGI IMG/M metagenome (GOLD analysis project Ga0272441, IMG submission 193582) | Marine sediment archaeal communities from Little Sippewissett salt marsh, Falmouth, MA, United States - SSM-Prop-6N | ecosystem: Environmental > Aquatic > Marine > Wetlands > Sediment ... | reverse complement strand
CGGGCTGTTTTTTTACATGCTTATTGCTAAAATAGAATTTAATTCCAGCATTTTCACGCCATTTAATTATAGAGGTAGGTTACACTTGTCTGAAGTATTTACAAAAAAATACGTTTTATGTTTCATCCTTGCTGTCGCAGGCTGCACAGACCATGCGATACCAGTTTCACCGGATACATATCTAACAGGTTCTCATTCACCCTGTTCTCCGGCTGACTAATCAGGTCATTCGAAAATCTGACGGTACGTATGGCAGTACGGAGAACTTCCGTTCTTCTCGTAGTAATCCTGATGATATTCCTCGGCCGGATAAAACTCGCCCGCCGATGTCACACGTGTCGCGACATCGTAGCCCATACCCATAAGTGTACCGATCACCGAGTTTGCGATCTCCCTCTGATCATCGTCGAGGAAGAAAATTTCTGAACGATACTGAGTTCCGATATCCGGTCCCTGTCGATCCACCTGCGTGAAATCGTGAGTCTCGAAAAACAGTTTCACGAGATCCTCGTATGAGACGATCGACGGATCGTAGATCACCTCGACCGCCTCGGCATGTCCGGTCGTGCCATTGCATACCTGTCCGTACGATGGGTCCTCCACACTTCCGCCGGTGTATCCGACCGTAGTCGAAACCACCCCGTCGGTATTCTGGAAGTGATACTCCACTCCCCAGAAACAGCCCGACGCGAAAATCGCCCTTTCGTAGTTATCTGCATTGATAACCGGAGGCGGCTCGTCCCCTTCCGGTACAAAGTCGAGCGAGATCGAGTTCACACAGTGCCGCGTATTTTTATCGGTGAGTCCCTCGCCGATGAAAACATGCCCGAGGTGACCTCCACAGTTCGCGCACCTGATCTCGGTGCGAATACCGTCCGGGTCCGGAATTCGCTCCACCGCACCCGGTATCTCATCGTCGAAACTCGGCCATCCGCAGTGAGAATCGAACTTGTCATCCGAGCGGTATAGCTCCGCTCCGCATCGTTTGCAGGTATACACACCCTCGGCAGTATTATGAAGGTACTCGCCGGTGAACGGCCTTTCCGTACCTCTTTCAAGAATCACATGCGCCTCTTCCGGCGTGAGTTCGTTGTACACTGAATTTACTCCTGTCTCTCCAGGTCTTGAATCGTGATTTCCCCCACGGAATAACCCCGTGCAGGACGTTACCACCAGTACCACTATAGCTCCCAGTGCGACTATCAGAATAATCGATCGAAAAACTAACATGTCTGGTCAACCTTCCTTATCTGATTCGCGATACAATTATACTATAACCTTGATAAAATATTTACCCTGGTTAACTAAAATTGAGATAAAGAAAATCCCGATGTGGTTCACATCAGGGACCAAATATCAATTTCTTATTTCACGGCAAATACGGAAATGCCACTACAAAATCAGGAAGACGGCGGAGTTATCCATATCTCCCACGAATATGTGACCGACGCCATCGAGGTCTGAATACCGGCTTCATCGTAAAATTCCCTTTCACCCCTTAGAACAAGTCCGCCGTTATATTCTTCCGGTTCACCAAGCTCGAACCTCGGCTCGGTCATCGGTGACGACTTGAAGAAAAATATCGTCGGATTCCATCCCATCGACATTCCACCCGCCATCGGGAACTGGTTCGTCCACTCGAAATCTTCGGCTTCCGTATCAACATCGGTGGTAGCGTAGTATTCTCCGGTCGACTGGTCCTGCTCGATTATCACCATCGCGTTTCCGGAAAGCGTGCTGGAACCATCCGCGAAATACCTTCCGCCATGCGTCATGTCGTTCGCGTCGAGGAGCCTCGACCATGTGTGCGAATGGCAGTAATCGGGTGAATCGAGCGGTCCGTCCTCGATTAAGATCATCTCGACCGAGTCGTTCAGAAAGTCGAAATTATCCATCGGAATATCGATATCGAACAACACCTGGATCTTCAGGTAACCCCTGAAGCAGTCCGGGTTTACATAATCAAAGTCATCTCCCGCGACGAAGCAGTCCGTCTCCCTTTCAAACATGTTATAAAGGCCGTCCTGATCGGCATCCTCGCATCCGTCGTTGATGCTGCTGTTATTCGGATCATCGTTATCCGGATCGCGCTCCTTCGGCATCCCGTCACCGTCGATATCACGATCGTGCGGAGAGTAATCCCCGTTAAGATCGAACATGTAGCCGACGATGTCATCGCGATCGGCCACGCCATCACTATCTGTGTCCTGATCGTTAGGATCGGTATGAAACCGTCTCGTCTCGTCGAAATCAGTAAGCCCGTCGCCATCTGAGTCCATCGAAAATTCAGCCTCGTCCGATCGTATGATCTCGCCTGTCGTCGGCGGGAACGTATATTCGTTGAATACAGCCTTCGTCGATTCAAGCGAGAACCACTGCACGTTTCCCGGAGGAGCGGTGTCGTGAACCCTCACGTAGTATTTTTCAACACCGTTTACATTTACCGTCGCGACGCCTGTCAGAAGTGTGGTGTGCCATGGACAGTGCCTCAGGATCGTGCGTCCGTCCATAATGAACTCGACAAAGCTGTCCATCTCGGGCGAGTCGTCGTAAAAAATATCATCATGATAGAAAACTTCCTGCGACGCTGACTTCGGCTGCCCGTAGAGCCACGACACCATAAGCGGACAGTCGACGCTCCATGTCCCGGTAGAGTGTCCGAGATCGCCGTAGGGATCATTAATGTGGTTAGTGTTAACCGCCGCGGATGACGCCGTTCCCGCTTCCTCGAAAAGATAATATGTGATCCGATCCTGGCTCAGAAGTTGTCCGCCCGCGGATGCCATCATCGCTACGCTGCACCTCGTGCAGTAGCTGTCGCCGTGTCTGCATGAAAGGTCGTTCGGATGTTCGCTGCACCACGAGCAGGAGCCTTCCATATTGCATCCGTCGAGGCAGAGCATGCCGCTGTCCTTGCGCTGGCACATCTGGACAGTCGCGACAGTATGCGACGCCGTAATGTTGATATTTCCTCCCGTGCCACCCGATGCTTTCGTACCATCCCTTCCCTTATTTTCCTCGGCAGCGATAAGGTCATCTATTTCAAACGGCTCGCGAACAAAATCATGCACCGAACTCCACTCGCCCGGACTGTCCGGATACTCGATATAACCGCGGACCCTCCAGTACCACGTCCCCGGCTCGATCGCCTCGACGAGAAGCGAATCGCCCTCGATAGTGTTTTCAATATCGACTGCTGAAAATCCGGGATCGCGTGAAAGCTGGAATGTCGTGTATCCCGACCACTCGTAACCGGTCACGTATAGATAGAAATCGGACGCTATCTCAGAACCGTCCGACGGCATGTAGTTCACCGGCATCGGAAGCGGGTTTGGCCGTCCGGGAGTCCCCTCATCCATGGATCTGTACGCCCAGTTACCCGACCCGACCGGATTTTCCGCCGCGCCGGTAAGTTCCATTGGCAGACGTATTAGCACGTCACCGGGATCGTGTATCGATTCATCATCCGAATAAAATCCACGCTCAGGATTCAGGGGCTCGCCTGCCGGGACCTGAAGTCCCGATGTGTCGGGGCTGAATCCCCACGTTATCGCGTCGACCGAACTGCCCGGTCCAACCAGCATGCACCCGTCGCCATCCGCGTCAAACCCCGGCGCCTGACCACCTTCGATTATAAGAGTATCGCCGGGCACATCGGATGGAATCGCCTGCGACCCGGTGAGGACAAGGATTATTCCTCCCGGAGGACATGCACCGTCAGCGCCGCGAAGGTCCATTGTCCAGCCGGAGAGTGACCGAAGCGACCACCCGTCGAGCGAGACTATAGTATCACCCGCGTTGATCAGTTCGAACCATACGGCCGATCCGTTTCCTGACCCGTCGAAGGGACTTATCTCATTAAGAAGAATGAGGCCCGTGTTTTCCCCGCCAGACCCGGTCGTTTCCTTTCCCTGACCGGCGGGTGATCCCGCGATCATAAGAAATACGGAAATCACCATCATTGTAAGAATCGGTGTTACTGGTCTAAGCATCGTTATTCTCCACTGACTTTCATGAACGCATTCGGCCCATGAGCGACTGATTCAAAGCTCTGCTTCTTCCCCTGATGCCATCGTCAATCTTTGATTTCAAACGCCGGGATATGTACTGCGTGTCAGTATCCCCCCTGATTTGAAGCCGTTAACGTCAAAACGATCTTACAGATTTTAACGTTCGTGTGCAATCAAGACCAAATCATTAACAGGCCTTAGGAGTAAATTTTTTTAGTAGGATTATTCAGCAGTAATGAAACCTTTTTAGAAGTAACATGGTCCTATATCCATGTTATAATAAACCGACCGTCGGTCGGCAGAGAAAGTCTAAACTCGGGAGTAAACCATGTTCCTCTTTTTTGACTCGTCATCTAAATATCAGCCTGACACGGAATCGTACAGAAAAATCACCGCGATACTCGAAACCGCGTGGCAACTTTTCTCCGAGAAGGGATTCGACCACACGTCGGTCAATGACATCGTTGAAAGTGCCGGGATATCAAAAGGTGCGTTCTATCACTACTTCACATCGAAGAACGAGATGCTCAGGGCCCTTTCAGAGCATCACAACAGGCAGCGTCTCGAAAAGCTAATCCCCATATTCGAGGATGAGAAACTTTCCGGAATCGAGAAAATCAACAAGTGGCTGAATGCTGCGCAGACATGGAAAGTGGAGAATTTCAAAACGTTCATTGATGTCTCGCGTGTTATTTATAATGACGAGAACGTTCAGCTAAGGATGAGCATGGCCGACATGCGTATGAGGCTTTTCTCACCCTGGATCGCGAAAGTCATCGAGCAGGGAGTCAAAGAGGGGACATTCGATACTGCCTACCCGAAGGAGACCGCCGAAGTGTTCATGTGGGTATCGAATGGATTCGGTGAGATATCCTCAAAGCTACTCGTCGCTCTCGGGCAGCGTCCCGAGAACCGCAAACTCATCGATAATTACGTAGAAGTCTTCTTTTCGTCTCTCGACAGCCTTCTCGGTGCACCAGATGGCTCAATAGAACGCCCCGATAAAAAATACACTAAAATGTTGTATGATGTTTTCAGCAGTTAGGTACCATTTCAAATAAAATTTAAATCAGGAGGATTCCAATGAAGGTCTTTGGTTATGTTGTACTAATAATCTTATTCATCGGACTTTTTATGGCTGTATTCTTCGAAGCTGTCGTGATTCGCAATATAAGCGACAATCACCTCAACGCAAGAAGTGCAATAATTGACATCGGTGGGTTTATTGTCGATCCCGACTCACCAGATGTCGCGTTTGAAAAATTTGTCGAATACGACAACCTCCCCGCTGCATGTGGTATATTAATTTTGTACCTTGATAACAGCAGTGAACCTGACATGGACTTCGTGCAGGATTCCTATGACACGCTTGTTGATCTCGCCGACAGCATTCACAACCTTGAACTGGAAAGCACTGACAAGATCGACAGCGAATACCTGCGAGGAGTTCTTGAAGATTTGAACGAAGTCAGCGGCTGGTACTGATCTTAGTCTGATCAGTATTCATCAGGATTGAATACTCAGTTATCCTGCAGGGATATATTTAAAGGAGGGTAGTGAATGAAGCGCTTTACTATCGCCGCATTCTGGTTATTCCTGATGCTTGCAGGCATAGGATGCTCCGGTGGAGATTCCTCCCCGGTCCTTCTATCCGAGATTCCAGATAAAGACGTAGTATCTATCGAAACTGTTTCCACAAACCGTTACCTCTGGTTTACCGGCGAGGTCAGAATTGATGCGGTCGATCCGGACAACCCGTCGTGGGAGTTCGTCCCGGTACGAACTTCATCGGTCCATCTGAACTGCCTGAAATGGCTCGAAACTTCCCCGTGCGACGATTGTTTCCAGATCACCAGCATCAGCCAGTCGGGTAACGGGTCGTTATTCATCGACATCGCAATCACCCATCCAGTTTCATTATCCTGCCTGACCGGATTCGATGTGCGCGGGATCGCCATGTTCGACTCATCCTTCACCTTCCCCGAATCCGGACTGTCGCTGTCAAGGCCCGAACTCGGCGACGGCGCGCTTGTAAACGCGGATGGCTTTACGTCGCTCTATAATTCTTCCACTCTGGGTTCCGGTCCCGGCGGCTTGCAGGGGTACATACCGGGTAAACTCTCGACCCCGGCATTCCCGAACTCTCTTCTCAATGGCTTCATGCGATTCACCTCCGATGACCCGGACAACGCGCGTAACGCGTTCTTCGCGGGCGACAGTGTCACGCGAAGGTACGAGGTCGCGATGCCGTCCGGCGAGTTCGTTTTCGGATACGCAGTCGATGTATGCTGGGATCAACCTGAAAGTGTACCCGTTCACGATCCCATTGAAGATTTCGGCCCGGGCGCCAACTGCCCCGAACCGTGGGATATCTCCGCTTTTGTCGAGCCGGTCGATGACGGCCTCACGCCGGATGGCGGTTCGGTCGAGATGACGGTTGTCGTTAAATCCTATACGGACGAGACAACGGTTTATAATCCCGTGCTCGAATGCCCGGACCTGTTCACGGGATTAATAACGGCCGATTATCACGACACATACTCAGACGGGATTTTCTACAAGGCCATATTAAGCAATGAAAATCTTGCCGAAATCGGAAGATATCCATGCCTGATTAAAGTCGAGTCGAAGGAGAACGACTACGCGCCGTCATGGCTTGACCTGTCATCGTACAATGTGTTTTATCTGACAATCGATGAACCCATGATCCTGGAGGACATAACCCCTCCATGGCTCAACATCGATCCCACATGCGTCGGCGTATCGGATGACTATCTCGCCATTGCCGAAGAGGATGATCTCATACATATCTTCGACCTTACCGACCCGTATGATCCCGTCTGGCTTGGACAGCTCGATGGTTACGGTGAACCCAACTGCATGGAATTTGCTGGTTCAGCCTTATACGTCCTCACTGATGAGGATTTCCACATAATCGATATCAGCGACCCTGCATCCCCGTACATCGCGAAATCGATCGATACTCCGTTCTCCACCGATACGTTCGCCGTCGCGGACGGCTACGCATACATTGCCGGAGGCGAGACGCAGTTTAATATCATCGACGTCGATCCTCCCGCAGACGCTTTCCTTGTCGGGACGTTCGCAACCCAAAATCTCCTCGAACCGGATGGACTTGCCGCATCCGGCTCCACATTATTCGTCACCGGACTGGGTGAGGACAAGTGCTTCCAGATTTACGACGTGACCGATCCGTACACACCGGAATTCATAAGCGATCTTGCGCTGACCGGTGACGAGGGACTCGCCATCGCTGTCAGCGGTAACTTCGCGCTCGTGACAACATGCGATACGGATGGCCTTCTGAATATAATCGATATAACCGATCCCGAATCGCCGACGATTCATCACGTGCGGCAGTTCGGGGACTATATGGAAAACGATGAGCAGTATCCGATGCAGCTTTTCGCGAACGGTAACGCCGCGATTGTGGGGCTCTACAAATGGGGTGCGGGTCCGGCACTCGACACATACTGGATCGAGATCGTCAGCCTCGATGAATCCGACATCGGAGAAACACTTAGCACCATTCCCATTGCCTATACCGACTGGCCCGCTCGTGAATTCACCGCGTCCGGAAATATAGTATCAGTTCTCAGAAAAGGGCTTAACGAGAGCACTGTCGATTACATCACGCTGAACGATATCAGCGATCCGTCCGATCCCGTCGAGTGCGAAGTGCTCATGTTTAATTCCTTCATATGGAGTATCGCTGTCTGCGATGGATATCTTCTAACCGGTGACGAGTCGCAGGTTATTCACATACTCGACATAAGCGATCCCGCAAATACTTATTTTACCGGCCACGTTGAAGTGAGTGCACGTCCGCGGCTGTTCGTTTCCGGAAACACCGTCTACGTCGCGAGTTACGACATCCTCGTCGGCGATCCATACCCTCATCTCGACATCTTCACTTTCACTCCTCCGGACAAACTTGAACTCGTCGGCGACACGAATGCGTATCACGACATGGGCGGGTACAGCATGGGACTGTTCTGCACCGATACACTCGCACTCATTCCAGTCGATGCTGGAGGTGATGGAAGTGACAAACTTGAGATTATCGACATCACCGACCCGTCCGGGCCGGTATCGTTGTCATGGCTTACGCTGCCCAATTCGCCGCTTACCGTCTCGGTTTCCGGAAATTCCGCATACGTGAGCTGTACGGACCATATGCTCTATATCGTCGACATCTCCACGCCTGCGTCGCCGTTTATCGCTGCGGAATTTCAGGTTCCGGACTCACCGTACTATTCGGCATACAAACTGGACATTCAGGGTAATTACATATACGCGGCATATGGTTCCGGCGACGTGCAGGTGATTTCGATTTCCTCACCACTGAGTCCATTCGTAATCGCGGAAGCACAGGTGCATGGAGTTGCGGTGGGCGTTGATTTCTATAACGACCACCTATACGTGACGACCGGTCAGCAGGGACTGGAGATCATCGACGTGATGGTGCCGTCGTCACCCTGTCCGGTGGCTTTTATCGAACTGCCTGACTCCGCGAGCAACGCGGCGATCCATAACGGTCACGCGTACGTCGATGTATCAGAAAATGGATTGAGAATTGTCAGTCTCAATTAAGCGATGATTGGGCAATTCAAACCTTCACGGTCTTGTACGGCCACATGAACTGGCCGCCATCCATGACCACAACATCCTTGAATCCGGCATGCTTCAGGATAAGCGCCGCCTCGTAACCGCGAAGTGAAATCTTGCAGTACGCTACGACAGGCTTGTTTTTGTCAAGCGTATCAAGACTGGTCCTGAGCTTGCCCAGCGGTATGTTGATCGAGCCTTCGATCTTCGCCTGCTTCACTTCGTCCGGGCTTCGCACATCGAGAAACTGGAAGTCGACGCCGTCATCGAACATCTTCTTCACTTCATCGGGCATGATCCCGGTCATGTGCCCGTCCAGCTTGTTTCGAAGCACGTTCGCGGCCGTAAGGATGTTGTCCACCGCGGGTGCAAATGGTGGCGCGTAGGTAAGGTCGAGTTGCGCGACCTGATCGACTGTCATACCACAATTTATGGCGACTGCCGCAACGTCCATGCGCTTGTCAGCAACACCCTCGCCCACTGCCTGCGCTCCGAGAAGCTTCCGGGTTTTCTTGTCGGCAATTAGCTTGATCGCGATCGGTTTCGCGGTCGGCATGAAATGCGCCTTGTCGGGAGCGGGGGCGTACGCTGTCATTACATCGTAACCGGCATCCTTTGCTTCCTTCTCGCCAAGTCCGGTCCTTGCGAGTGTGAAATCAAACACCTTGCAGACCGTGCTTCCGAGAACGCCGGGGAACGTGTCATCGATCCCGCAGATCGAGTTCGCCGCGACCCTGCCCTCCTTGTTGGCAGTCGAGCCCATCGGGACGTAGCATGGCTTTCCTGTCACAATATTTACCTTTTCGGCGCAGTCTCCGACTGCGAAGATATCCGGATCGGACGTCCGCATGTGCTCATCAATTTTTATCGCTCCGGTCGTACCGATTTCAAGACCGCAGCCGGTAGCAAGTTCCACACTCGGCCTGACCCCGATCGACAGTATTACCATCTCCGCGTTATACGTGCCGTTTGAAGTACTTACCGACTCCACGACACCGTCACCGTTGAATCCCGTGACTCCATATCCAGTGACTACCTTCACGCCGTTTGCCTCGAGGTATCTCTCCACCAGACCGGCCATCTCGGGATCAAGCATCGGCAAAATCTGCGGAAGAAGCTCTATGATCGTTACGCGACATCCCATGTCCACCAGCGCTTCGGTCACTTCGATCCCGATAAGTCCGCCTCCAACGATCACAACATCTCTCGCCGAAAGTTCCGACAGCTGCTCCCTGATACTCTCCGCATCCTCGACACCCTTCAGCGAGAAAATATTTCCGAGTTCTATTCCGGGCAGCCTGGGTTTGATATTGTTGGCTCCCGTGGCAAGTACAAGCTTGTCGTAGTCGATGTAGCCTTCCGTACCGTCTTCCGTCACGTATTTAGCCCTGTGATTCTCACGGTCAACCTCCGTGACTGTCGTGCGGTTATGTACCTCTACATTCTTTACATTCTGGAAGAACACGCTATCGCGTATCGCACCGACCGGCGTCGCCATAAGCTCCTTCTGCTCACTCACAACTCCGGAGATGTAATAAGGCAGCCCGCATCCTGCGTAAGAGAGAAACTCCCCCTTCTCGAAAATCGTTACATCCGCGTCAGGGTCCATCCTGATAATCCTGGACGCAGCTTTTGGGCCAGCGGCGACTCCGCCTACGATAACAACCTTCATTTTTCAGTCCTCTTTTCTGTTCTTACCCGGTTTAATCACCGGATTTCTTGTTGTCCTGATATTTAAGGTTGACAGCATAACAGAAAATAAGGCGAATTATTCCCCTATGGTTAAATAATTTTAAATTTTTTCAGGTCAGGTATTTTCGAATGTGAAGATGGGTTAATTCGGCAAATCTAGAAGCCCGTTCTCCTTAGTATGTTTCGGGTCATTTCGCTTGATTTCCCGAACGACTCCTCGCTGAACTTCCGTCTCGCCACTCCCTGCGGGATACTTGTTATTCCCTTTGCTGCAAGCTTTTCCTTCACCTCATCTGTAATGGAATTCCAGTCAGATGATTGTTAAATTTGCAGGTTTCCACCTGTAGCTCCCCTGATCCCTGCCTTGACAACCATCTCCAGTGTCTCCTGCTCTAAACCCCTGTCCTTAAACTTACGAATCGAGCGATGATTCATCAGGCTCTCTATTATTGGATTTTGCATTCGTTCCTCCACCGATACGTTCGTACCGGCCGTTTGTAACATCATGAAAAGATAGTAACATACATGATATTTATTTTTATTTTAGATGCATTTACCTTTGAAAAGACAAAAAATCATATTAATATAATATATAGAATCGGCATTTATACGGAGGGCTGAAATGCAGACGGTTAAACACTTCTCCATCACTATCCTCCTTCTCTTAACCGTAATCGGATGCTCTACAAATTCAGGCGACCTGAACGATGACCCGGTCATTCCGAACGAAGAAATAACACCGGGCATTGAATCCATGGAAAATACCGGACGCAATGCATCCGGGTCGCTTCTGTGGGGACTTTACGACGTCACACTTGACCCCGTGACGCACGAGGTTGAATTTATCCCCAACCGCACAGCTGAATACGCGCTGAACATTGTCACATTTCTTAACGGTGACCCGATCGGTCTGAATATAGATTTCAACAGTACGGACTTAGGTCCCGATTACATCGATGTCGATCTCGACCTGACTATCAAACATCCGATCATCTGGCCCAAGTTCAACGGGTATGACGTCAGGGGTGTCTTCATCGGATCGGGCGACGCCACGCTCGATTACAACCCCGATTTAAGGTATGGACCGGTCGATTCACGCCAGATACTCATGAACGCTGATGGCTACACGCGCTGGTACAACCCGACGGAATTCACCGTCCCCGGCGTGTTCGGCTACGTCGACGGCAAGCTCTCATCCCCAGGATATAATGCCAATACAACCCTGAACGGCTATAAATATTTCGGACAGGGTCTTGGACCGGTCGATGACCTCTGGACCTACCTCAATGCAACCGATAGCACAATCGGATGGTTTACTGCCGGAACGAGTAACAAACGTAATTACGTTATCCGCTTCCCGATGCCCTCGCCCGGTATCAAGTACAAGTATGCTGTCGTCGCGACATGGGACGGCCCCAACCCGGCTGACCATCCCGCCCACGCTGTCGAAGCCCTCGGAATCGACTTCACCGACTCATCCGACCTGTACTACGTTGATGAAATAACAAATGGCGGCAACCTCGACTTCGATATAAACATCTTCGACTGGTCTTCGGAACTTACAAGCACTGTTATGGAAGACTATTCGATCATTATCGAAAGCACGGTTCTCTCATCTCCCTACTATCTTTCTGCTTCCGAAATGACCCCGATCGAATCTTCGGATCACTCTCACAAGTATCATTTCACCGTTCCAGCGGACAATGTCACCGGCATTGATAACCAGGAGATTTGGGTACTCGTTGAATATGCCGATTACGACTACTCGAACGATTTCGGAATCCCGAACGAGGTTTCCGACGATCCGCTTGCCGCGGCTTTCAGGTACGGACTTACTGTTTCAGATGTGGCCCCGTACGATCCGCAAATCACCGTGTTGATCCCGAACGGCGGGGATCTTTACGGCACCGGAACGAGCGAGCCGATCACATGGTCGTCGCAGGACATCACCGGCAACGTCAAGATTGAGTACTCGAAGGACAATTTCGCGTCCGACATAAACGTTATCTCCGATTCCGAACCGAACGACGGTGAATTCACATGGGACCCTATCCCGGACGATCCGTGCACGACCGCAAGAATCAGAATCTCATCAGTTGACCAGCCCGCCATCTCCGACACATCCGACGCCGACTTCAGTATCATCTACACTTACATCGACATCACATATCCCTCAGGGGGCGAGAATTTCCTTGTCGGCTCGACCGAAACAATCCTTTACAATTTCGCGAACATCGGACTGATCAATCTCGAGTACTCCAGGGACAATTTTATTAGCGACATAAATACGATCGCGTTCGATGAGCATCCTACGGGATCATTCGAATGGACACCGATCCCCGATGATCCCGGCCCGGATGTCAGGCTGCGTATCTATGACAAGGACCAGTTGAATATCTGTGACACCACAGACGCGTTCTCTATTTACTCTCCCGAAATCACACTGCTGTCTCCCAACGGTGGAGAACAGTGGGGTGTCGGGCAGACCTATGACATCGAGTGGGAACTGGATGGTTCCACGAGTACCGTTTTCCTTGAGTATTCAAAGGATAACTTTGTATCCGACATAAATCCCATAGCTTCCGATCAGCCATCCGACGGCACGTACCCATGGGAGGTCCCTCTCGACGTCTCTAACAGCGTTAAGGTTCGCGTTTCCTGCACCGATAATCCCGCGATCAATGACAGGTCCGACAGCTACTTCGCGATAGTCGATTCCGGATGGGCGAGGTCATGGTCAGAAGCAGGTGACGAATCACTGGGATGCGGCATATGTACAGACTGGGACGGGAATATTTATGTAAGCACTACAAACGGTTCCGATGGTACAACATGGATTGAAGTTCTCAAGTACAACCGGTACGGGCAGATGGTTTGGACACGCATGTATACTCATGATGATTTCGGAAGTGCTGAAACGATAGGTATTGCAGTTCGTGGAGATTATTTGTACCTGGGGGGCAGTTATTATGGATCGATCGATTTCGATCCTGTCGGTGGTCAGGGCACACACACCTCGCAGGGTATGGAGGATATTTTTATCCTGAAGATTAATGCGCTCGATTCCACTTATATCGATTCATTCAGCATCGGTGGACCTGGACCTGACTATCTACACGGACTCATACTTGATTCCGGATCCAATATTTATGCCTGCGGAGGATTTTCAGCAACGGGTGTTGATTTCGATCCCGATCCTGTAACCATGTGGCCGCTATCTTCGAACGGATTGGAAGATGCATGGGTTGCGCGCTACGACAACATGCTCGGTTTGAGCTGGGCAGCGGGCTGGGGCAGCAACACGGGTGTTGAGGAAGCCAGGGACCTTGCCCTTGACACATCAAATGGCAATATCCTGGTTGCAGGTTATTTCTGTTTCACTACAGACTTCGACCCGAGTTCCGGAACCGATACAATAACAAGTGAAGGCTCTACCGACTGCTTCATATCCAGCTTCGACGCGATTCTTGGCACATACAACGAAGCTGTCGGCTGGGGTGGATCGGGAGAAGACGGCGCATTAGGAATTACAATTGCGACAGGTGGAATAGTAAGTGCCTGCGGATCTTTCTGCAACGAAGTTGACTTCAACTGGGATCCCGACCAGGAGGACTCAGCTACCTCACTAAGCTCCGATGATGGATTTATCGTGCGCTGTGACACATCTCTTAATTACATCGAGAAAGTTATTATTGACGGTAACGGCTCGGACATTATTCTTGATGTACAGGCAGATACGCTGGGCAATATGTATTTTTCAGGTTATACCTCGTCAACCGCAATCGATCTTGATCCTGGCCCCGGTGAGCACGTGTTCAGTAACACGAGCAGCATGTCATCGTTTGTTGTGTCACTTGATCCTGCACTTAATTTCCGCTGGGGGCACGGGGTTCTTAATTACGCATGGCACACTTCACTCGCAACGCATCAGTCAGATTTCACTGTTGCTTCAGGTACTTTGATAAATGTCGTAACCGACCTTGCGCCCGGACCTCCATGTTCCGAAGATCCGGACCTCCATGGCAACGAGACCTATTACACTGCATACATTATCAAGTACCTGTCCAACGGATGCTGGACTCCATGAGTCCAAATAAAAACACACCACTGTTCTATGGTGGTGTGCTGAGAAATCTATTCGTTTAAATAACCTATGGCAACGGGCACTTGACTATACTGTGTTCGCCCGTATCGGTCTCCCTGACAAGACTTACAGTATTGGGACCGGTAATATCCCACGTTCCGCCGACATAATTGCTGTAGATCACTTCCACTCCATCGGTAATCGGATCGTACGTGATGTCGTAATACGGGTCATGTGTGTTGATTTCGTGTTTTGCTGTAAAATCCACACCGAGGTCCGAAAGAAGAGCATCGATCACGGTGTAATCATCCATTACCGCAGCGTTGTCCATTACTACCAGGCACAATCCGCCACCCGCGATAAAATCCCTGATATCCTGTATCTCACCCGGCGTGTATAAGGGATCGCCTGCGTCCGGAAACATGTGCGACAGCACAAGCATCTTTGCCCCGGTGACATCGAGAACGGGATCCCCGTTAGCTTCGTATACATATCCTGCCCCTTCAACCAGATTGATGAAGTTGTACGCATCGATCCCGAAATCATCCGCATGACCGTAATACCACAGGACCTTACCGTTATCGGCATATGGTCCCTCAAGCGGGAGATTAAGCATGTTCATTATGAGCTGAATGTTTCCGGGCATGTCACAATCGAGGAATAAATTCCAGTCCGCAAAACCATAAAGGAAGTTTCCCTCTGTTGACGGAATGTAAATCTCGAAAGCATCATCCGATTCATCGTAGACAGAGGAATCAGATGTATCCGCGATTCTGATTCTGCACGTTTCCGATGGAGTATCCGGTACAATCCATTCGAGCGTTCCGGTATTCGGTGCCGCGGGCGTGATTTCGTAAGGATATGTCATTCCACCGTCAGTCGAGTATGTAATTCCTACTTCGGTTATGTCCGGGCTTGAAAGCCAGATGATGTCCTGCGTCGTGCTGACCTGCCATGACTCACTTCCATTCGGGATATCGACATGGATCCAGCTTTCGGACAGACCAATGTCATCTACCCAAACGTACGCTTTATAGTAACTGGCAAGAGGTCCGAAGGTTCCGTTCGGAAGATCCAATGGATTGGAATAGTCGTCAAACGTGTATTCGCATTCTATCCAGACCGGCATGTAACCACTGTATGCGGGAGTTTCCGCAGGAATGTCAATGTGATATTCCTTGTAACCGTCTCCTTCATCAGTAATCGGGAAATCCTCAGTGTATGCACCGGCCCATGCGTCGGAATATAGCTTAATCGTCATCTCGTTTGTCACGATACCCGGGACGAATGACCAGTCAAAAAGCCCTGTATCAATGATAAGGTTCCCGCCAAAATCACCATCGGATTCGTAATACAACGTGCTCTCATTATTCACAACACTGATCGCGACAGCCTCTGTCGCGTTTGCCGTAACAGGAAAGTCATCGAGGCTGTCCGGTGGGTCGGGATGGTTCACGTTCGGCTCCCATCTTGCAACAACCGCGTACTGGAACTTGATACCGGTTGTCCCTGGAAACCTGATCTCGTATTCCCGGTTATTTACACTTCCCGGCCTGAATGATCCGCGATCCCCATACGCTCCCTGCAAATATGTGTAAATGTCATCAGCCTCCTCGAGTCCATCCGCGAAGTACTTGTACGGATTCAGCGTCGCACCGGGTGCATAGCCTGTTGTTCCAAGCTTCGTCTCCTGATATGCAAAAAGCGGGACATCCACCATTGCGAATTCATTCGAATTGAACCACCTTGTGTAACCGTCCGGATTGAGAAGTTGTTGATCATCTTCGGTCGGAACAATTATTCCCGGATCACCCGGATACGTCCCGGAGCCGTTCCCCATGAAAACACCCATTACATCGAATCCGATGTACCTGTCCAGACCCACGAATGGATGAATTATCCCGACATCAAGGTGAAGATCGATGTAATCCCCAGCATCAATGATATCTTCGATCGATAACAACAACTTTGGCGGAGGCCCGTCAATGAACCTCGACACGTTGCACGTGAATTCTGTTGTCCTTAACGGAACTTCATATATGTCACCTGTATCCGGATCGCACTCTATTGCATAGTAACCCCAGAGTAAAGATGCATCGCCATGACGAACTGAGCCCTGTTGAAGGACTGCTGTTCCGTCGCCCGTTACCGGATTGTCCATACTGCCCGAACATGAAATGCAGGCAATTACGACAATTAACGCCAGGATTGACATGACATGGATTTTCATTGAATACCCCTTGATTATAAAGGTCAGACCGATAAATGCCGCATAAATACTACCATACGGGAGGTTAAATATCCTGTTTCCCGGATATTACATAATCCCTGCATTTAAATTACGGTTAGTTTATTTTTTAAAATCAATACAAATCATACGCCCAGAGGCCGCGATCCGGTGACGCAACATACAGATGCCCGGAAAGAACAACCGCATCATATGCATTCCAGTTAATTGAACTCCACAGCGTTCCGCCTCCGACCGGCGTAAGCGGTACCGTGGGATATATCCTGATCGGAACGAATCCCTCCATGCTGCCGATGCAGTACGCGTACATGCCTTCGACCACGATATCAGTGAACGGCGGACCGGGTATCTCAAACTGAAGATCGTAGTTGCCGACCTCTGATGGATTTTCAGGATCGCTTATGTCCACTACGTCGAATCTCTCATCCGCCATGATGTAAAGGTAATCGCCCAGCGCAAGCGACTCATGGTAAGTATGATAATCTTCCGGGTAATCGGTGATAGTAAACGGATTAAGCGGATCGGTAACCGAATAAATACCAACTCCTGATCCCATAGTCATGTACATGTAATCACCCTCGAAAGTGAATCCCTTCACCCAGTCGTCTTCAGTTAATGATGTTGAATACGATGGTGATGAAGGTGACGCCAGGCTGTACACACGGATTTCAATCGGGTCATCGGATAGACCGACATACGCAGCGCCATCGCGAATTGCCACTGACGTGATATCGGTTGTCTCCGTTACGGTTGTAAGATACCCGATCGATGTGGGATCGGTGACATCGCTCACGATCCAGGAATCGTCAGCGAAACTGATCATGAGGTTCCCGTCGATTGCCATTCCCTCCGCGCCACCATCGATGAAATACTCACCCGCGACCCACGGATTAGCAGGATCGCTGACATTTATGGCCTTTATCGCAAGACTGGAATCATTCGCAAGGACATAGCCATCCTTCTCGGCAAGGACCGAGCTCGAATTAACCACCCTTGACCGGAACACCGTCCCCGGATTTGCGGGATCGGAGCAGTCAACAATCTGGAATCCCTGGAACCTTGGAATAATGTAAGCATACGATCCAAGCCCTGAAACACGATGCCCCTCCGAAACCATCGGCTTCGTGCTCTTAAATACCGGATTATCTAGGTCGGTGACATCAACCACCGTCAGACCTTCAGAGTAGTCACCAATGTACGCGTTCGAGCCGGACACGTCGATGTACATCGGGGTGCCCGTCAAAGATACCGATCCACGCTCTCCAAGTAGCCCCATCACGAGGCTGAGAACCTGGAGCACTCCCTCGTTGTCACCGGTCAGGCCAAGTACGTAAACGTCGGTGCCGACCACATCGGCATATATAGGTGATCCCGTATCGAACAGGTAGATACCCGATGCGGACACACTCTCCGGATCATCGACGTTATATGCGTAAACCCCGTTAAGAGATGTAACTATGAGCCGCATGTCCGGGCCTTCCGGATCGGCAACTGCGAGTGAAGCGGTGAATGGCGGGGCATCAAAATCTGCAAGAAATGTCGGTGCCGTCGGTGTTGTCTTATCAAAGATTGCTATCTTTACCGCGAAACCGACATCGAGGTATGCAACATACAGCCTTGTCGAACTGAAGCAGATTCCGAGCACCGATCCATCAACCTGAACGATATTGGTGGTGCCGATCGGTGCCGTCGGCGATGTGAAGTCATACACACTGACAGAACCATGCGTGTTGCCGGTGTACATGTACGGGTAATTAAACGCCGCAGAATTCACCGGCATCGTGTCCGCACCGTTGATGTGTCCTTCGAATACTCTTACCGGATTGGACGGTTCAGAAATATTGTAAACCCAGATATCATTCCCGACCATGAATGCATAATTCCCGTGTGTAAAGATAAATTCCGGATCGAGATAGAGCCCGGTGTTTGTAATGTCCACGGGATCGTTCGGTTCGACGTTCAGGAGGCTTATGTCCGTTTCCAGCCCGTAAAGGACAATATCTGTTTCGCATGCGGTCTCGACCTTAAGGTAACAAGTTCCGGGATATGCCCCGCTTACCGTAAGGGTCGCGAGTCCTCCGTCCGCAGTCGCTTCGTCGAGAAGGACCTCTGATTCATCGTACAGCGAAAGTGATGTCTGGTTGTCGTCACAGTAGAGAAGGATATCCCCGTTCATGTAGTTCCCGGCAGGCCCTGTGAAATAAAAGTAATCGGCCGCGTCTGCGGGAAGGCAGACCTGTCCGTTCGATGTATCCTCCAGACCTATCTCTTCAGCCTCATTGAAGTTATTATTCAGATCGGGCGGACACACCGAAATCTGCTCCGCGATCTCGATAGTCGTGAAATCAAAAATGCTCAACGCTTCCTCGGGAGCAGGCTGTGCCCCCTGCTTGTATGTCGATCCGTCCGCCGATGTAACACGACAGACCGCCTTTTCCGTAATCACGGAACTGATTGTCACAAGTGCCGACATGTCTGCGATAAACGATGCGCACGTTCCGTCCTCCGAATCGAAAACAGCATGCGCGTAACATCCCGCCATATCCGGAATCCAGACCTCGACATTCGACACCTCGTCCTCAATCACACCATCCGCGAGTCCCTGCCAGTCGTACACCTCAACAAGCATCCTGAGCATCCCGCCGCTACCACTCGTGCTCGGATTGTAATAGAGCGTATTTATCTGCGGCTCAAACGTGACATGGAACGGCTCCGGCTGATTGGCGACGATCGGAAAATCATCGGGCACTTGCTCGGGAGGCCATGGGTCAGATTTCGCCCACGAGCAGTCGACTGCGTAGCCAAATCTGATTACGAGATCGGGCGTCATCGGGAACCTGATCCTGTAACGGCGGGTGTTGTCCTGACCTGATTTAAACACGCCGCGTCCCAGTTCGCTGTCGAGTTCAAAATCAACAAGGGTG
>Ga0272441_10006470_pt1 | contig 19588 bp, 12 predicted proteins | sample SSMProp6N_FD_193582 | JGI IMG/M metagenome (GOLD analysis project Ga0272441, IMG submission 193582) | Marine sediment archaeal communities from Little Sippewissett salt marsh, Falmouth, MA, United States - SSM-Prop-6N | ecosystem: Environmental > Aquatic > Marine > Wetlands > Sediment ... | reverse complement strand
GAAGATATGCGTAATGGTCAAGCAGGTCCCCTCCACGGATCAGGTGAAAATCGACGACCAGACGGGGACCATGATACGCGACGGAGTGGAGGCGGAGATCAATCCTCTGGACCTCTACGCTGTTGAGGAGGCGGTCGCCATCAAGGAGCGCTCTTTAGAGGAGGTGGAAATTACGGTCATCTCCATGGGTCCGCCGGCGGCCATGCAGGCCCTGCGCTCGGCTCTGGCCATGGGCTGTGACAAGGCCTGCCTGCTCTCGGACCGCAAGTTCGGCGGCGCCGATACCTGGGCGACCGCTTACACCCTGAAGAAGGGCATTGAGGCCGTAGGCCCCTTCGATCTGATTCTCTGCGGCGAGCGGGCCACCGACGGCGAGACCGGGCAGGTCGGCCCCGGCGTGGCCGCCCAATTCGACATTCCGGTGATTGCCTATGTAAGCGCCATCGAAAGCCTGGAAGGAGGCCGGATCGTAGCCAAACGCGCCATCGAGGGAGGGCACGAAACCGTCGAAGCATCCCTGCCGGTGCTCATGACCTTTGTCAAGGAAATCAACGAACCCAGGATTCCCTCCCTGCGGGGAAAGCTGAACGCCAAGAAGGTGGAGATTCCCACATTATCCGCCGAAGACATCGCGGCCGAGGAAGACAAGATCGGTCTCAAGAGCTCCCCCACCCGGGTGGTGAAGGTCTTCTATCCCACCGTGACGCGCAAGGGGAAAGTGATTTCAGGCGAGGATGCAGGCGAAGCGGTGACCGAGCTGCTCGAGTTCCTCAGGGAAAAGAACTTCGTTTAACGAGGAGGCAGGAAAGTATGAAAGCAACGCTTGATGAATACAAAGGAGTCTGGACCCTGGGAGAGATTCGGGACGGCAAGATCCACCCCGTATCCTACGAGCTTCTGGCCTGGGGCCGGGACCTGGCGGACAAGCTGGGCGTGGAGCTGGTGAGCGTCGTTCTGGGACACAGCATCACCGACCAGGCCGGGGATCTCATAGCGCGGGGAGCCGACCGCGTCTACGTGGTGGACAGACCTGAGCTGGAGTTCTTCAACGTGGAAATCTTCGACAAGGTTCTCTGCGCCCTGATCAACGAGCTCAAGCCGGAGGTTTTCATCGCCTCCGCCACATCCGCCGGCCGCACCATAATGCCGGTGATCGCCACCAAGCTCTATACGGGGCTGACCGCGGACTGCACCGGGCTGGATATCGATGAGTCCGAGCGGCTGCTCATTCAGACCCGGCCGGCCATCGGCGGCAATGTCATGGCCACTATCAAGACCCCGAACCACCGCCCCCAGATGGCCACCGTACGGCCCAAGTCGATGAGGCCCCTGCCGGCCGACGAGACCCGGAAGGGTGAGGTGGTCAACAAGGAAGTCAGCGAAGAGCTTCTGACCAGCCGTATCAAGCGGATCGCCTTCGAGAAGGAGGAGACCGTGGGAAAGCCGCTGCAGGACGCCGACGTCATCGTATCCGGCGGGTTCGGCATGAAGGACCGCAAGAACTGCGAGCAGCTCGGTCGGATCGCTTCAGCCCTGGGCGGCTCGGTGGGGGCTTCCCGCCGGGTGGTGGACATGGGCTGGCTATCCTATTCCCACCAGGTGGGCTTGAGCGGCAAGACCGTCAGCCCGCGGCTCTATTTGGCCTTCGGCATTTCCGGAGCCGTACAGCACATGGCGGGCATGTCTTCCTCGGAGGTGGTGGTGGCCGTAAACAGCGACCAGGAAGCGCCCATTTTCCGGGTGGCGGACTTCGGCATCGTGGGCGACCTCTTCGAAGTCATCCCGGAGCTGGACAAAAAACTCGCAAAGAGCAGCGCCAACTGATCGCGCTTCGCACTCGATACGAAAAGATAGCAGAAACAGAGAAAGCAGGAGGTTTTAATGGAAGGAAGATACAACAAGGTATCACCGGAAATAGCGGGACAGCTTAAAGCAATAGCCGGTGATAAGAACGTGATTTTCGGAGACCCGGCGGCCATGGAGCCCTATGCCTATGACTCGGCGGGCAAGTTCTGGGGGCACATGCCGGAAGCGGTGGTTAAGGCGGAGAACGCGGACCAGATCTCGGCGATCATGCGGTTGGCCAACGAGAAGCTGATTCCCGTCACCCCCCGGGGCGCCGGCAGCGGCCTGGCCGCGGCGGCGGTGCCGGTTTTCGGTGGGATTTCACTGTCCATGGAGAAGATGAACAAGATCCTGGAGATCGATGAAATCAACATGTGCGCCGTGTGCGAGCCCGGAGTGGTGACCAATGATCTCTGCCAGGCGGTGGAAAAGAAGGGTTTGTTCTATGCCGGCTACCCCATGAGCGTGGAGGAGAGCTATATCGGCTCCAACACGGTCTGCAACGCCGGCGGTGCCAAGGTGGTCAAGTACGGCTCCACCCGGCACCATGTTCTGGGCGTTGAGATCGTGACCCCCACCGGCGAGATCATCACGCTGGGCGGGAAGATCCGCAAGGAAACCTCAGGCTACAGCCTGCTGCATCTGCTGATCGGCTCCGAGGGAACCCTGGGGGTCGTCACCAAGGTTTTCCTGAACCTGATCCCTTCTCCGGGCATGACCAACGACCTCCTGGTGCCTTTCGGCAACATGGAGGACGCGGTCAAGGCAGCCTCCAATGTGGTGCGCAAGACCGGGGTGCATCCGGTGGTCATGGAGTTCATGGACATCTGGTCCGTCAACGAGACTATTGAGCACCTGAGCCTGCCCAAGCTGCCGGCCCAGGAAGAGGCGGAGGCCTACCTGCTCTTCACCTTCGAGGGCAAGAGCGAGGACGAGCTGGACGATCTGGCCGAGAAGGCCGGCACGGCCTGTCTGGAGATGGGCGCCCTGGACGTGTTCGTGGCTTCCACCAAGAGCGAGTCCGAGAAGGTCTGGAACGTGCGCATCCAGATGCCGCGGGTGGTTATTGAGAAATATCCCCACCTCTGCGCCGGCGACGTGGTGGTCCCGGTTTCCAAGGTGGCGGAGTTCACCAGCAAGGCCCGCGCGATCATCTCCAAATACGACGGCATGCTGCCCATATTTTTCGGCCATATCGGTGACGGCAACGTGCATCCCAGCCTGGCGGACGGCGCCAACCTGGGAGACGACGAATGGGTCGAGCTCTCCGAGAAGATACAGGGCGAGATTTCCGTCCTGGGCGTGGAAATGGGCGGCGCGGTGAGCGGCGAGCACGGCGTGGGCGTGGTCAAGATGGCCTGCCTCAAAGAAACCTCGCAGGCTCACAAGATCGCCCTCATGAAGGGGATCAAGGAAGTTTTCGATCCCAACTATATTTTAAATCCAGGGAAGCTCTTCGAGTAGGCCGAGAGGACGGCTCGAGGTTTAATCAACTACGGCAAGGAGTAAAGTATGACAAAGAAAACAGCGACGCAGGGCGGGATTCTAGCAGCCTTCAACGTATCGTCTGTTTGGTTCGCCACACATGTTGGCGGTGGATTTGCCACAGGCAGGCAGGGGGTGCAGTTCTTCACCCGTTTCGGGACGAGCACGTTCTGGCTCCCTATTTTAAGCATGACCCTGCTGGCAATCGTCTTCTATTTCGCCTGGGATTTCGCCCGGGTCTTCAAGACGAGCAACTACAGGGCCTTCTGTGACGCCCTCTACGCGCCGGTGCACAAGTTCGCTTCGCCCCTGTTCGATATCGGCTTCATCATCGTGATCCCCCTGGCCGCGGGAGCGGCCATTGCCGGCGGAGGCAATGTCATCGGAAACATCCTGGGTGTGAATATCCCCCTCTGGCTCGGCTATATCATTATGGCGGTTGTCGTGTACCTGTTCGCGTCCTTCAGCCTCAAGCTGGTACTCAACGCGGCCAGCTACATGTCGATCGGCATCATTATCGCCGTGATCGCCATCGTGGCCACGCGGCTGCCACAGGTCAACTTCGAGGGCGTTCCCACCCCGGCTCTCTTCGGCCCCTCGTTCTTCAAGAGCCCGATCTGGTTCGCCCTGCTCTACACCACCTTCCAGTCCATGGCAGTGGGCAGCTATGTCTCGGTTTCCGAATCACTGCAGAGCCGCAAGGACGTGCTCACAGCCGCCCTCTGCGGCTGGATCATGAACGCCCTGATGCTGGCACTGATGAATATCATGATCCTCGGAGACTATCCGGCGATCAACTCCGAAGCGGTCCCGACCATCGCCATCCTCAACAGCATGAACGTGCCTGTGCTGAAATACGCCTACAACATCATGCTGCTCATGGCCCTGATCACCACCGCGGTGTCCATGACCTATGCCGCCTCCAAGCGCTGGGCGACCATGTTCGTACCCAAGGACGGCAAGGGCAAATGGGCTGATGCTGCTTTCCGGCAAAAGACCTGGGTAGTGATCTGGATCCTGGTATCCTGGGCCATCTCCAACTTCGGCCTTACCGCCATCGTGGCCAAGGGCTACGGCTTCCTGGGCTACATCGGCATCCCCCTGGTACTGCTGCCCCTGCTGCTGGTAGCCCCCGGGAAAATCAAGAAAGCGGAAGGGAAATCATGAAGATCAGCATAGACAGCATGCTGTGCACGGGCTGCAGCCTGTGCGCCAGCGAGCTGCCGGAGGTTTTCGACATCGGTGACGACGGCCTGGCCTACGTCAAGGTCGAAAGCCCCGAGGGATCCCTGGCTGAAAAAGCGCGCGAGACAGCAGCTGCCTGTCCGGTAGGCGTGATCAAAATCGAGGACTAGGGAAACAATCCTCGGCGGGCGCTTACATCTAAGGTTGGACAGCACTCGGCTTGCGCCCGTTAAATGACCGGACAGCAGTATCTCATAGTCCCCCTCCGGCTGAAGCCGGAGGGGTTTTTTTAAAAGGCGGCTCCGTGAACGGAAAAAAGTGTTGCCGGAAGTGCCCGGGTGGTTATACAATCATCCGGTACATGAAACTTGATTATAAAACTCGTATTCTCACACTGGTATTCTTAAGCGTCTTCCTGCCCCTCTTGCTGCTGACCTTTCTGCTGAAAGAAGAGATTTCCGTCGCCCTGCTGCAGGAGAAGCAGGATAAACTTTTCGGCATGAACCGGCAGCTCGACATTTCCCTGGCAGGTGGCTTCGATGACATACTTGCCGCACGGAACGCGGAAGCTTTCTCCCGGGATGAGAAGATACGGGTGCTCAACGAGGAACTGGCGGCCATCACCGATTTCGTGGTGTCGGGAAACCCGGGGGCCGGGGCGGGCTACTATCACAAGGAGCTGGACGCCATCATCACCTACGGGCCAGCCGCGGAGTTCCAGCACATGGTGGGCGGGTCGATCTTCCCGGGACACCAGGGCTACGAGGTTATGGCCACGGGCAAGCCCATGGTGCAGAGCGGCGAGCTGGTGCGTGGGTACATCATGAACTGCATGTGGCCCCTGGTCCGCGACGGGGAGGTGATCGGTCATGTCTGGGCCAACGAACCCCTGGACCAGGTGGACGCCCAGCTCCGGAGCATTCTTTACAAGGTCTATGGATTGATCCTGCTCCTGCTGGTGACCCTCTCTTTGACCCTGGGACTGATCACCACCTCGCTCATGCGGAAGATCGTGGCCATCAAGCAGGGCATAGAAGGAATCATGGGCGATCCGAACCACCACCTGGCGCCCATCGGTGGCGGGCTGGACGGCGTGGTGGAAAAGATCAACGAGCTGCTTCGGAACCTGAACCTGTTCAAGAGCTACAACAAGTATATCATGAACAGCACCATCAACGGAGTGCTGTCCGTTTCCAATGAAGGGATCGTGGTGCGGGCCAACAAGGCCTTTTTTACCATCTTCAGCCATCTCGACGCCCGCATCATCGGCCGGCACTTTCACGAGATATTTGCTCCCGGGATCCAGCGCCTGATCGAGGACGCGGTACACAGGAATATCCTCCACAACAGCAGGATCATTCATGTCGGCGAGAAGACCCTGGACGCCTCCAGCAACACCATCCGCGACGAGGCGGGGAACCAGCTCGGTTTTCTGCTGGTGCTGCGGGACATCACCTTGCTCATGCGCTACCAGAAGGACTTGAAGGAAAAAGAGCGTATGGCCCTGTTCGGTGAGATGGCCCTGGGAGTGGTGCACGAGATTAAAAATCCCCTGACCGCTGTGAAGGGATTTGCCCAGATGCTGCGCCGGCCCGCCACCACGGCTTACAAGCGGGATCAGTACCTGAGCGTCATGGATTCGGAGCTGAACCGGCTGAACCGCCTGCTCAATGAGATGCTTTTGTACGGGGGCAAGACGCCGCTGCAGTTTTCCGAAGAGGATATCGACCAGGTACTGGAAAAGGTGATTTCCCGGGTTGCTGCCACACACAGGGGGGTAACCATCAGCAAGATTATTTTAAGCGGCAAAAACTTCGTCGTCAGCGTGGACGCGGGAAAAATTTTACAGGTTTTCGACAACATCCTGGTAAACTCCATCCACGCCCTCAAGGAAAAGCGGCACAGGTTTATCAAAGTTTTTTTAAATGCCGACGACCGCCGGGTGACCATTACCTTCGTGGACAACGGCTGCGGCATCGCCCAGACGGCCATGGACAAGATATTCACTCCCTTCTATACCAGCAAGCAGGAGGGCACCGGCTTCGGGCTGGCGATCTGCTACAAGATCATCGAAGGCCACGGCGGCCAGATCGAGGTGCTGTCCAAGGAGCATTATTATACTAAAGTAAGAATCACCCTGCCGCGGAAACGGGCATGAGCAAATGAGCTGTGAGGAGCCGGCATGAGAACCAAGATCCTGGTTGTTGACGACGAGCGCAGCGTGCGTACTTTTCTCAAAGAGTTGTTCGAGCAGGAAAATATCGATGTAGTCCTGGCTTCGGACGGTGCGGAGGCCCTGGTGCAGACAAGCACGCAAAAACCCGATATCATCGTGCTGGATTTGAAGCTGCCCGACGTCAGCGGCCTGGACCTGATCCCCCAGATCAGGCAGCGCTGCAATGAAGCGGCAATTATCGTGATTACCGCCCTGGGTACGGTGGAGAACGCGGTACGCTCCATCAAGCTGGGGGCCTATGATTTTATCACCAAGCCCTTCGACATCGAGAAGATCATGATTTCCGTGCAGCGGACCATCGATTTTATCAACGTTAGCAAAGAGAACGTAGCCCTCAAGGAGCACCATAAGAACCGCCTGTTCTTCGAGGAGTTCATCGGTGAGGCGGAGGAGATCCGCAACATCCGCAGCCTCATCGCCAAGTTGAGGAACGTCGATGTGCCGATCCTCATTACCGGGGAAACCGGCACCGGCAAGAACATTCTGGCCAAACAGATTCATTACACCCTGCTCGAGGCCGGCTTACCCTTTATCTACACCAACTGTGCCAGCATCCCGGACGCCCTGTTCGAGTCGGAGCTCTTCGGCCACGTCAAGGGCGCCTTCACCGGCGCCACCGCCGGCAAGAGGGGCCGGGTGGAGGAGGCGGACCAGGGCACCCTGCTTTTGGACGAGATTTCGGAGATCCCTTTCGAGCTTCAGGCCAAGCTGCTGAACTTTATTCAGGAGAAACGCTTCTACCGGGTGGGCAGCAACAAACAGATCTCGGTGAATACCCGCATCATAGCCCTCTCGAACTGCGACCTCCAGGAGGAAATCCGTGAGGGGCGTTTCCGCAAGGATCTCTACTACCGCCTGAATTTGATCCACATGCATATTCCCCCCTTGAGGGAGCGGCGGCAGGACATTCTGCTGCTTATCGAGTATATGCTGGACCTGTTCCGAACCAAATACGGCAAGAAGGTAAACCGGGTTACCGAGCCCTGCCGGGACATGCTGTTCAATTACTCCTGGCCGGGAAACGTGCGGGAGCTGCGCAATGTGCTGGAGCGGGCTTACATTCTCTCCGACGGCCCGGCTATCGACTCCGATGCCATCATGTTTCCCGACCAGACCCAGGCCCTGAAGAAAAGCAATCTCAAGATCCTGGTGCGGGACTTCGAAAAGAACATTATCATCCGGGCCCTGGCCAAGAACAATGGCAACCGGACCCGGACCGCCGAAGAGCTGGATATCTCCCTGCGCAACCTGCAGTACAAGCTGAGCCGCTACGAGATCAGCGACTGAAGGATCTGCGCCTTTCTTTTAAGCCCGGCTTAAGCCCGGCTGCGGTTGATGTGCTCCGTGAGCTGACCCAGGCAGCGTACGAAACTTCCGTACTCGTTGTCGTACCAGCCGAAAATCTTGGCATGGGTCACCGGCACGCGCAGGTGCTGCGCCGCCGGCAGCCCCTCTGCGGGCACTCCCGCAGCAGCCAGGATTTCCCGGGGCAGCTCGATAAAGCCGGTGCGGGTATGGGTCTCGCAGCCTTCGATGGTCACCGCCGCTGGTTTGCCGATGATGTCGGCGGATACGTTCTGGTTGTCGCTGTAGCTCAAGAGCCCCGCCTGGGCGCCGGCTGCGGCGACGCGGTAGATCCCGTTGAGGGAATCCCGGGTTATCCCCGTACTCTCCTGAGCTGCGCCCGGCGTGCTGTGTGCGCTCACCGCACCGGGTATGCTCGCGGCGCCGGACGCGCCCGCCGCGCTTCGCGCGCGGTGAGCGAATGTCAAATTAAGATTGACCAACGAAGCCGTGTTCGTGGGTATCCGCACCGCGTCAGCCATGAAGCCCACACTGCGGATCTCCGGCAGCACGTACTCCAGCGCCCGGGCGGAACCCGTTGAGGTGATGATCATATTGTTGAAGATCGAGCGGTTGCGGCGCAGGTCCTTCGATTCCGCGGCCGGACAGCGGTCCAGGGCGGACTGGTTGTTGGTCGCAGCATGCAGGGTAGACATGGAGGCGGTGAGGATGTGCGAGGTTTCCGCCTGCTCCAGAAGCGGTTTCATCATATGGGAAAGAGCCGTGGTGGTGCAGGATGCCGCGCTGATCAGGCGGTGGCGGCCGGGATCGAAGGAGGTGTGGTTGATGCCCTGGATCAGCATAACGGCGTCCTCCGGCCACATTTTCGCGCTGCTCTTGAAGGGCCCGCTGACGATCACCCTGGCAGCGCCGGCCTCCAGGTGCCCGCGCAGAGCGCCGCGGGGAGAATCCTCGGGAGCGGCGGGATCCATGAACACGCCGGTGGCGTCCACCACCAGGTCCACTCCCTGCTCGCGCCAGGCGATCTCCCGGGGATTGCGGGAACGGGTGAGGAAGACAACCTCTTTATCCAGGATTTTTAAACTGCACTCTCCTTCATCAAGGATGCGCGCCTCCACCCTGCGGCTTTGGCCGAACAGAAACTGCTCCATTCTGCCGTAGGTCGAATCGTGGGTGATCAGGTGGATCAGGTCGTCGAGAGACCTGCCCACCGGCCGGCCCGTGTTGACCACGATGCGGTCGAACTCTTCGTGGGCCAGGTGGTACCAGACAGTCAGCTTACCGATTCTGCCCAGGCCGTTGATGCCCAGGGTCCGGGTTGTGTTTGTTGTCACGACTTTCTCCTTGTATTGTATTAGCCGAGGTGCTCCTCGGCGCCTATGGGGTGATTGCCGCGGTAGATGCACCCGGACTGCCCGTCTATGCCTATGGGATCACCGGCTTCGAAGCGGACTTCCCCGATGCTGCAACCCCGGCCGGGTGTGTCGAATCTCAGGTCCTGGCAGTTGACCACGCAGGTTTTCCCCAGGTTGACCGCTGTGACTGCGGCGTGGGAGGTAATGCCGCCCCGGGCGGTCAACAGACCGTCGCAGCGGAAGATCATATCGATGGTGTCCGGTACCGTGTCGGGCCGGATCAATATCAGGGTCTGTTTGTCTTCGGCAAAGCGCTCCAGGTCCTCACGGGTGAAAACGGCAATGCCGTTCAGGGCGCCGCCGCCGATGCCCATGCCCGAGCCCACCCGGACCGCGTCCAGATCGGTGTTCGTGAACACGGGCAAAGAATCGGTGCGCCTCGGAGCGTATTTCCGGCTCTGCAGGATGTAGAGGTCTTCCGCACGGCCGGATTCGAAGGTGAACTCGATCTCCTGGTGGCTGTAGCCGCGGCGGCGGATAAGCTCTTCGGCTTTTGCCTTAAGGGCCGTATAGATTTCGGGAAAGGCGCTCTCCAGGGTCGTCTCCCGGGGTACGGGCAACTCCCGGTTCTGATGCTCTGAAACCGGGAGGGTATAGACCAGGCCGGCCACGACGTCCTCACCCTGGGTGCGGATGCTGAAGTCGCCGTAGATGGAGATTTTCTCCTCTTCCTCCCGGGGCTCCCGAGTGAAGAACACCCCGGAGCCTGAGCTGCGGCTCAGATTGCCCAGCACCATCTGCTGGATGATCACCGCGGTGCCCCACTTCTCAGCGATGCCCAGGTGCCGGCGATAGACCATGGCCCTGCTGGAGAACCAGGAGTCGTTGACGGCGATAATCGCCTGGATGAGCTGCTGCCAGGGGTCTTCCTCGAAGGCTATACCTGAGGTTTTCAACAGCTCCCTGTAGGTCAGAGCCAGCTTGTGCATCTGGTCCGCGCTGAATCGGGCTTTCAGCTCGATGCCGTGTTGCTTTTTGAACTCCAGCATGGTGTGGTCGAAACGCTCCCGGGGCAGGCCGAAGGTCATACCCCAGGACTGTAAAAGCCGGCGGTAGCAGTCCCAGGCGGCCCAGGCGTAGCGCCGCTGCCGGGCCAGAGAGGCGGTGATGCGGTCGTTCAGGCCGATGTTGAGGAAAGTGCTCATGGCTCCGGGCATGGACAACGGGGCTCCGGAGCGCACGGAGAGCAGCAGGGGCCTGCGGGGATCGCCCAGTTTCTTGCCGGTGCTCTGCTCCAAATCCTCCAGGCGGCGGCGGATGATTTCGAAAACCGAATCCAGAATCCGGGGATGGCGGCGGATAGCGGTCCTCAGCCTGTGCAGCTCGGTGGTGAGGATGAATCCGGCGGGAATGGGAAAGCCGTAGTTGGTCAGCTTTTTCAAGTAGTAGCCCTTGGCCCCCAGGAAGATGCGGTTGTCCGTTTTCGGCGTCGCCGGTTCCATGGGGGCCGAGATGACATCCGGGTCGTAACCCATCAACGCCTGGAGGTCCGCGGCTGACAGGTTCTCGGACATGGAGCGCATGGTGGCCAGCACCCGGGAGATGAACTGGTCCAGCTGCTGCATGGGAAAAGAGCTTGCCAAAAGCTCCCGGTAGAAAACCTCCGCCTGCTTAAACAGCTCCCGGGTGAAGTCCTGGGAAGCCGGCTGCTGCTTCTGCACCCGCCGCAGCTCACGGCTGCCGATAATCTCCAGGCTGGCGTTGAAGGGCTTGAGGAAGTGCTTCTTGATGATCTCCTTTACGCTCCCTGCCAGAAACTGGAAGAGGTTGATGTACTGTTCCATGGAAAAGGAGGTGGTGGTCAGGCTGTAGCGGAACATTTCCAGATTGTTGTCGAACTCCCGGCTGAAAATCTCGTTGAGGATGAGGGCCTGGTTGAACATCGACAGCACCCGGGCGGTTTTCCTCAGGCTTTTGGCTGTAACATAGCTGAGCTCGATCCCGGAGATCAGCCGCCCCAGCAGGCGGGTGAGGAGGTTCTCGACCCGGAAGAGCACGCCCAGGGCCTCGAACTTCCTTTCCCGGTAGCTTCCGTACATGGAAGGGATGCCCGCGGCGATATGGCGCTTGTAGTAGATATCCTCGTGGCCCTCTGAGACCTCGGAGCTGCGGATGATGGTTTTCAGCTCTCCCGCAAGCCTGAGGAGCTGATTAATGGCCGGCTCCACATCGTCGTCTGCCAGCATTTCCTGGAGCTCCCGTACACGGCCGGGTGAGAGGAGGTTGAGGTTGCGGAGGAGGTCCGGCAGGGTTTTATCGCTCAAGGTGTATTTCTCAACCAGCAGGGCATGGATCCTCAAGAGGCCGAGCAGGCGGCGGCGCTCCCGCAGGGCCGGGGGATTCGGAAGATTCTCAAGGGCGGAGAGGATGCTCGCTTCCTCCAGGGCGGGAAGCTCTCCGGGATCGCACTCGAGGGTCCGGCAGAGGTACACCGTCATGCGGCGCAGGAAGACGATATCCGGATTTTCCGGATCGAGCCAGGCCCGGACGTCGACGGGCAGGCGCTCAGCCAGCGTTTCCGGGTCGCCGCCGGCGTAAAAGCGCAGCATCTCTTCGATCAGGGCGATCTGGGTGGGATTGCTGTCCACGTGCACCTGCTTGCGCAGGAAATGGACCAGCAGGTCCCGGCCCTCGGCGAGGCTGTCGATCTCGGTGGTCAGGGCCCTGAGCTCGCCGTCAGCGCCGATGGCGTTGTAATACACGGGAAAGATGCGGCAAAGCTGCTTGATCAGGATATAAGAGCCCCCGGGGGCGTTGTTCAGCAGGCGGCTGACATCTTTCTGGAAGAGATCGGTGTCCGCAATGAAGATGCCGCTGATGCGCAGGTTGATAATCAAGGCGGCGATCAGCCGGTTGCCGGCCGCGGGGCTGCGCTCGTAGATGGCCAGCCAGGCGCGCAGGCACTTGAGGTGATTGGGATCTGTGCGGAGCTCCCAGTCCCGCCCGATACCTTTGCTGGAGGGGCTGACAAAACCGAAGCGGATCACGGAATCGATGAAGTGGTCGATCTGTTTCTGGTTGTTTGTGCGGTAAAAAGGTTCCGCCGCCGCGGGCAGGCAGGCCAGTACGGGGCCCATCTGTTCTTCCTTGAGGTTGTCGAAGCAGGCGAAGAGCTCCTGCAGGAAGAACTGCAGGTCGTCGGCGGGCTCTGTCAACTCGAGCCGGCGCAACTGGTGGTTCAGGGACCAGAGCAGGTAATCCCGGGACTCTTTCAGCCCCTCCATCTCCAGGAGAAAGAACAGAAAGAAAACCTTGTCCTTGGCCCCGTCGAAGCGCTCCAAAAGGCCGGTCAGGCGTTCCCGGACGGCGTTGTAATCGTCGATCGCCGCCAGGTCGCCCGCCTTTTCCGGCTGCCCGGGCTGCCCCTCCCCACCCAGGCGGTCTCGAATTTCGCCCAGAAGGGTACGGTCCAGACTGAAGACCAGGTCGGCGTACTCACCGTCCATGTGCAGGCTGAATTTGCTGTACCAGGGCCCGGTATCGAGGCAGTGAGTCCAGAAATCGAGATTGGCCGTCAGGGAGCGGCGCAAGAGGAGGGTGTAGCGTCTGTGGAGATCCTCCGGCACCTGAGGCGGCTCGAAGAGGGGTATCAGCTTCTTCATCAGGTTTGATGCCCTGATCAGCATCGGGTTTTCGGCGTTGAGGCGTTTCTCCAGGAGATCCAGTGCCGCGGCAAGCAGCACCGGCGGGCAGACGGTCGCTTCTTCAGCGCCGTCCGGCGGCGCGCCGGCTGCCATACTTCCGAGGTTGAGCAGGAAATCCGTCAGGTTGGCCAGCAGCCGGAAGTGCTCCGCCGGCGCCTGCTCTTTTTCCAGGAGAGCTTCCAGAAGACCGAGCAGGTCGATCAAAGCGCGCTCCGCATCTTCCCCGGCGCGGCTGTAGAACCAGAGATCATCGAGCATGATGCGGCGTAGTGAACCCACCCGGTCGGAGGTGCCGCCGTTTTCCAGATCTGCCAGCAATGATTTCAGCCGCTGGTTTATACCGTAATGGGAGGCTGTGATAGTGGTAAGATAGGACATGTCCTTCATCTGCTGCTGCTGCTTACTGTGCTGTCAGGAAGGCGAAGAAGATGCTTCATCGCTCTAGCTGTCGCTTACTGCAGGAATCATAGCGCAATACCGTCCAATGGGCAAGGAAACGTTCCCCCCCCAAAAAAAGGGGGGGGGGATCCTGCCTGGATTTTCCTTGCTTTCACTTTCTAAAAATCTCATATTTAACGATAGGTTCCTACGGAAAGGGAGGATTCATGAGCCGGCTGAAGAATATGAAAAATCCACCTGCGGCCGTCCTGAGCGGAATGCGCGGCGTGCTAATTACGCTAGCTGCTGTCTGTTTGCTGTTGTCGTTCGCTTCGCTCGGCGGTTGCCGGGGAGGGGGAGGGCCCGACGCCGCCAGCTCGGCGACCTGGACCCCGGAAAAACCGTCCCTGGCCGTGGAGGCCCTGCGGGTCAGCCGGGGAATTTTACGGGAATACATCGCGGCCGCGGGTGTAACCCGGGGCGTCAATGAAGCCTATCTGGTCGCGGAGACCCAGGGCATCATCCAAAGCGTTGATTTCTCACTGGGGGACCGGGTTGAGGCGGGCCGGCTGCTGCTCAAGGTGGATGCGAGCCTCCTGCGTCTGCAGGTGGAGCAGGCGGAGCAACAGGCCGAAACGGTACGCATCGAACTGGATGCCCAGGAAACTCTTTACTCAAGCGGCAATACCTCTTTGTTGAATCTCACCCGGGTTCGGGGCGCCGCGGGGACCGCGGCTTCCGCCCTGGAGCGCGCCCGCAAGGCCTATGCGGACGCCTTCCTGCGCTCTCCCATTTCAGGCTATGTTGCCGCCAAGAACGAGGCGGCGGCGGTGGGAAACCTGCTGACCCCGGGTACGCGGGTGGCGCGGATCGTGGATATCTCCTCCCTCACGTTGGAGGTGGGGGTGGGGGAGAGGGAGGTCAGCCTCATCGCTACCGGGGCTCCCGCCTATATCAGTATCCCTGCGGTCTGCGACGAGGAGCTCAGCGGCAAGGTGACCGCCGTGGCTGCGGGGAGCGATCCCCTCACCGGGAGCTACGCCGTGCAGGTCGCCTGGCCGAATTGCGAGGGTGAGCGTATCCGGTCCGGCATGTCCGCCTCCGTGCGCATCCGCACCCGGGAGGACACGCCGGTTGTGCTGATCCCCACCTCGGCGATCCTGAGGCAGCAGGGGGAAGCGGCGGTGATGACCGCTGTGGAGGGAAAAGCCGTGCTCAAAACAGTGGAAACCGGGGCCGGCGTGGGCAACCGCACCGAAATCATCTCCGGGCTGCAGGAGGGTGATGTCCTGATCATTACCGGGCTGACCACCCTGGCGGACGGAGAGGAAGTGGTTCCCACTATCAGGGGAGAAAGCGGGACCTGGCGGTGAAAACAGGAAAATTTTCCGTCGACAACTCGGTGCTGGTAAACATCCTCATGGTGACCCTCCTGATTCTGGGCGCCTTCAGCGTCACCAGGCTGCCGCGGGAGCAGTTCGCGGAAGTGCCCTTTTTCTGGGCCAATATCGTGGTACCCTATTCCGGGGCCTCGGCGGAGGACGTCGAGAAAAGCGTTACCGTTAAAATCGAGAACGCCTTCCAGGGACTGAAAAAGGTCAAGCAGATCTCCTCGGTCTCCCAGGAAGGCCTGGCCCTGGTACGGGTGGAGTTTGAGGATGGAATCTCCAACAACGAGTTCGCCCGCCTCTTCCAGGAGGTGCAGACCAGGGTCGGCAATGTCGACCTGCCGGAGGGTACCCTGGATCCCGATATCGATGATTTCTCCTCCTCCGACTTTTTGCCGGTGATCGAGGTCATTGTTTCCGGCAGCGCGGAGTTCTCCCTAATGGACCGCACCGCCCGGCTCCTGCGGGACCGGCTCCTCGCCGTGGAGGGTGTTTCGGGAATCGATCTGGTGGGCGCCAGGGACGCCCGCATTGCCGTATCCGCCCGGCAGGAACGGCTGGAGTCGCTGGGCATCTCCCTGGATGAGCTGGTGGCGGCTATCCGCCAACGTTCAGTAGACGTGCCGGGCGGCACCCTGCAAGAGATGAGCCGGGAGTACCTGCTGCGTACCCTGGGAGAGCTCGAGGAGATTCGGGAGTTCGAGCGCCTGATCGTGCGCAGCAGCAGCAGCAGCAGCAGCAGCTCGAGTGAGGCGGGGAGCGGGGTGGTACGTCTGGGCGAGGTCGCCGATGTGCGGGAGGAGTACGATCCCGACGCCGTGCAGGTCCGTTTCAATGGCAAGCAGGCGGTGCTGCTGCGCATCGAGAAGGTGACCCGGGGCAATTCCTTCGCGGTCATTGACGGGGTCAAAAAGGAAATCGACGGTTTCAGCGCGACCCTGCCCGCCGGTTTGGAGCTTACCCTTTTCAACGATTCCACCGTCCAGATCCGGGACAGCCTCAGCGTGCTGATCACCAACGCCCTGCTGGGTTTACTGCTCCTGGTCGTTCTGCTCTACCTGTTCATCGGCTTCCGCAATGCCTTTATGACCGCCCTGGGTATCCCGGTGGCTTTCGCCATCACCTTCATTGTTCTGGAGCTCATCGGGGAAACCCTGAACGGCAACTCGCTGTTCGCCCTGGTGCTGGTCCTGGGGCTGATCGTGGACCACGCCATCGTGATCATCGAGAACAGCTACCGGCTGCGCCAGGAAGGGCTTTCCCGGCGCGAAGCCGCCATCCGCGGCGCCGACGAGGTGGTGGTGCCGGTGATCGCCGCCACTCTGACCACCGTAGCCGCCTTTCTGCCTCTGATGATTTTGCCGGGCATCCTGGGTAAATTCCTGAGGGTCATCCCCCTGGTGGTGGCCATCGCCCTGCTCGCCTCCACCTGGGAAGCCATCCTCTTCCTGCCCGCCCATTTCGCCGAATGGTCATCACCGGTGCTCAAATCCCGGCAGGCCCTGGGCTTCCGGCGCTTCCGCGCCCGCTTCGAGGTCTGGATTGCCGCCCTCTACCGCCGCCGGGGCCTCACCGTGGGCGTCATGTTTGTGCTCATGCTGGTGAGCTTCTTTCTGGTTACCCGCCTGCAGCAGGACCTGTTCTCGGGGGAGGACCGCACTTTGTTCTACATCGACATCGAGATGGCCCCGGGAACGCCGCAGGAAAAGACCAATCAGGTGGTGCGGCGCTTCGAAGAGCTGATATTAAGTCAAATCAGCACAGGCGAGATCAGCGCCGTAAACGCCGCGGTGGGCTTCAGCTCCGGGTCCGACCAGAACCGCCTGGAAGCCAATGTAGCCCAGGTCATCGTCGACGTGGCGGAGCCCGGGGAGGGACTCGAGCGCCCCCTGGAAGCCGTTATGAGCGACATCAAGCAGCTCTGCGACGCCATCCCCGGGCCGGAGAGCGTGCTCTACCGCAAGGAGCAGGGCGGGCCCCCGGTGGATCCCCCCATCTCCTTCCGCCTGTTCGGAGACAACTACCAGGACATGATCCGGGTCGCCGCCGACCTCAAGCAGCGGCTGGCATCATACCCGGAGCTGTTTAATATCCGGGACAACCTGGAAAGCGGGAAACCGGAGCTGCGGGTGCGGGTGGACCAGGAACGGGCGGCGCGCTACGGGCTCTCCGCCGCCTACGTTGGCGCCTACCTGCGGGCCCGGACGGCGGGCGTTACCGCTGCCACAATTTTCCGGGAAAACGAGGAGCTGGACGTGCTGGTGCGCTTCGACACCCCGGAGGAGCTCTCCGTGGAATCCCTGCTGCGCATGAAGATTCCCACCCCCGACGGCCGCCAGATTCCCTTCTCCAGCCTGGCCGACCTGGAAGAGGGCTTTTCCATAGCCGCAGTCAAGCGGGTGGAGGGAAAGAGGGAAGTGACTGTCACCGCCGAAGCCTATACCAAGGACAATATCCGGGCGATCAACGCCGAGTTCGAGCAACTGTATGCCGAGCAGTACCAGCCCCTCTATCCGGGTATCTCCTTCACGGCCCGGGGTGAATTCGCCGAGTTCAGCAACCTGCTGATCCAGATCCTGCGGCTCTTTTTGGTGGGAGCGTTTTTGATCTATCTGATCCTGGGCACCCAGTTCAAATCCTACATCCAGCCGATCCTGATCATGTTCTCCGTTCCCTTCGCCTTCGTGGGGGTTATCTGGTACCTGGTGATCTCCGGCACGCCCTTCTCCACCACGGTTCTCTATGCCGGGGTAGCCCTGGCGGGCATCGCGGTGAACGACAGCATCGTGCTGATCAGCTTCATCAACCGCCTCCGGCGGGAGGGCAAAGAGGTGCGCGAGGCGGTGGTGCAGGCGGCCTCCACCAGGCTGCGGCCGATCTTGCTCACCTCCCTGACTACCATCGCCGGCCTGACTCCCACCGCCCTGGGGCTGGGGGGAAAATCGCCGGTCTGGAGCCCCATGGCCGCCACCATCATCTTCGGGCTGTTGTTTTCCACCCTCACGGCACTGGTGCTCATCCCCTGTTTGTACGGCCTCCTGGCGGACCGGAAGGGTAAGCGGCGGCGGCAGGTTGAACCGGCCTGAGAGACCTGAGCGCATTGTTCGCAGCCGCGGCGGCGGAGAAATAGACTTCGACCGGGAGGCGACAAATGGCAAGGATCGTGCATTTCGACCTGACGGCGAACGACCCCGATAAGCTCATTCCCTTTTATGAGCGCGTTTTTAAGTGGAAGTTCAGCAAATGGGAAGGTCCATTTGAGTACTGGCTGATCGAGACCGGGCCGAATGAAGAGCCCGGCATAAACGGCGGCCTGGGCAGGCGGCAGGGAGACGAGCGCGTGGTCGACACCATCGATGTCGAGGACATCGACGCGGCTCTGGCCGGAATCCGGGAGCAGGGCGGCAGTGTGATTGCCGACAAGGCCCCCATCCCCGGGGTCGGCTGGTTCGCCCAGTTCAAGGACCCGGAGGGGAACCTGCTGGGGGTGATGCAGAGCGACCCCCGGGCCGGCTGAAAGTCTGCCCGCGGTCGGCGTCTGCCCCTTGACGGTGGGCAGGGCATGTTTCAGACTTGGTGTATGGAGACCAGACTTTTCGGGAACACCGGGCATCATAGCACCCGGGTCATTTTCGGTGGCTTCGCCCTGGTGGGCCTTTCCCGGGAGGAGGCCGGCAAGGTCCTAAAGATTCTTTTGCAGCTCGGGGTGAACCACCTGGACGTGGCGGCCGCCTACGGGGACGGCCAGGCGGAAGTGAGGATTGGCGAATGGATGCCCGAGCACCGTGGGCGCTTTTTCCTGGCCACCAAGACGGGAGAGCGCTCTGCCGCGGGCGCGCGGCGGGACCTCGAAGCCTCCCTCGAGCGCCTGCAGACAGACAGCGTGGACCTGATACAGCTGCACAATCTCACCGTTCCAGCGGAATGGGAGCAGGCCCTTTCTCCCGGCGGCGCCCTGGAGGCCCTGATCGAGGCCCGCGAGCAGGGACTGGCCCGCTATATCGGGGTGACCGGGCACGGCACCACGGCCCCGGAGATGCACATGAGGAGCCTGGAGCGCTTTGACTTCGACTCGGTCCTGCTGCCCTGCAACTACGTGATGATGCGGGATCCCGCCTACGCCCGTGCCTTTGCGGAGCTGCAAAACCGCTGCAGGGAGAAAAAGACCGCCATCCAGGTTATCAAGGCCGTTGCCCGCCGGCCCTGGGCGCAGGAGCCCGACCGCACGACCTGGTATCAGCCCCTGGAAGACCCGGAGGCGCTCCATACCGCGGTGAGCTATGTGCTAGGCGACCCGGATCTTTTCCTGATCACCGCAGGGGACGCCCGCCTCCTGCCCCGGATTTTGGAGGCCTCCGCCCAGCCGTGCTCCCGTCCCGCCCCGGAGGAAATGGCGCGCCTGGTAACCCAATGGGAGATGCGGGAGATTTTCCGGGGCAGCGAAAACCTCTGAGAGCATCCGTCCGCGCTGCCAACCCCCGGCCACAAGCGGTTTTCCCTTGACACGCGGTCTTTCGCTCCGTATGGTAAGCCATCGCAAACTGTCGGGAATGAGGATGGTGTGGTGAAGCTGAATCTGAAGAAGCTCCTGGGCCCCCGGAATATCTCTCTGGAGCTGGCGGGAAAGAGCAAGCGGGAAGTCATCGCCGAGATGGTCGACCTGCTCATCGAAGCGGGCGGCCTCAATGACCGGGAGGCCGCGCTGGC
>Ga0272441_10006469_pt1 | contig 19591 bp, 14 predicted proteins | sample SSMProp6N_FD_193582 | JGI IMG/M metagenome (GOLD analysis project Ga0272441, IMG submission 193582) | Marine sediment archaeal communities from Little Sippewissett salt marsh, Falmouth, MA, United States - SSM-Prop-6N | ecosystem: Environmental > Aquatic > Marine > Wetlands > Sediment ... | reverse complement strand
CGTCGGCCGGGTGGATCGTGACGGTCTCGCCGTCGAACTCCTCGCGGACGGGCTCGTCGAAGACGATGTGCGGCGGCGTCACGTGGGGGAACATCTCGGTGAGCAGGTTGGGCTCCGAGACCTCCTTGATCTTCAGCCTCTTCACGGCGTTGCTCCTCCTTCCCTCGGGTTCCGGAGCGGACCATCATGCACCTTCGCGGCGTTTTGTCAACAGCCGACACACGCGGCGGTTGACGCGCGCCGGCCGCCGTGGTAGTCGTGGGGCGTGAAGATCCGGCGCATCCACGGCTGGGACCTCTCGCCCCGCGAGGCCGTCGCGCTGCAGCGGCGGCTCGCCCGCCGCGTGCGCGAACGCCCGCTCCCGCGCGGCGCGCGCCTCGTCGCGGGCGTCGACTGCGGCTACTCCCGGGACGAGGACGCGCTCTACGCCGCGGTCGTGCTCTGCCGGTTGCCGGCGCGCGGCTCGCGCCGGGCCGAGGCGGTCGAGACGCTCGAGGAGCGCGTCGCCGTCGCCGCGCCGGGCATGCCCTACGTGCCCGGGCTCCTCAGCTTCCGCGAGGCGCCAGCCGCGCTCGCGTGCTTGGCCGCGCTCTCGCGCCGGCCCGAGGCCGTGCTCGTCGACGGCCAGGGCCGGGCCCACCCGCGGCGGCTGGGGCTGGCCAGCCACCTCGGCCTCTTCCTCGGCGTGCCGACCGTCGGGTGCGCGAAGAGCGTGCTCGTCGGCGAGTTCCGCGAGCCGGGGCCGCGGCGCGGCGCGCGCGCGCGGATGCGGCACGCGGGCGAGATCGTGGGCCTCGCGCTGCGGACCCGCGACCGGGTGCGCCCGGTCTACGTTTCGGTCGGGCACCTCGCCGATCTCGACGGCGCGGCGCGCCTTGCGCTGCGCGCGTGCGCCGGGTACCGGCTGCCCGAGCCGGTCCGGCGCGCGCACCACCTGGCCGCACGCGCGAAGGCCGCGGGCCGGGCGCCCGTCTGAACGAGCCGCCGGGGACGGAAGCGACTTGCGCAACGCCGCCGGGCGGGTAGGATGGTCCGGGTCCGGGCCATGCCCGGGCGTCCCGTCAGGGACCGGGGAGCCTATGGACGAATTCAACTCCAACCTCGAGCCCGAGACCCCCACCCAGGACAGCGGCCCGCGCCTGGACCGGGAGACCACGATTCGCCTCGTCCCGCCCGCGGATACCGCGCCCGGGTCCATCGCGGGGCTGGACATCATGGACCTGGCCACGATCTTCCAGACGCTCTCGGCGAACCGGCGCACCGGCACGCTCAAGCTCACGAACGCGCGCGGCGACGAGCGGTTTCTCTACTTCGGGGACGGCCGCATCCGGCTAGTGAGCGCGGCCTCGGCGGAGCGCACCTTCCTGGAGGGGGCGCTGCTCAAGTCGAAGTGCCTCTCGCGCGAGAAGATCGACGAGCTCAAGGCGAAAAGCTGGGCGAAGGGGCAACCGCTCTCCACGGTGCTGCTGCAGCGCGCCCGCGTGCCGGCGAGCGAGCTCGCCGAGGCCCTCCTCGCGCACATGACCGAGGAGGTCACCGACCTCTTCGCGTGGAAGGACGTCCACTGCGAGTTCTTCCCCGAGCGGATAGCGGGCGAGCAGCTCGACCCGCAGCTGGCGGCGCTCACGGACGGCCTGAGCGCGGACGCGGTCCTGATGGAGGCCATGCGCCGCGCCGACGAGTGGGAGCGCGTCGAGCAGTGCTTCGACACGACGAAGGAGGTCTTCGAGTTCACCGAGAAGGGCGCCGACGCGCTCGAGGAGGAGACCCGGCAGGAACTCCTCGCCCTCGTCGACGGCTACCGCGACGTGAGCGAGGTCATCGCGCACTCCACCTTCAGCCGGTTTGAGGTCTGCACGGTGCTCATGGAACTCTTCCTCGTCGGACGCCTTCGCGCCAAGGACGCGGCGCAGCTCGCGGCCATGGGGGACATGGCCGCCGCGCAGACCGACTGGGCCAAGGCGCTGCGGCTCTTCGAGCACGCACGCGAGCTCGACGCTTCGCAGATGGACCTCCTCGCGAAGCTCGGCGCCGCGCACGAGGCGCTGGGGAACCTCGCGGCCGCGAAGGATCTGCTCTCGGACTACGTCGCCAAGAACATGGCCCAGGGCGCGTCTGCCGAGGCGGCGCGGGCCTGCCGGCACCTCGTGAAGATCGACCCGGACGACCCCGAGTCGCACGCCATGCTCTTCCGGGCGCTCTTCACGGCGGAGGACCGCGCTGGGCTGCGCCCGGCCGGAAAGGCGCTCGTCCTCGCCTACGAGAAGAAGGGCGCGGTGGACCGCGCGGCCGAGATCCTGAACCGCCTGCGGGGGTTCTTCCCGGAGGACGAGGAGATCCGCGAGATGGACGCCCGGATGCGCCTGGCGAACGCCGAGCGCACCGAGGCTTTGGTCGAGTTCGAGGATCTCGCCGAGTCGTACCTCGCACGCGGGGACCTCGAGGGCGCGGTCCGCACCTTCCGCAAGATTCTCGAGGAGATCGACGAGGAGTGCCTCGAGGCGCGGCTCCAGCTGGCCGACTGCCTCGTCAAGCTCGAACGGACGAAGGAGGCCGTTGCCGAGTACCAGCGCCTGACCGAAATCCTCTCGCGCACGGGCCTCATCGACGAGGGCGACGTCCCCCCGTTCTTCCTACAGGTCCACCACAAGCTCGTGGAGCTCGACCCCGACAACCCCTCCCCGCGCGAGTGGCTCGCCGAGACCTACGCCGCGGCCGACAACACCGAGGCCGCGCTGACGGAGTTCGACGGGCTCGCGGACCTCTACACGCGCGTCAAGAACGTGCCGAAGGTGATCGCCACGCTCCGCCGCGTCGTGGAGCTCTTCCCCGAGCAGCTCCTCTTCCGCGAGCGCCTCGCGAATCTCTACCTCGGCGAGAAGGGCACTCCTGAAAAAGCGAGGACCGAGCTCGCGGCCCTCTGCCAAGCCGCCGAGGAGCTCGAGGACTACGAGGTCGGCACGCGCGCGGCCGAGAAGCTGATCGAGATCGACCCCTTCCACATGGAGGCGCACATCCTGCTCGCGGCCGCGCTGCGCGCGGGCGGCGACGCCGAGGCCGCGGCGGACAAGTTCCAGGCCATCGCGCTAATGTACCTGGGGGCGGGGCTCCCCGCCCAGGCCGAGGAGGCGCTCAAGCTCGTCCTCGAGCTCGACGAGCGCGACGACGAGGCGCACCGGCTCCTCGCGGGCCTCCTCGAGGAACGCGGCGAGCACGAGGAGGCCGCGCGCCTCTACAAGGCGGGTGCGCGCCTCGCGTTCGAGGACCGCGACTACGGCTCGGCCGAGACCGGCTACCGCCGCGCGCTCCGGCTCGAGCCGGACGACTGGAACACGTCGGAAACGCTCAAGCGGCTCACCGAGTCGCGAAAAAAACGGAAGAAGTAGGGAAACGTATCTGCGCCGGCACGCCCCCCCGCCCCCGTGCACCACGCTTCAGGCCGGCTTCTTTCCCCGCGCGGCGAAGGCGAGGTATCCGGCAAAGAGCCCGGCCGCGATCGCGAACACGGGCGCGGCCACGGTGAACGCGAGGTAGAGCACCACGTACAGCGTGCCGAGCCCCGTCGAGAGGACGTCGGACGGGTTCCCGCTCGGCGAGGTCCCGCTGAGGATGGTCGTGTAGTCGCGCAGGCCCGCCAGGTGCGCGAGGCCGCAGGCCAGCGTGATGAGCGCCGCGCGCGCGAGGAGCCCCCGCGGCGAGAAGGCCGGGCCGAGGAGCCGCTTGAGGCGACCCGGCGGCCTCGGCGCTTTCTTCGTCCCGCTCACCGCTTCGTCCTCCAGCCGAGGCGCCGCGCCTTCTTTCGGACGACCTCCCACAGCGGGCCCTGGGCCGCCGCGTAGAGCAACACCGCGTCGCCGACTTGGTTGCTCGCCGCGAAGCGCAGCCGGTCGCCGCGCCGGACCGGGAAGCCGCCGTAGTGGAGCGAGGTCAGGAGGCCCGAGAGCGTGCGCGTGTCGCCGAAGGTCGCCGCGCCCAGGAAGGCGAGGCCGCTCGAGCCCGGGCTGATCTCGAGGACCGGCACGATGGGGCCCGAGTCGATGTCCGGCGTGTTGGGGCACGACGGCGGCCACTCGCGCGCGTAGCCGAAGCCGAGTACGCGCCGGACGAGCTCACGCCGCGCGCGCTCGTACTGGTCGCGCGCGAAGGCCTCGTCCACGAGCGAGAGGCAATGCGCGACCATCCAGAGGCTCGATCCCTCGGGCCCGTCCATGGCGTAGCCACCGGTGGTGTACTCCGAGATGAGCAGGCCCGTCTCCTTCTCGACGAGCCGCTCGCGCGCGATCCGGAGCCAGCGCTTGACGAGCGCCGAGTGGTCGCGGCGGTCGAGCGTGTCCGAGACCCGGATCGCCGCGAGCGCGACGCTGTTGCAGAAGGTCCAGCACTCGTCCGGGTAGCTCTCGCCCGAGAGGACCGGGCTCTTCTTCATGGACCGCACGATCGCGTCGACCCGGCCGGCGAGCGGGAGCGCGTACTCCCGGCGCGCCTCGACCGTCTGCCGCGCGCCGAGCATGAGCGCGATCTCGCCGTCGACGAAGAGGCTCCGCGGCGGCTGGTTGACCCACGGCCGGTCCTGGGCGTAGGGCATAAGGAAGAAGTACATGCCTTCTTGCTTTTCGAGGCGCAGCGTCTCGTCGATGATGGTGTCCATGACCTCGAGATAGAGGTCCTTCTCCTCGGGCTCGCGCAGGCTCATGTTCGCAAGGGCGAGGACGAGGAAGGTCCGGCCCATGAAGTCCCACTCGGCGTTGCTGCCGCGCATCCGCTCGATCGCCTCGGCGCGGCGCTCCGCGTTCGTCCAGAGGTCGAGGTGCCACTCGGCGAGCGCGCGCGCGCGGGGGGGGAGCTTCCCCTCGGCGAAGTAGTCACCCACGCGCGGGCGGTAGAGGAGGTGAAGAAGGGGCAGCCAGATCGCCGTCGCGATCAGGAGCGCGAGCGCGGTCACGAGGATGCGCTTCGGGAGGGACACGCCCCCGGCGTTGAGGATCTTTTTCAGTTTCTCCGTCACCCGGAAGACCCTCGGCGCCTACGTTGCACTCGCGCGGGCCGCTCCCGCGGACGCGGATTCTACTCCGCGCTCGAAGCGGGCGCAAGGGAGGAGGTCTAAGAAGGCACGGGCGCTTCGCCGCAGCTACTTCGCCCGGAGCAGGCGGAAGGCGATCTTGATGGGCACGTCAGCGGTCTTGGGGTGCCGCTCGTAGGCGACGAGCGTGGTGCCCTTACCGTCAGAAGCCAGCGCAGGCAGGCGGATCGGGCTCTCGAACGAACCGCCGAGGTCGATCTTCTCCTCGAGCACCTTGCCGTCCTTCGCGATGCGGCTGGCGTACACGGCGTCCCACTGGCGCGTGGAGCTCGTCCCGGCCCACTTGCCGCCCTCGACGAAGCCCCAGGCGACGACGTAGTTCGAGCCGTCCCAGGCCGCGTCCGGGCGGAACACGCCGAGCTTCTTGGCTGTCAGGCCGATCGTCTTCGTGATCTTGCCGGCCGCATCGACGATGAAGGTGCCCTCCTTTCCGGTTGGGTTGCCGCCACGCCCTATGGGCTGGAAGATCCCGCCGATGATGAGGTAGTTGTCTCGGCTCGAAGCGGCCGCGAGCGTAACCTTGCGCCGGCCCTTTGAGCCAGCTCGCTTTCCCGGATACGGGGCAATCTCCTTCTTGCCCAGCACTTTCCCGCAAAAGAGACCGAACCCCCGCTCGCTCGCGACGAGCGCTTCGCCGGCACTCCTCGCCACCACGGCCGGGAACATATGGGTGCTGCCGGTCAGGACCGGAATGCCCTTGGGATCGGAGACTTGCCCAGCCGGAGAGATGTAGGTGGCAAAGGTCTCGTACGTGTGGCCGAGCCGGGACAGGCCACTCCCCATCTGTTCCTTGCCGTTGCGAAAGTCCTGCCAGACGACGACGAACTTCGCCCCGTCGAAGGCGACGTCCGGCGCGCATTGGTTCGTGGGCTCGGCGCAGACGACGACCCCGTCCGGGTCGAGCACCTTGCCGTCGGGCGACACGCGCGCGGCGCGCACGTTGTAGTCCTTGAGGCTGCGAAGGTCGGCCCAGACGACGAGGAAGTTCCCCCCGCCGAAAGCGACGGCCGGTTGCTCCTGCACGTCCGCGCCCTTCGAGATGACGAAGGGCTTCGCGTCGAGCACCTTGCCTGCCGCATCGAGCCGCACGCCGACGAGATCGGCGTTCTCGTTGCGGCCCGCGCGCCAGACGACGAGGTACTTGCCCGCGCCGAAGGCCGCGGCCGGCTCGTGCGCGCTGCGCTCGTCCACGGGCAGGCGCGTCTCGGCCGAGAGGTTCGCGCCGGCGCGCGCGAAAGCCGCGAGCGAGAGGGTGAGGACGAAGAGCATCAGCGTTTTCATCATGCGCCTCCTCTACTTCACTGGCCGGAAGGTGAGCAGCTTCGGCCAGATGCCCCAGGCGAAGTACATGTTGCCGTGCGAGTCCCAGCGCGGCGCGAACGCCCACGTGCCGACCGCGCCCTGCCTCATGGGTTTGCTGTCGCCGAAGACGAACCGGTCGCCGCCGATGGGCTTGAATCCATCAAACCATTCGCGCTCAATGTTGTGGCGGTAGAAGGTGACATCGTCGCCGCCCCCCCAGTAGAAGACCTTTCCGGCCTCGGCCGGGTTGATCGAGATGCCCGAGGGGCACATGACGCTCGCGCCCTTGGCGGGACCCGAGACGCCCTTGCGTCGGGCGCCCGGGACGTTGGTGTTTACAGGATCGAAGAGCACAGTGGCTTCGCCGGTCTTCAGGTCCCAGCGCCAGAAGCGGTTCTTCTTCTCACGGACCATGGCGTAGAGGATGTTGTTTGCCTCGTCGACCTCGAGCGATCGCGCGAAATAACCGCCGCCCTGGATGGCCTTGCCGCCCTCGCGTTTTTTCAAATGCGCGAGCTTCTCGACCTTGCCGTCGGGCGTTACGCGATAGATGCCGCCGTAGGTCGAGACGTAGCAGGTGCCCTTGCCGTCCACGGTGAAGCTCTGGATTGCCTTGAGCCCCGGCACGGTCGAGACGGTGCCCTTCTCCACGTCGACGATGCGCAGGACGCCGTCCCCGTAGCCCGGGTCGCCGACGTACATCCACTTGCCGTCGGCCGAGACGCGCACGTCGTCGCAGTCCATGTACGAGCCCGAGCTGAAACGCGCCGTCGCGATGGGGCCGTCGAGGTGGCCGTTGGCCGAGCCGCCGTAGGTCCGCACGAGCTTCGCCTCGGCGTCGTACCGGCGCAGGACTGCGTACCAGCCGCGCTCCATCCACGTGACGTTGCCCGCGTCGTCCGCGTCGCCGTTCCAGCTGATGATCATCGACCCGGTCGAGGGACCGTCCTGGTAGCCGGCGACAGCCGTGCCCGCGAGGGTGACGCGCTGGTAGACGATCTCGCCCGCGGGGGGCGCCTCTTGCTTGCCGCCCGGCCTCTTCCCTGCCGGGAGCGGCGCCGGACCTTCCCTCTTCGAGAACGTCACGGCCGCGCCGGTCGCGAGCGCGCCGGCGAGGACGACCCCTGCGACGAGCTTCATCGTGAATCCTCCCTTCGCCGCGACCTTGACGGCTGCGGCCCTTGTGATGACTCCCTTCGCACCGCTCGCGAGAGAACTCGCCACGAGGGACTCGACGGACGGGGCGAGCGAGGCGGGCACCGCCGGCGCGGTCGCCTTGAGCGCGCCGAGCACGGCCGCAGGCACGGCCGCGTAGCCCGCGCGCACGAGCGACTGCCGGAGCCGCTCGAGCCCCACGCGGACGTGCTCCGAGACGGTGCGTTCGGGCACGGCCAGCACGGCCGCGGCCTCGCGCCGCGAGAGGCCCTCCTCGCAGCAGAGACTGACGGCGAGCCGGTGTTTCTCTTCGAGCGCCGCGAGCTCCGCCCGGAGCCTCGGGACGAGCTCCGGATCGCCGCCCGGCGGCGCGCCGGCGCGTTCCGGCCTCACGGCGGCCTCCCTTCGTCGGCGGTTGGCCTCGCTCCGGCGGCGGTGCCTCGCGACGAGGACCACCACCTTCAGGAACCAGGTCCGCGCATCTCTGGGAGGCGGAGCGGCGCGCAGGCGTCCGAGGGCCTCGAGGTAGGCCTGCTGCACGGCATCCTCTGCGCCCTCGTGCGAGCCGAGGACGCGCGCGGCGAGCCGGTACGCGGGCGCGCCGTACGCGAGGAGACGCTCGGCAGTCTTCTCTTCGCGAGCAACGTCCGGCTTGAAAGCCTCGGCCACGGCTGCGGTCTCCACGAGCTTCCGCCTCCAGTCTACACACTCTACCCTGCAGCGGCAAGCCGGCTCGGCAACGGAAAAATGGGGGATTCTTCCGCCCCGCGCGGGCGATCTCGCGGGAGGGGGGCGGGGGGGAGGCGGGGCCGCTACTCCCGGGGCCCCTCCGGGGGACGGATCTTCTTGAGCGCGTCGCGGGCGGCCTTGCGGACGTGCTCGCTCCCGTCCCCGAGCGCCCTCACGAGCGCGGGCACGGCCTCCCTCGCCTCGGGGCCGATCCACGCCAGACCCTTGGCGGCCGCGAAGCGGACCGCCGGGTCCGGGTTCCCGAGCGCGCGCGCAAGCACGGACGCCGCCTTCGGCGCCAGCGGCGTGGTCGCCCTGGGCGCCCATACAGATTCCTCTGGGACGTGGGTGAAGGGCCCGCCGAACGGCTCCGTGTACGCCCCCCGCCGCCCGCAGCAGGCCACGAGCCAGGCCGCCTTCGGCTTCACGTCGGCCATCCAGTCCGGCAGGCGGAGGTACGCGGAGAGGCGCCGGAGGGCCTCCCTCTCGCCGCCGAGGCGCTCGATGGCGTCCCCGGGCGGGAAGGCGACCGGGTAGGGCCCCCGCACGACCGCGCGCGTCTGGAGGAAAGGCACGAGCCAGAACGCGACGAAGAGCGCCAGGGCGAGAAGGGCCACGATCCCGAGCGTGGCGATCACCACCGCGCGGCGGGTCTTGTCGGGAGGCTGGGATTTCTCCTCGTCGGCCATACGGGCTACAGGCTACCGCGCGGGCGCGCGGCGCGCAAGCCACGGTCGCGCGGAGGACTCCGGGGAGGGAGGGACCTCCTACCGCGCGGCGGGGCCGCCCGCCGGCGGCGAGGCGCCCAGGATGCTCTCCAGGACGCTCCCGTGGGCCTGGGGGTGCGCCCAGAGCTTGACCAGCCGGACGGCCATCTCGGAGAGGCCCCCCTCGCGCGCGAAGGCGTACCGCCGGATCATCACCCCCCCGCGGGGCTCGGCCAGCTTCAGCTTCCCGAAGCGCTCCAGGGCGGCCTTCACCGCGCTCTTCGGCGCGCCGGTCGCCGCGGCGATCTCGCGGGCCGGGCAGCCGTCCCGGCCGGCGCTCACCAGGTGCGCCAGCGCCAGGATGTGATTCACGTCGGGCACGGCCAGCCGGATGAACTCCTCCAGCTTCGGGCCGAGCCGAACCTTCTTCTTGTCCTGATGGGCCTTGAAGACCTGGGTCAGGCCCGAGCGGAGCTCCGGCATGTCAGCCCCTCCTCCATCATGCGCCGGGGGACGCAGCACCCGGAGGCTCCCGGCGGGGCCATTGTCCCCATCCGGGTCCGCCGCGCAAGCGCAAGCGGCCCCGGGCGAACCTGCCGTTGCCCTCGGAGGCGTGGGCGGTAGAATGGCGGCATGAGCGGACTCCAGGTGGCCCTCCTCGAGGACGGAGGCAATCCCCGCTCCCCCGAGGCCGTCCGGGAGACCGGGGACGGCTTCCTCCTCGCGCCCTTCAGCGAGGACGGCGACGCCAACTACAAGTTCCGGCTCGACGTCGAGCTCGTGAACGAGGGCCCCGGGCCCGTCGAGGCGACGTTCGTCGTCGAGTGGGACGACGAGGCGTACAGCCGCCACCGCCACTACGTCCTCCTCACCCGGGGGGAGGCGTGGCGGAGGCTCCCGGCGGCGATCGAGGGCACGCGGGCCGTCGCGCGCCTCGCCGTGCCGCCGGGCCGTAGCCACCTGAGCATGCACCCGCCCTACAACCACGCGCGCCTGGTGCGCCTCGCCGGCGCGCTCGGCGCCGATGCCCTCCGCGTGCGCTCCATCGGCCGGAGCCTGCGGGGCCGCGACATCCTCGCGATCGAGGCGGGGCCAGCCGATGCACGGCCGCTCGTTCTCCAGGCGCGGGCCCACCCGTACGAGTCCGTGGGCTCGTTCCTGCTCGACGGGATGGTCCGGTGGCTGGACGCGGGTTCGCCGGAGGCCCGCGCCCTTGTCATGGGAAGGCGCGTCGTCCTCCTCCCGATGCCGAATCCGGACGGGGTCGCGGAGGGGACCTGCAAGCGGACCCTGGGGGGCCTCGACCTGAACGAGGCGGCGGCCTCGGACGAGCCGGAGGGCGTCGCGCTGACGGCGTTCTACCGCGAGGTCCGCCCCCGCTCGACCTTCGACATCCACGGCTTCATGCACAACAGCGACGGGTTCGGAACGAGCGATCCGGTCCGGGGGCAAGCAATCTGCGATGCCCTGAGCGCGAGGACGGAACTCTTCGACAAGAAGTTCGGGTTCCGGCATCGCCGCGAGCCCGAGGGCGGCCTCGCCAACCCCGGCGCGCTCGCGGAACACGAGTTCGGCTCGGTCCGCTTCGGGGGCGCCTTCACCTGGCGCGACCGGAACGCGGAGCACCTGCGTCGGATGGGCGTGGAACTCCTCCGGGCCTACGCCGCACAGTTCTAGCCGTTCCCTCCGTCGCCGCCCGCCGCGCAAGCGGCCCCGTGCGAACCTGCCGTTGCCCTCGAAGGCGGGAGGAGGTAGCATTTCCCCGCCGCGTCGGGGGCGCGGCGGGGGGCGCGGAGGAGTGGCCTTCGGCCGGGGAGAAACGCACGATGCCAGACGAGTTCATCCGCCTCACGTCCATTCCGGAGAAGGACAGGGCCGTTCTCGAGGTCTGCCACGACTCGATCGACATGTACGACTGGCGCGGCCTCTCGAACGCGTGCCTGAAGCTCTTCGAGGGCGGCGAGAGGCATCTGGTCATGGACCTCAGGAGGGTGGGGTCGGCGCTCAGCTTCCTGATCGGGACCGCGGTGGAGATGAGTCTCCGGGCGCAGCGTGAGCACCGGCGGTTCACGGTCCTCGCGGTGGGCTCGCTCGCGGACGTGTTCAGGAACGCGCTCGGACGCGATGTCTTGGAGCTGATCACCGACGGGAGAGGGCCCGCGGATATCGCCCTGCCGTAGCCGCCCGGCGATTCCCTCTCGACCCCGGCGCGGCGGGACGGTAGAATGGCGCGGCAAGGACGGCCCCCGGGGAGTGCGGCCCGATGCAGGTGCGTTGTCCCAAATGCGGCAGGACCTTCGAGCGCGACCGGAAGGACGGCCCCGGAGGCTGCCCGCATTGCGATACCCGCGCCGCGGCGGCGCCCTCCGCGGAGACAGCGGTCCTCCGGGCGGGGAGCGCCGCGGACGGAGAGCCCGGCGCCGAGGCGCGCGCGATTCCCGAACAGTTCGCCCACTACAGGATTCTCGGCGAAATCGGCCGCGGCGGGATGGGCATCGTCTACAAGGCCCACGACCCGGAGCTGAACCGCACGGTTGCCCTCAAGGTGCTGCTCAGCGCCAGGCACGCGACGGAGGAGGACATTCGCCGCTTCACGCGGGAGGCCTACAGCGCGGCCAAGCTCCAGCACCCCAACATCGTGTCGATCTATGAGTTCAACGTCTGCGAGGGAAATCACTACTACACGATGGACTACGTCGAGGGCACGCCCCTGGACGGCCTCCTGGAACGGGAGCGGCCGAGCTTCTGGTGGAGCCTGGCCCTCGTGGAGAAGGTCGCCCGCGCCCTGGAGCACGCGCACACCCGGGGCGTCATCCACCGGGACCTCAAGCCGGCGAACATCATCGTCGCGGAGGACGGCGAGCCGAAGGTGATGGACTTCGGCCTCGCGAAGCTCGCGGGCCGGGAGGACGATCCCCGCGTCAAGCCCGAGATGACGCGCACCGGCGTCGTGATGGGCACGCCCTACTACGAGGCGCCGGAGCAGGCCGCGGGCTACAACCGGGACGTGGACGCGAGGACGGACGTCTACGCGCTGGGCTGCATCCTGTACGAGCTCCTGACGGGCCTCCTGCCCTTCGACGGGGAGAGCATCACGGAGATCCTTCACCGGCACATCGAGGAGGTCCCCGCGCCCCCCCGGCAACGCGGCGCGCAGATCCCCGAGGACGTGGAAACGATCTGCATGAAGTGCCTCGAGAAGGAGCGGGACGACCGCTATCCGACCGCGGCCGCCCTCGCCGACGACATCCGGCGCTTCCTGGACGGGCAGTCGATCGCCGCGCGACCGAGCGCGCGGCAGAAGGCCTCGGAGGGCGATCTCTTCGACGTGCTGCGAAAGGGCGTGCTGGCCCTCGGTCACATGGTCGTGGCCGAGGGGGCGACCAGCGAGGAGGAGGTGACCGCGGCCCTCGCCGAGCAGGAGGACCGCCGCGGCTCCGGAAGACCGCACAAGCGCCTCGGTGAGATCCTGATGGACCGGAAGGTCGTCTCCCCGCAGGACGTCGAGCGGCTGCTCGCCCGCCAGGAGAGCGCGCTGATCATCCGCGCCCGGGAGGTCCGGGCCGGCATCTGCATCCTGGACCTGGTCGGCTACCTGGACGCGGACACGCGCGACCTGCTGGACCGGGCTCTGCGGGAGATGATCGCCCGCGACCGCACGCGCATCGTCGTCAACGGCACCGAGCTGACCTACATGAACTCCAAGGGCATCGGCGTCCTCCTGGGCCGGGCTCGCGAGGCGCGCCTGGCCGGAGGCGACATCAAGTTCTTCAACCTGCGCGGGAAGGCCCTCGCCGTTTTCCACGTGCTCGGCTTGGATGCGTTCTTCCAAATCTTCGACAATGAGAAGGAGGCCGTCGCCGCCTTCGAGCTTCCCCTCCCCCGGGAGTTGCAGAGGGAGGCCCAGAGCCGGTTCTTCGCATCGAAGGAGGGACAGGTCTTTCACAGGGCCGACTGCACGAGGGGCCGGCGCATCCGCCGTCTCAACCGCGTGGGCTACGCGACCCGCGCGCAGGCCCGGGCGGCGGGGAAGCGGCCGTGTCCCGAGTGCTGCGGCGGGAAGAGCACGCGGCGCCCGGCCGGCACGAAGCGCTCGAAACGGACGCGGCGGGGGAGACGCTCCTCCGGCAGACGGAAGCGGGGCTGACAGCCCCGCTCCCGGGCCGGGCGCAGGCGATACGGGGTCGTTTTCCTGAGAGACAATTTCGTCGTTCCTCTCGTCCACGGTCGCCCCCCCCGCCCGACAAGGCCGTTTTCCGCGCCCTTTTTCCGCAAGAATCGCGCGTGCGGCTCCGGAGGGTATGATGGAGGGACGGGAGGAAGGCCGTGGCGGATAAGTCGGATCTGGTGCGCCGCGCCACCGGCGGAGACCGTGAGGCGCTCGGAGCGCTCCTGGCGCGACACCAGGACGCGGCCTACGCGCTCGCGCTCGCCCTGACCGGCGAGGGCACCGACGCGGAGGACGCCTGCCAGGACGCGTTCGTCCGTGCCCTGCTCGGCGTGCGCGCCTACGCGCCGGAGCGGGGCAGCTTCCGCGCCTGGCTCCTGTCCATCGTGCGGGCCGCCGCGCTCGACCTCGTCCGGTCGCGCCGGTCGCGCCGCGCGAGAGAGGAGAAACGCGCCATGGAAAGAACGCGGGAGGGCGCATCGGCGCCGGAACTCCGCGAGCGCGCCGGGGCCGTGCACTCCGCGCTCATGGCCCTCGAGGCGAAGTACCGGCTGCCGGTGATGCTCCACTACATGGAGGGGCTGACGCAGGCTGAGGTCGCGGCGGTGCTCGGCGCGCCCGAGGGCACGGTCGCCTCGAGCATCGCGCGCGGCCGCGAGAAGCTGCGCACGGCGCTCCGCCGCGGGGGCTACGCAGCCGCGCCGGGCGCGCTCGGGGCGCTCCTCGCCGGGGCGCCGCGTCCGGCCGCGCCCGCGGCCGTGCGCGCCGTCGTGAAAAAGATCGCAACCGGCCGGTTCGCCCCGGGAGGCCAAGGCCGCTCGGTCGCCCGTGCGGGGCGAAGGACCGGAGCAGCAGCCGGAAAGGGAGGTGTCGTGATGAAGCTCGTCGCTGGAGTGGTGCTCGCCGGAGCGGTCGCGGCCGGCGTGGCGATGGTCGCGCCGGGAGACTCGGGAGCGCCTCTCCCGGGCCCGTCGGCCGGGCCGACAGGGGGACCGCCGAAGAAGGAGCTCTTTGCCTTCGTCAACCAGTACGAGTACCTCGACGGTCCGCGCCTCGAGGCCATGACGGGCCGGGCCCCCAAGATCTCCTGGGACGAGAAGGGGAATCTTTACTTCTTTCCTTCGTATTGGTACGGCGCGATCCGCTGCATTCGCACCGACGGCCGGATCGTGCCGATCACGGGGAACGACTACTGGACGCTCACGCTGCCCCTGGAGGAGGGCCCCGCGAGCACGCTCGGGAACCCCACGGGCATTCGGGGATTCAGCTACGGCATCGGCACCGGCTGCCTCGCGGTCCAGGGCGCTCCCATCGAGGGCGAAGAGGCGGGCTGCGTCTACGTCTCGCACGTGCACGATGGCGTGGTCCGGGTCTTTCGGAACAAGGCCAAGGAGAACCGCTGGTGGTTCGAGCGGGTCGCCGGCGGCGGCAAGGGCGGGATCCCCTCGAAGCGCGGCCAGTCCGTCGCCGCGAAGGACGTGAAGCTCGGCCAGGTGGGGAACCTCCAGGTCGGCCGGGACGGCAAGCTCTGGATCTTCGTCAAGGGGACGTTCCTTCAGTACGAGAACGGCAAGCTGACCTGCCTCCTGGGGATCGAGGACTACGGGGCGAAGGGCCCGAAAAGAAAGGGCCAGCCCGAGGCACCCGCTCAGGGTTATATCGACGGCGACGGGTTTTTCTATATGGGCACCTACTTCTCTGGGTCCGGCTATGGGGGCAAGGCCCCCGCGATCTGGCGCGTCTCGCCCGACGGGGCCAAGGTGGAGCCCCTGGCCCACAGTCACGGCAGCACGCGCGACGGCGACGCGATGAAGGAGGCCGCCTGGCACTGCGGGCCGCACTTCAATTTCGGGCGGAACGACGGGCGCTATCAGCCTCCGGGCATCCTCTTCACGAGCTGTCACGACGAGGCCGCGCTTCGCCGGATCATGGGCGGACGGGTCTCGACGCTCTGCAAGGACGGCGAGTGGCGCGAGATTAAAGGAAAAGGGAAAAAGGAAGCATACGTCTGGTTCCAGACCTGGCAGCCCGGCCCGGATGGTGCGAGCTACGAGGTCGATTCCGGCGGGGACTGGCGGAACGACTGCCGCCTCTACCGCATCACGAACATCGACTACGCCAAGCCGACCGTGAAGTAGGCCGGAAGGAGACGGAGATGAGACAGATGAAGATAATCCTTTCGCTCCTGTGCATCGCGCTCGCGCCGGCGGCTGCGCGCGCCGGGGCCGTGGTCGGAGGCGCGGTCGAGGTCGCGCCGGGCGTCCAGGGCTCACGTTCCCAGATGTGGCCACGCGCCGCGTGGTGCGAGGGCTCGAAGACGTGGCTCGTGGCTTGGCGCGAGGGGCACACCACCGACATGGCAACCGACATCTGGTGCGCGCGCGTCTCTGCGGGCGGCAAGACCCTTGACCCCGGCGGCATCAAGGTCTGCTCGGCCGCGGATAATCAAGAACGGCCGTGGGTGGCCTCGGACGGCAAGGGCTTCCTCGTCGCGTGGGAGGACTTCCGCAACGAAAAAGATTATGACGTCTACGCCGCGCGTGTCTCGGCCGAGGGCAAGGTGCTCGACAAGGACGGGTTCCTCGTCGCCGGCGGCGCGCACAACCAGTGCCATCCGGTCGCGGCCTTCGCAGGCGGCAACTATTACGTTGCCTGGCAGGCCTTCACGCCCGACCCCGGACGCTACCTCCTGCACGGCGCGCGCGTCTCGGCGGACGGCAAGGTGCTCGACGCAAAAAGCGTAACCCTCACGCCGACCGGCGGCAAGGGCGAGTTGATCGACGCGGAGGCGAGCGCCGATAATCCCGTCATCGCCGCCTCGGGCGACCGCGTGCAGGTGGGGTGTCTCGTGGTACGCAACATGAGCCGGTGGCGCGGCAAGCACGGGGCGATCGTGGGCGTGGACCCTGCCACCGGCCAGGTAGCACAGAAAATCCGGGCCTTGGGCCCCGCCGAGGGGAGATCTCGCCGCCACGCCGGCTTCGTCACGGGGACGCATCGCATGCCAGCCCTGGCGTGGGGCAAGGACGGCGGCCTCTTCGCCGCGCCCGCGAGTCCACGCGGTGGCGGTTCAGCGCTCCACCTGTGGCGCCTGGACGCTTCGGGCAAAGAGACCGGCCCGCCTCAGGGGATACCCGGCGCAAGAAGTGCCGGGCTGCAGCCGCTCTTCTCGATCGCGTTCGACGGCGCGGGGTATCTCGTGACCCTGGACCGCCCCGTCTCGAAAGGGCGCAACAAGGTCCAGGTCACGGTCCAGGGCTACCGGATCCCGGCCAGCGGCGCCTTCACGATCGACCCGAAGAAGCCGGCGCTCTTCCCGATCGCGGCCGATGGCGGAAAAGACCAGATGCAGGGCTTCGCCGCGCCCGGACCGGCGGGCGCAGTCCTCGTGAGCTACGTCGAAGTCCGCGGCGCGGACGACCTCAAGGTCATGGCGCGGGTCGTGAAATCGAAGTAGCGCCGCCCGCGCCCCGGCCTTCGTTGGGAGTCGTCTCACGAGCTCGTGTCACCCCCCCTGTTGACGGGAGCGCGGTTCGGAGTTAGCATGTGGGTGGGGCGGGCGTCGACAACCTGCGATATCTTCCCTTGAGTGAGCGCCCCGCCCTCGGAGAGAATCCGGGGACGGACCCCCGCAGTTGCCCGGGGAATGCCACATGGTGGACGAACAGGACCACGAGACCGGACGCCTCGCGCTCGAGCGCGGGCTCATCACCCAGGCCCAGCTCGACCGGGCGCGTCGGGCGCTGGACGAGGCCCGCGCCGAGGGCAGGCAGATTTTCCTGGGCGGGCTCCTCGTCGAGAAGGGCTTCCTCACCCAGGCCCAGATCGACGACCTCCTCGCTCCGCCGGCCGAGGGGCCCAAGTCCACCGAGATCATCGAGGGCTACGAGATCATCCAGAAGCTGGGCGAGGGGGGGATGGGCGCGGTGTACCTGGCGCGCCAGGTCGCCTCCGGCCGCTCCGTCGCGCTCAAGATCCTGCCGCGCCGGCTCTCGAAGAACCGGACGTTCCTTCACCGTTTCATCCGCGAGGCCCAGCTCGTCGGGAAGCTGGAGCACCCGAACGTGGTCCGCGGCATCGACGTCGGCGAGTCGCGCGGCTACTACTACCTCGCGATGGAGTACGTCGAGGGCCGGACCGCGCGCGACCTCATCTACGAGAGGGAGAAGCTCCCCGAGGCCGAGGCCCTGGGCCTCGCGCTCCAGGTCGCGCGCGCGCTCGAGGCCGCCCACGCCCTCGGGATCGTGCACCGCGACGTGAAGCCCGAGAACGTCCTCGTGGGCGCGGACGGCGCGGCCAAGCTCTCGGACCTGGGCCTCGCCCGCGAGACCGGCGAGGACAGCGGTCTCACCGGGTCGGGCATGGCCGTCGGCACCGCGCACTACATCTCGCCCGAGCAGGCCAGCGGGCAGAGGGACCTCGACATCCGCTGCGACATCTACTCCCTGGGGGCCTCGCTCTACCACATGCTCGCCGGCCGCACCCTCTACGCCGGCGACACCGCCGCCGTGGTCATGGCCAAGCACCTCACCGTGGAGCCGCTCCCGATCCGCGAGGTCAACCCGGCCGTCTCAGAGAACTGCGCCCTGCTCCTGGCGAAGATGCTGGCCCGGGAGCGCGAGGAACGCTACGCGACGCCGACAGAACTCATCCGCGACATCGAGCTCGTGCTCGGCGGGAAGGTCCCCGAGGCCGCCCGCAGCCGCATCACGACCGTCCAGGCGCCGGCCGCGGCCGCGCGCGCGCGGCCGCCGACCCGCCGGACGCAGGCGGTCTCCGGCGCGCGCCGCGCGGAGCGCGAAGCGTCCGGCGCATCGCCCCCCCTCGGGCGCGCTCCGTCCCTGACGACGCTCCTCCTCATCGTGGGGGCCCTGCTCGTGGCCGGTGTTCTCGTCGGGGTGCTCCTTCACAGCTCGTCCCTTCCCTTCGTGCCGGAGACGGAGCGCGACGTGCCCGAGCACGCGACCGAAACCGCGCCCGAAACCGCGGCCGTCGGCCCCACGCAGCGCTACGCGGTCACGTTCCGGCAGGGCGCGCCGGTCGCGGCGCTCGGCATCGAGCGCTACGAAGGCGTGCTCGACACGAGCCTCTCCCCCAAGGACCCGAACCTGGCGGGACCGGAGCGCGGGATGGGCGGCGGGAACAGCCTGTGCGTGGGATTCCATGCAGATAAGGAGCGCCGCGCGGTCATCCGCTTCGACCTCGCGCGTATTCCCAGGACCGCGAAGGTCGAGAAGGCCCTGCTGTCCCTGTACTGCCGGACCGGAGCGAGGGGCGGCGCTCTCGGCGTCTACCGCGTCACGTGCCCCTGGGCGCCGAGCGCCAAGTCCATGGAGTGGGACACGGGCGCGAGCTGGACCTTCGCGTCCGGCTCGGGCGCGGGCAGGAAGAGGTGGGATACTCCCGGCGGCGATTTCGACGCCAAGACCGACTGGGGCCGGGGCGCGAACGGGCTCGTCTGCGCGCCCACGGCGTGGAAGTGGAGAGAGCGTATCACGTTCGACCTCACTCCGCTCGTCCGGGCGTGGGTCTCGGGGAAGGTACGCAACCACGGCCTGCTGCTCAAGCCGGAGAACTGGCCGGAGAGGAAGTCCGCATTCCTCCACGCGGCCGACAACGAGGAGGCCGGGACGCGGCCCGCGCTCGAGGTCGTCTTCACCGCACCGCGGCCGGGGGGCGCGGCGGGGCCCGTGCCGCTCGCGAGCGACGCGTCCGCGCTCCAGAGGCGGTTCAAAGGGAAGGTCTCCTCGTACGACCCGGCGGCGCGCCGGGCAACGGTCATCTGGGATTTCCCGGACAAGGCCCAGCTGGGGGATTTCATCGTAGACATTCCGAGAACGGTCGAATTTCAAAAGGGGGCGGTCAAGGTGACCTGCTTCGGCGTCGGCCAGATGCGCCTGCCGCAGTTCTCGGGTCATTCCGCGCGCGTGTGCATGACCTACAGGATCGTGAAACGAAGGGAAAATCGTTTCATGGCGGTCTGGTTCGGCCGGCCCGTGGAGGAAGGGCTGAAGGGACGATTTTTCTTCTTTGCCGACGGGACCGGCTTCAAGCTCGGAACAAAGCTCCATCCCCCCGGCTACCGGGAGCTTTTCAAGGAGGCGCCGGGCAGGCTCCCGGAGCGCGGCACGCTGGAGGTCGCCTGCGAGGAAGGCAGGGTCTGGGCCGGGGTCGACGGCCGGCGCGTCATCGAGGCCGGGACGCCGATCGCTTCAAACGAGGTCGGGGCGGGCGTGGTCGTCGGCGGCGGGGGCGGTCTCACCTACGTGATCGAGCGCCTCGAGGTCCGCGGCGTGCTGGACGAGTCGTGGCTGAGGAAGACGTCCGCGCCGAATGGGTGAGGCTCTCCTGCGCCGGGGTCGCGGTCGTCCGGCCCAGGTCATTCACCCGGCCCGCTTCTCGGATCGGCCCGTCAACTCGTGCAGGAGCCGGAGCGGCATGACCGGACTG
>Ga0272441_10006468_pt1 | contig 19595 bp, 17 predicted proteins | sample SSMProp6N_FD_193582 | JGI IMG/M metagenome (GOLD analysis project Ga0272441, IMG submission 193582) | Marine sediment archaeal communities from Little Sippewissett salt marsh, Falmouth, MA, United States - SSM-Prop-6N | ecosystem: Environmental > Aquatic > Marine > Wetlands > Sediment ... | reverse complement strand
CGGCGTTTGTCGTCCATCGTTCGGGCTCACTGTCGGGCCCCGAAGGCGCGGGTGAGGCTGGCCCGGGTCATTCACCGCAGAGAACGCAGAGGTGATTACGGACGAAAGACCTGCATTTGAAACCCTCCCTTGCGATCGCAAACAGTGTGTTTCTGCGCGGGAGAGATTCAGAATCCAGAAGCCGAGCTACGATCCTGTTTATACTCGTATTACCTCTGCGGCCTCTGCGACCTCTGCGGTTGCTCTGCACGATCCGGGCTAGACGCTCTCGGCCTCCCATCCCTTTCGATAGGTTCGCTGCAGCAGCTTCTCGGCCTCGGGGCAGTTGGGGATCTTCAGGTTGGCGGCGTCCCACTGGAGGGTCTGGCCGGGCGTGCGGATGGCGACCGTCCCCAGCAGGATGGTCTCGGCCATCGGGCCGGTCTGCTCGAAGTGCGACTCGCACATCTCGCCGCCGAGGCAGGCGTCGACCCAATGGTGGTAGTGGTTACGCGCGGGGACCTGGGGGTACTGGAAGCCCTTGAACTTGCTGCTGGGCAGGACGCGTGGCCCGCCGCCGTGGCGAAGCAGCATCGCGCCGTCCGTGCCGATCACCATCGCCGACTCGCCCGGGTAGTTCTTGACCTCGGCCATCTCCTGGATCTCTTTCGGCGGAAAGAAGTGCCCGTCGAACCACTCGACGGTCAGCTCCCCGTCGGTGTTGTCCGCGGCCGGGAAGGTCCAGACGATGTGGTCGCTCTGCGGCCAGTTGTCGGCCCGGCGCTGCGGCGACTGGGCCCAGGAGTCCTGCACCCTCGCGCGGACGGTCTTCGGGGCGGTCAGGCCGAGGCCCTTCCAGACGGCGTCGAAGATGTGGCAGCCGATATCGCCCGACCAGCCCGTGCCGAAGTCCAGCCACGCCCGCCAGAGCGTCGGGTGGTAGATCCGCGGCGCGAACGGGCGCACCGGGGCCGTGCCCAGCCACAGGTCCCACGCGAGGTTGGCCGGGGGCTTCTCGCCCTCGGCCGGGCGGGGGCCCTTCAGGCGGTAGTGCTCGACCGCGCCGGGGCGATTGGAGCACAGGATCAGCCGCCGGACCTTGCCGACCGCCCCCCGCTTGAGGAGCTGAACGCCCATCAGGTCGCCCTTGCCGCTGGCGGCCTGCGTGCCGAGCTGGGTGACCACGCCGGCCTTCTTCGTGGCGGCGGCGACGGTACGGCACTCGGCGACGTCGTGGCAGAGGGGCTTCTGGCAGTAGACGTGCTTCTTGCGCTTCAGCGCCGCCAGCGTGATCACCGCGTGCATGTGATCGGGCACGGTGACGTTGACCGAGTCGATCCGGTCGCCCTCCTTGGCCAGCAGCTCGCGCCAATCCGTGTAGGTCCGCGCGCCGGGGCATTCCTTCGCCGCGCGGTCGAGCCGGCCCTTGTCGACGTCGCACAGCGCGACGATCTGGGCCCTCGGGTGACGCTTGATGTTGTGCAGGTCGCCCCAGCCCATCCCACCGGTCCCGATACACGCGTGGTGGAGCTTCTCGTTGGCGCCCAGCACGCTCCGCCCGACGGCGGCGACCGCCAACCCCCCGGCCGCGCCCTGCAATACCGTTCGCCTCGAGATCCGCTTCGTCATGCTCTGACCTTTCGCTTGGTGTCCGGAGAGGAGCGGCAACGTCCCGCGCTACAGAGTGAAACCCGGCTCAGGAGGTCTTGGGCCGCCGCCAGGGGACGGCGTTATGACGGCGGACGTAGTCCTCCAGGACCTTCTTGAGCCGGGCGTAGACCGCGGGCTTGTCCTGCCCGGCGGCGAGATTGCGCTGCTCGAGGGGATCGGCGGCCAGGTGGTAGAGCTCGAGCTCCGCGTCGGGCAGGTTGCGGAGGAGCTTCCACCCGCCGGCGATCACCGCGTCGGCGGTCCGGCCCTTGTGGCGCCCGCCCTCGCGCCGCGTGAAGAACAGCATGCGGTCTTCCGACGGCTGGGGCTTGCCCAGCAGCGTGGGCAGGACGCTGCGGCCCTCGATGTTCTTGGGACAGGAGTCGAGCGCCCCGGCGGCCTCGAGGAGCGTGGGGTACAGGTCCATGGTCAGCGCGACGCGGTCGGTTTCCCGGCCGGCGTTGATCCTGCCGGGCCAGACCGCGCACGTCGGCACGCGCAGGCCGCCCTCGTACATCGTGCCCTTGCCCGCGCGGGTCGGCCCGTTGTGGGCGCCCACGCCGGTCTGCCCGCCGTTGTCGCTGCTGAAGACCACCAGCGTATTGTCGGCCAGACCCGCCTGCTTCAGCGCCGCGATCACCCGCCCGATGCCTTCGTCCATGTGCTCGATCAGCGCGACGAGCCTGGCGCGTTTGGCGTCGATGCCCGGCTGTCGTTTCTTGACCTTCTCCACCCACTCGGGCGGCGGCTGGATCGGCGTGTGCGGGGCGTTGTAGGCCAGGTACAGGAAGAACGGCTTGTCCTTGCCCTTCCGCCCGCGGAGATAGTCAATGGCCCAGCGGCTGAACAGGTCGGTGGCGTGGCCGGGGGGGTCGATCGTCTCGCGGTTGCGCCGCATGTAGTTGATGCCGTGTCGGCGGTGCTTGTAGTAGTCGTCCATCATGTCGCCGAGGAAGCCGTGGAAGTGGTCGAACCCGCGGTCGTTCGGCGTGTTGGGCGAGGCCAGCCCCAGGTGCCACTTGCCCACGATGGCGGTGTCGTACCCGGCCTTCTTCAGCAGCTCCGGCAGGAGGACGGAGTCGCGCGAAAGGTGCCCCCAGTTGCTGCTGTCGTGCGTGCGGATCACGCCCGGCACGCCGACCAGCGCGGGGTATCGCCCGGTCAGCAGGGCCGCCCGGGTCGGCGAGCAGACGGGGCAATTGGCGTAGAATCGGCTGAAGCGCATCCCCGCATCGACGAGCGCGTCGACGTGCGGCGTCTGCATGTCCTTCGCCCCGTAGCTGGACAGGTCGCCGTAGCCCAGGTCGTCCACGAGGATCATCAGGAGGTTGGGCCGGGCGGCCTTCGCCGGGCCGGCGAGCAGGCCCTTGGCGGGCAGCGCCGCGGCGGCGAGGCCACCGGCGGCGGCCTTGAGAAACGTGCGTCGGTCGGTCGAACCAGTCGTCATAGGTTGGGTCTCCAGCAATCTACCGCGTTCGGTGGAGGTACTTCGATACCTTGCGGAGCGTCGCCGACTGCCCCACGAGGAAGATCCGGTCGCCGGCGCGGACCTGCGCGCCGCCGCGGGGGACGATGAACTGCTCTTCGTCCGGCCGGAACAGGCCGGTGATCACGCACGCGTCGGGGAAGCCCTCCCCGGCGACGACCTGCCCGACGGTCTTGCCGCTCGCGGCGGCGCCTTCGGGGATCGTGTCGACGACAATCGAGACCCCGCCGGCGCCGAAGGTCGCGACGCGCCGCAGGTGGGGCTCCTCGATGTGCAGCAGGATCTGGTTGACGAAGACCTCGCTGACGTGGACGGTCGTGGCGACGCCGGCCTTCCGGTAGGCGGCCTCGTAGCGGCGGTCCCGCATGCGCGCGATGACCCGGGGCACGTCGTAGCTCTTGGCGAGCAGGGCGAAGGCGAGGTTGTCCGCGTCGGCCCGCGTCGTGCCGACGGCGACGTCGGCCTTTTCCAGGCCCGCCTGCTCCAGGATGCCGATGTCCGTGCACCGCCCGTGCACCGACAGGGCCCCGAGGCGCGAGGCCACCCATTCGCAGACCGCCCGGTCCAGGTCGATGACCACGACGTCGTGCTTGCTCTCGATGAGCCGCTCGGCCAACCCCGAGCCGACCAGCCCTCCGCCGGCGATGACTACGTACATGAGCGCGCCCTACCCTTCCTTGCGCATGGAGGCGGCGGACCCAAACGCCTCGGGAGATACCACACAGAGACACGGAGACGCAGAGGCCGTGTGGCAGCGAACCATCGGTCGCCGTGGGCCGGCGCTCTGTCTACTCAGCGCCTCTGCGTCTCTGTGTCGCATATCCGGGTCTCCGGGATTCGTCTCCGCCGTCCTCTACCGCCACGTCCGCGGACTCAACAGCAGCAGGAGCGGGAGGATCTCCAGCCTGCCGGCCAGCATGCCCAGAATATAGACGATCTTGATCCCCGGGTGAAGCTGGGCCATCTGCGGCGTGGGGATGTAGCACGGCCCGATGTTGCCCAGCGCCGAGAACATCCCGCTGGCCGACTCCAGCGCCCCGTGCTCGCTCAGCAGGGCGGTGATCCCGCCCCCGACGGCCAGCAGGGCGATCCACCCGAAGAACAGCGCGGCGATGCGGCGCAGCTCCTCGGCGTCCATCGTCTCGCCGTCCACGACCAGCGGATGGACGGCCGACGGGCCGTAGGTCAGCCGCCGGAGCTGCCGGCCGACCATCTTCGCCAGCACGCCGATGCGGAGGACCTTGATCCCCCCCCCGGTCGAGCCGACGCACCCGCCGACGACCATCAGGGCCAGGAAGATCTGCTTCGACAGGGCGGGGAAGTAGTCCGACGCGATGTCCTTCGTGCCGAACCCCGTCGTCGTGACCAGGGAGACGATCTGGAACCAGCTCGCCCGGAAGCTCTCCTCGAGCGCCGCGAACGAGACCCCCGTGCCCGGGGCGTGCTTGAGCTGCCGCTCCAGCATGACCAGCGCCGTGCCGCCGAAGACGATGGCCCACCACAGGCGCATCTCCAGGCTGTCCCACAGCGCCCGCACGGACCCCCGCAGCAGGCGGTGGTGCACGAAGAAGTTGATGCCCCCCAGCAGCATGCCCACGATCAGGATGTACTCGATCAGCGCGTACTGCCCGTACCCGGCGGCGCGGTAGGCGTCGATGCTGGCGTCGTACGGGGAGTAGCCCCCGGTCGAGAGGGCGGTCATCGCGTGGCAGACGGCGTCGAACGCCGAGCAGCCCGCCGCCAGCAGCGCCAGCACCACCGCGGCGGTGAAGGCGGCGTAGATGCCCCACAGGATGCGCAGCGAGTTGGCCAGGCCCGGCGTGGGGCGGCGGGAGAGGACCTTGTGGCTCTCGGCGCTGAACAGGCGATGGGCCGAGCCGCCCGTGTAGAGGATCGCCAGGAAGAACGTCAGGATTCCCAACCCGCCGAGCCATTGGATGAACGACCGCCAGAAGAGGATCGACAGCGGCATTCCGTCGAGGCCGTTGAGCATCGTGATGCCCGTCGTCGTGAAGCCGCTGACGGTCTCGAAGTAGGCGTCGAGGTAGCTGACGCCCAGGGCGGGGACGAACGGCACGGCCCCGGCGGCGGAGATCACGATCCAGCCGAGGGCACAGAGGATCATCGCGCGGCGGTTGTCCAGCGGCGGGAATTGGAAGTTCCGCTTCATGGCCAGTCCGACGGCGAGCGTGGCCGCCGCGGGCAGCCAGTAGGCGTACGCGGGCGCCTCGGCCCGGCCGGACTCGGAGAAGACCCACCGCGCCGCCAGCGGGACCAGCAGCAGCAGGCCGAACACCCAGACCAGCAGGCCGAGGTAGTCGATCACCGGCCGAAAGTAGCGCCATCGGTTCCGCATGGACCGCTCCGCGCCGCGGGCGCGCCGCGGCCCGGTCACCATCGCCCCGGCCCGCGCGCCGGTCAAGCAAAACCCGGGCGTCCGCGCCACCCGCCGGTGCGGCCCGGTCCAGGGCAGGAGCGCGGACGGCGAAGGACGTTTCCATCTCCTGTCGGCTGCGGTACAGTAGCGGGCGCGCCGGGGGCCTCTCCGCGGCCCGGGCGCGACGTACGGGAACCGCCAAAGGAGTCTGCCATGTCCAGGCGTCTGCTTGTCGTGGGAGCGATGATCGCGGGCTTGGGAACCGCGCCGAACGGGGCCGCCGGCCAGGAGAACGTCCGCCGCCTGCCCGTCCCCGAGTACGTTAGCCGCATGAAGGCCGGGTGGGTCGGCCAGATGGCCGGCGTCGGCTGGGGCGGGCCGACCGAGTTCAAGGTCCGCGGCGAGATCATGGGCGAGGACCGCCTCCCGAAGTGGCGGCCGGCGATGATCAACCAGTTCCACCAGGATGACATTTACGTCGAGATGACGTTCCTCCAGACGCTGGACACGTACGGCCTGGACGTCTCGATCCGCCAGGCGGGGATCGATTTCGCCAACAGCGGGTACCCGCTGTGGCACGCCAACCGCGCGGGGCGGGACAACCTGCGCAAGGGCATCGCCCCGCCGGACAGCGGGCACCCGAAGTTCAACAAGCACGCCGACGACATCGACTACCAGATCGAGGCGGACTACTCCGGGCTGATCGCACCGGGCATGCCGAACGTGGCCGTCCGGCTCGGCGAGACGTTCGGGCGGCTGATGAACTACGGCGACGGCCTCTTCGCCGGGCAGTTCGTCGGCGCGATGTACGCCGAGGCGTTCTTCGAGTCCGACCCGGTCCAGATCGCCCGGGCCGCCCTGAAGGCCGTCCCCGCCCGCAGCCAGTACGCCGAGATGGTTCGCGACGTCCTCCAGTGGTACGCCGAGGAGCCCGACGACTGGCAGAAGGCGTGGCAGCGCATCGAGGCCAAGTACCACCAAGACCCGAAGTACACGCACGGCCTGTGCAGCAAGCCGGGCGGGAAGGGCGCGTTCAGCATCGACGCCAAGCTCAACGGCGCGTACATCCTGGTGGGCCTGCTGTACGGCAAGGGCGACCCCGACCGGACGATCATCCTCTCGACGCGCTGCGGGCAGGACAGCGACTGCAACCCCTCCAACGCCGGCGGGATCCTGTTCACCACGATCGGCTTCGAGAAACTGCCGAAGAAGTTCACCTCCGCGATCGACCCGAAGGGCAAGTTCAGCCACACGCCGTATACCTTCCCCAAGCTGATCGAGGTGTCCGTCAAGCTCGTCCGCCAGGCCGTCCTCGCCGAGGGCGGGAAGGTCGAGAAAAGCGCCGACGGAGAGGAGGTCTTCGTCATCCCCGTCAAGGCGCCGAAGCCCAGCGAGCTGGAGCACGTCGCCCGGCCGCGCCCCCCGGCCGACAGCAAGTTCACCGAGCAGGAGCGGGCGAAGATCAAGCCCCCGGCCCCCCGGCCGAGGACCCGCAGCGGCGTCAGCAAGGGCAAGGCGGACATCGCGAAGGCCGTCGAGGAATTCGCCCCCGGCTGGAAGGCGGCGGATTGCGGCTCGGAGATGGACCCGGGGTTGCGGCCCGAATGGGGCGGGCGGAAGAACGTCCTGGTGACCCACCCGATGAGCACGTCGAAGCCGTGCGTGCTCCGCCGGACGGTCGACATCCCGGCCGGGAAGAAAACGACCCTCGTGCTGGACGTCGCCCCCGACGGCCGGGGCGACTGGACGCTGGCGGTGCAGGCCGACGGCAAGCAGCTTCTGAAGAAGAAGATCGACAAGGCCGCCACGCAGAACGGCTGGGCAACCGTCGAGGTGGACCTGTCGGAGCTTGCGGGCCGGGCCGTGCCGCTCGAGCTGCACAACGTCGCCGACGGCTGGAGCTGGGAGGCCGCCTACTGGTCGCGGATCGAGGTCCGGGCAGAAGAGTAGCAGGGACCTGGGAAGTAAGAAGGAACAAGGAGCCGGAGATGAGACGGACGGTTCTGGCGCTGGTTGTCGTCGCGGGGCTCGTCGTCTGCGGGTGCGGGGACGGCCGCCCGGCGGAGGGGGACAAGCCGCGGGTGGCGCTGATCATGAAGTCGCTGGCCAACGAGTTCTTCAAGACCATGGAGGACGGCGCCCGCGCCCACCAGCAGGCGAACGCCGCGAAGTACGGGCTGATCTGCAACGGCATCAAGGACGAGCAGGACGTTCAGAAGCAGATCGACATCGTCAACCAGATGATCGCCCAGAAGGTCGATGCGATCGTCATCGCCCCGGCGGATTCCAAGGCCCTCGTGCCCCACTGCAAGAAGGCCCAGGCCGCGGGAATCGTCGTGGTCAACATCGACAACAAGCTGGACGACGCCGTGCTCGCCGAGCAGGGCATTCGGGTGCCCTTCGTCGGCCCCGACAACCGCAAGGGCGCCCGCCTGGCCGGGGAATATCTCGCCAAGAAGCTCGCCGCCGGCGATGAGGTCGCCCTCGTCGAGGGCCGGCCCAACGCCCTCAACGGCATCCAGCGGAAGCTCGGCTTCGAGGACGCGATGAAGGCCGCGGGAATGAAGATCGTCTCCTCCCAGAGCGGTTACTGGGAGACCGAAAACGCCACGAAGGTCGTCGGCGGGATGATCACGCAGCACCCCGACCTCAAGGCCGTCCTGTGCGCCAACGACAGCATGGCGCTGGGGGCGGTCTCGGCCCTGAAGGCGGCGGGCAAGCTCGGGAAGGTGCTCGTCGTCGGGTTTGACAACATCTCGGCCGTGCAGGGGCTGATGAAGGACGGGCGGGTGTTGTGCACCGTCGATCAGCACGCCGACCGGATCGCGGTGTACGGGATCGAATACGCGTTGGAGATCCTGGACAAGAAGACCACGCCCGCGGACCGGGAAACGCCCGTGGACCTGATCGTCCCTGACGGGGTCCAGGTCCCGATCGACCCGGTGCAATGACCCCCGGCCGGCCGGGAGACAACGCGGGGCCCCCACGGCTGCCCCCCCGCCGGGCCGGGCCGCCGGCGGCGCTGGTGGAGGTCGTCGGCATGCTCTGCGTGCTCGTGGGGCTGATCGTCGTCTTCGGCCTGCTGACGGAGCACTTCTTCTCCCGGACGACGTTCTACATGATCGCCGCCCAGGTGCCCGACGCGGCCATCGCGGCGGTGGGCATGACCTTCGTGCTGATCATCGCGGGAATCGACCTGTCGGTCGGCTCGGTCCTGGCGCTCGGCGGGGCGGTGCTGGGCGTGGCCATCGTGCGGTGGCACGTGCCGGTCCCCCTGGCCGTGTCGGCGTGCCTGGCCGTCGGCCTGCTTTGCGGGGCCGTCAACGGCCTGGTGACCGTCGCCTGGCGGCTGCCGTCGTTCATCGTGACCCTCGGCATGCTCGAGGTCGCCCGCGGCGCGACGATGACCGTGCTGGACTCGCGAACGGCGTATGTCGGCTCGGCGATCGAGGGCATCTCCGAGGCGGCTTTCCTCTACCTGCCCGTCCCGTTCGTCCTCGCCCTGCTGACCGTCGCCGGCGGGCAGCTCGTTCTCACGTACACGGCCTTCGGGCGGCACGTCGTGGCCGTCGGCAGCAGCGAGGAGACGGCCCGGCTGTGCGGGGTGAACGTCCCGGCGGTGAAGTTGAGGGTCTTCGCGCTCTGCGGCCTGCTGGCGTCGCTGGCGGGCGTGATGCAGGTCTCCCGGGCCGCGTCGGCCAACCCCAACGCCGGGACCGGCTTCGAGCTGGAAACGATCGCCGCCGTGGTGATCGGCGGGACGAGCCTGATGGGCGGACGCGGCAGCGTCGTGCGGAGCTTCTTCGGCGTGATGATCATCGCCGTGCTGACCAGCGGCCTGGCCCAACTGGGCGTGCAGGACCCCACCAAGCGGATCATCACCGGCCTGGTCATCGTGGCCGCCGTCGTCCTGGACTACTACCGCCAGCGCCTCGGTCGCCGGCCGGCGTAGGCGAGCCGGCGCGTGCCCGCGCCGGCTCATATCTTGAAAGAGCCGCCCTCGTTGCGTAGGATAGACGGAGCGCGAAAGGGCTGCGGATGGACCTTGGAGTACAACGATCGCCGAACCTGCGCGGGAAGGTCCGTATCCCGCCGAACAAGAGCCAGTCGTTTCGCGCGCTGATCATGGCCGCCCTCGCCGAGGGGACCAGCCGGATCCTCGCCCCGGCGGCCTCCAACGACTGGATGCGGGGGATCGAGGCCCTGGAGATGCTGGGCGCGTCGGTCGATCCCAAGGCGAACACCGCCTGGGAGGTCGTCGGCACGGGCGGCGAGCTCCGCACCCCCGACGAGGTGATCGACTGCGGCAACAGCGGGATCATCCTGCGGTTCTTCATGGGCCTGGCCGCCTGCTGCGAAGGCTACACCGTGCTGACGGGCGACCACTCCCTGCGGCACCTGCGGCTCTGCCAGCCCCTGATCGACGCGCTGAACCAGCTCGGCGGATGGGCGGTCTCCACCAAGGCAGACGGGCACGCGCCGGTGGTCGTCCGCGGGCGGCTGAAGGGCGGCAAGGCCGAGATCGACGGCATCGACTCCCAGCCGGTCTCGGCGCTGCTGCTGGCCAGCGCCCTGGCCGACGCCCCGACCGACCTGGTCGTGCACCGCCCCGGCGAGAAGCCCTGGGTGGGCGTGACGCTCGACTGGCTCGACCGGTGCGGCGTGGAGTACAGCAACCAGGACTACGCCCACTACCGCATCCGCGGGCGGAGCCGGTGGGATGCCTTCGAGTACCAGGTGCCGCTGGACTGGTCGGCCGCCTTGTACCCGATCACCGCCGCGGTCCTGACCGAGGACAGCGAGGTCCGCGTGCCGGGGATGGACTTCACCGACAGCCAGGGCGACAAGGAAGTCGTCAGCCTCCTCAAGAGCATGGGCGCGGAGATCGAGGTCGGCGACCACGAGGTCGTCGCGCGGTCCAGCCGCCTGACCGGCCGGGAGATCGACTGCAACGACTTCATCGACCAGTTCATGCTCCTCGCCGTCGTCGGGGCGTGCGCCGAGGGCGAGACGGTCCTGACCAACGCCGAGGTCTGCCGCCACAAGGAGTGCGACCGCATCAGCGAGATGCACAAGGCCCTGACGGCCATGGGCGCCGACGTCGCCGAGCGCGACGACGGGCTGGTGATTCGCGGCGGGCCGCTGCACGGCGCGCGCCTGGACAGCCGGGCGGACCATCGCATGGTCATGACGCTCGCCGTCGCGGGCCTGGTGGCGGAGGGCACGACGGTCATCTCGCAGATCGAGTGCGTGCGGAAGACGTTCCCGGGCTTCGTCGCCGAGATGCAGGCCGTCGGCAGCGACATGCGGAAGCTGAGTTGAACCCAATGCCGCGCGGTGCGGCTCAATCCGGTTGTGCCGGTTTTTTCTATAGGAAGAAGGAGACAAGAAGGTGCTAGGCAACACTTTTGGACGCGTCTTTCAGGTGACGACGTGCGGCGAGTCGTACGGATGGCATCAGACGGCCGAGGACAGCGGCTACGGGGGGGCCTTGCTCTGCGTTGTCAACGGCGTGCCCGCGGGCATGAAACTCGACGTGGGCATGATCCAGAACGAGCTGTTCAAGCGCCGGCCGGGACAGAGCAAGATCGACTCGCCCCGGCTCGAGAAGGACATGGTCGAGGTCGTCAGCGGCATGTTTGAGGGCGTCACGACGGGGGCGCCGGTCGGGATGGTGATCCGCAACGTCGACACGCAGGACATCCACATCAACCAGTACCGCGACGCCAAGGAAGTCATTCGCCCCGGGCACGCCGAGCTGCCGTTTTTCTACAAGTACGGCCAGTACGCCGACTGGTGCGGCGCGGGGCGGGCCAGCGGGCGCGAGACGTGCGTGCGGGTCGCCGGCGGTGCCGTCGCCAAGCAGATCCTCGCCCGCGAGGGCATCGAGGTCCTCTCGCACATCATCGAGTCCCACAGCATCCAGGGCCGCAGCGTCTCCGACGGCACGATGGCCTTCGAGGAGATGAAGGCCAACTACCGCAAGAACGACCTGAACTGCTGCGACCTCGAGGCCGCCGAGACGATGATGGCCGACCTGATGGACGTTCGCGAGGCGGGCGACACGGCCGGCGGGACCATCGAGATCATCGCGCGGGGCGTGCCGGCGGGCCTGGGCGAGCCGGTCTTCGACAAGCTCAAGGCCACCATCGCCCACGGGCTATGCAGCATCGGCGCGATGACGGCGCTGGAGTTCGGCGCGGGGCGGAAGGCGGCGGACATGCTCGGCAGCGAGTGGAACGACGCGCCGTTCCTGGAGGACGGCAAGGTCCGGTTCCACACGAACAACTGCGGCGGGTTCCTCGGCGGGATGAGCAACGGCGAGGACCTCGTGATGCGGATGGGCGTCAAGGCCACGCCGACCATCTCCAAGGACCAGGACACGGTCAACATGTACACCATGGAGGAGGGCAAGCTGGCGGCGATCACGCGGCGCGACATCACGATCCTGCCGCGGATCTACCCCGTCGCCGAGGCGATGACCGCCATGGCGATCCTCGACGCCCTCTTCATGGCCCGCGGCTGGTACGCCGTCGCCAAGCCCGAGCAGAAGTGGATCGACCTGACCGAGCCGAGGCGCAAGGGCGAGTACACGGTCTAGCCGACCGATCCGGACAACCTGAACCGACGTATCGCGGCGGCCCTTCCGGGTCGCCGCGTCTCTTGCGTGATGCCCGTCGCGCAGACGCCCTCGGGTTGCTGCCCATGGCAGCGCGCGGTATGATCTTGCAGGTAAGACGTCCTCGCAGGACGCGCCCGTGGACAGCTCTGAGCTCGCCCGGGCGTCAGGTCGGCCGGTAGAGGGTGAGATGGAGTTCACGCGGATTACAGTGCGGCCGGATCAGATGGGCGGCGTCCCGTGCGTGCGGGGACTGCGCATTCCCGTGGCGACGGTCGTAGGCATGGTCGCCGACGGGATGGCCGAGGCCCAGATCCTTGAAGCCTATCCCGACCTCGAAGCGGAAGACGTTCGGGAGGCCCTCCGCTTCGCAGCGGAGGCCACCAGGGTCGGGGAGATCCCCTTCGTGGAGGCCGGGTGAGGTTCCTTGTCGACAACGCCCTGTCTCCCCGTGTGGCCGAAGGGCTGCGCCGTGCCGGCCACGACGTCGTGCACGTCCGCGACTACGGCATGCAGAGGGCCAGCGACGAGGAGGTCTTCGCTCGCGCGGCCCAGGAGGACCGGGCCATCATCTCGGCAGATACCGACTTCGGGACTTTGCTCGCGCTGCGCCGGGAGCGCAAGCCTTCTGTGGTTCTCCTCAGGCGCCCGGTGGACCGATCACCGAGCAAGCAGTTGGCGGTGCTCCTGGCGAACCTCCCGGCCCTCGAAGCCGCGCTGACGACCGGAAGCATCGCCGGGCTCGGCAGGAGCAGAATCCGTGTGCGATCGCTTCCGGTTGGGGGCGATGAGAGGGATGAGAAGTAAGCGCCGGAACAGGTCGGGGTGCTCGGGAGGGACGGCGCGCTCGGTTTGCTTTCCGTGGCAATGCGGGGTATAATCTTATAAGTAAGAGGAGGTCTCTATGACCGCGTTTGCCACAACGAAGCTGTCTTCCAAGGGCCAGGTCGTGATCCCCGAGCGCATCCGGGACGCGCTGCGGCTGAAGTCTGGAGATGAGTTCCTCGTTCTTGGCCAGGGCGACGTGGTGATCCTGAAAGCCATCACGCCGCCGTCGATGGACGACTTCGACCACCTCGTTGCCGAAGCCCGCAGGCAGGCCCGGCAGGCGGGCCTCACCCGCGCCGACGTCGCCGAAGCGGTCGCGGAATCGCGGCGGGGACAATGAGGGTCGTTCTCGACACGAATGTCTTGATCTCGGGGCTGTTCTGGCGGGGGACGCCGTATCGCATCCTGTCGGCCTGGCGGGACGGCCGATTCGTCCTGGCGGTGACGCCGGAGATCCTCGCGGAGTACGTCGACGTGGCCCGGAGACTGGCCGAAAACTTCCCGGGCGTCGATGTGTCCCGCCTGCTGGAGTTGCTGGCCGTCACCGCCAAGGTGTACGAGCCGTTCGCGCTGCCGGGCCCCGTGTGCTCCGACCCGGCCGACGACAAGTTCCTTGCTTGCGCCTTGGCTGCGGGCGCTGTGGTCGTGTCCGGCGACAAACACCTGCTCGTAGTGCAGGGGCACCGGGGAGTGGAGGTCCTGACTCCTGCCGCGTTCGCGCGCATCCATCTGCCTCCCAAGTAGCGGATCGAACCGGCAGGGAGCCGTCCCCCCTCAGGTGTCCAGCGGAAACACCCGCTTGGGCTGTAGGGTTCGGCCGTCGTCGCGGGGTTCGGCGAGGGCGAGGAGGCGGCCGGTGCGGTCCAGGACGGCGACCTCGGCGGATGCCATCGGCTCGGGGACCGTCAGGCGCTTTCCGTGGCCGAGCCGTTCGGCCTGCTCGGCGGTGGCCGTCACGTGCGGCAGGTGCGCGACGGCCAGCGACGCGGGAAGCAGGTGGCGGGCCGGGTCGAGATCGTCGGGCGCGACGGCGTCCTCGATGCGGAACTCGCCCACGGCCGTGCGGGTGAGGGCCTCGCAATACCCGCCCGTTTTCAGGGCCGCCCCGAGGTCGCGGGCCAGGGCGCGAATGTACGTTCCCGTCCCGCAGCGGACGTCCAGCTCCACGTGGGGCCAGGCGTATCGCAACACGTCGACGGCGTGCACGTCTACCGTTCGCGGGGGCAGGTCGGGCGCCTTGCCTTCCCGTGCCAGCTTGTACGCCCGGCGCCCGGCGACGTGGACGGCGGAATGGGCCGGCGGGACCTGCTGGATCTTCCCGACAAACCGACCCGCCGCCTCTCGCACGTTGGCCGCGATGGGAGGCGCCGCGCCCTCGACCGGCGTGATCTGCCCCTCCGGATCGTCGGTGGTGGAGGTCGCACCGAGGCGGACGACGGCCCGGTACCGTTTCGGCCGGGCCTGTACGTAGCTCGCCAGGCGCGTGGCGGGCCCGACGCAGAGGACGAGCACACCCTCGGCGAACGGGTCCAGCGTTCCGGCATGCCCGACCTTCACCCCCCGGCCCAGCCGCCGGCGCACCGCGGCGACGACGTCGTGGCTGGTCGGCCCGGCGGGCTTGTTGACGCATAAGAAACCGAACATGCGTACAGGATATTCGCCCGCCGACCGCCTGCCAACCGTCGCTTTCGGTCGATGCCCGGCGTGGACGCCCCGAAGCGATCCCGCGTGCGGGCAGGCCGCCCGAACCACAACCAATGGGGCCTCGGCTGCGAGCGGCCGCAAGGTCTGGCACCTAACATCCGGTCGGGTTGGCCCGCACGACTTGCGTCCGCAAGCCTTTTTAAGGCATCGGTTTATGAAATCGGCCCCTCCCCGCCGATAAGTCTGCTGCCGGCCGCAGCGGCGCACGACTAACGCGGTAGGCCGCAGAGTTGTCTTACCCGGTACCGAAGCGCTGAACGCCGTCCGGTGAGTACCATGGAGACCAAGACCCCCGACAAGCCGACGCCGCAACGGACGAAGCGGACCTTCACGCTGGTCGAGGCCGAGCGGGCGCTCGTGCTCGTCCGCCGCATCGTCGCGGACGTCGTCGGCGAGTACGCCCGCGTGCTGGACCTCCAGGAGATCCTCGAGGTCGCCGAGGACGCCGTACCCGACGAGGAGTACGAAACGCTCCGCGCGGACCTGGCCCGCTCGGCAGGGCGGCTGCGCCAGTTCGTTACGGAGCTCAATGACGTCGGCGTGGAGCTGAAGGACTGGTCCCTCGGCGTCGTGGACTTCCCCTGCCTCGCCGGTGGCCGGCGGGTCTGCTTGAGCTGGCAGCACGGCGACGGCCGCATCGGCCATTGGCACGAGGTGGACACCGGCTTGGCGGGCCTTCAGCCGATCTCCACGCTGCCGGCGAACGGCCGCTACGCAACCGCCGCGGCGCGCCCGGGCCCGCGGTCCTTCCGGCGGCGCGCGGGATCGCGCCTGCCGCAGAAATAACCTCCGAGTCAACCCGGCTGGACGGAACCGACCCGGGCGCCGAAAGGGCCCGGGTCCGTCCGTGCGCCGGCGGGCAGACGCCTCAACGGACGGCCGGCGCGATCGTCAGCACGCGCCGGTCCGTGATGAACGCGGGTGCGTCGTAGACCGGGATGTCCTTGAACGTCACCTTGCCCTTGCCCGCCACGATCTTGCCGGCCGGGACCTCGTACACCCCGCCCGTGATCGTGTCCACCCAGACCGGCTCGGCAAACGTGCCGCCCTCGATCGTCAGCGTCGCGGGCACGGTGTCGTTGCGGTCCGACGGCACGCCCGAGCTGTCCCAGAACACGCACACCTGCCGGCCGCTCTCGACGTGCCTGTGCCCGAAGACGGCCACCCGCGTCGAGCAGCGGACCTCGCACGGGTAGTCCGGGATCCGCTCGAGCGAATCGTTGAAGACGGACACGACGTTCTGCACCGCGTAGTAGGCCGTCTTGACCTTGAGGACCCGGAAGCCCCTCGCCGCCCCGGCCGTCTTGATCAGGCCGTACCGCACCAGCCCGTTGTGGAACGACGTCGTGCGGTAGTCCAGGTCCGCCGCGGTGAACACGGCCGAGTCGATGCCGTGGCCGAGGTCGCCCAGCATCCTGCGCGTGTCCCACTTGGCCTGCGTCAGCTCCGTCCAGAGGTACTTGCTCATCGCGCCGGAGACGCAGTACTCCGACTGGGCGCCGGACTCGCCCTGCCACAGCTTCATCGTCTTCGAGTACTTGCGAAGGACCGCCCGGGCCTTCAATGCGCCGGCGTACGCGTCGTCGGGGTTGCGGGTGTAGGCGTGGTAGACCACCCACTCGAACAGGTCGAGCTTGCCCCGCTCGGCGAGCGTCTTCAGAAAGTGCTCGATGATGTTCACCCGCGGCCCGCACAGGACGAGCCCGGCGATCCGGGCGTCCGGGATGATGCGCTTGATGATCTCGGCCGTGCGGATGTTGAACTCGGTGATGATCTGCGGCGTGTGGTCCTTGTTGTGGTCGGGCTCGTTCCACATGCTCCAGTCGCGGACCTTGCCCTGGTAGCGGGTTGCCATCCGCTCGACCCAGGCGTCCCAGGCCTTCAGGGCCCGCTCGGACGTGGGGATCCTGCCGGACAGCGTCCGCCCGCCGCCGCCCTCGTAGGCCGGGTTGCCGTAGCTGGTCTCCAGCCAGACCTCCAGCCCGCGCGACCGCGCGTCGTCGACGATGTGGTCCAGCCAGGCGAAGTCGTACACGCCGGGGTCCTTCTCCGTCCGCGCCCAGCCGCCCTGGAGGCGGATCCGCCGAATGCCCAGCGCGGGCAGGTACGCCTTGAAGGCGTCGTAGTCCGAGTACTCGCGGTCGATCGTCTCGCACCCCAGCGCCCAGCGGGACGTGCCGATCTCGCGGACGCCCTTGGGCACGAGCGTCCCGATCCGCTTCATCTGCGGGTCGAGCGTCGTCTGGACCCGCGTGTCCGAGTCGTCGATCACCTGCGCCCCGACCACCGCCGCCCATCCGAGAATCGCCATCGCAGCCGCCTCCGTCTTCATCGCCGCGCCCTTTCTCTCTGCGTGGGAAGCCACCGCGCCACGCGCGCCCACTCTACGCGTTCGCCCCGGCCGGGCGTCAGAACGTGTAGGAGCACTGCTCTTTGCGTGGCAGGGGCGTCTCGCCCCTGCTCTGACACCTGCTCCGCGGGCGGGACCTGCCTGCCTTCGGCACGTAGGCATGCGCCCGTGCCACGCAGGGGCGAGATGCCCCTGCCACGGTTCTCATGCACGTTCCTAGAACTTCCGGCTGCGCTCCAGGACGTCCTTGAGGCGGGTGCACACGTCGGTGACCTGGCGGTCCTTGAGGTCCAGGATGTCGCGGAGGGCCTCGCCGATGGCGGGGATGTATTTCTCGATGTAGCTGCGCTTCTGGAGCTCCTGCTTGCGGCGGACGGTCTTGCGGATATGGCCCTCGAGCCGCCGGCCACAGTCCTGGAGCGCCAGGCGAAGCTCCTTGAGGATCTCGGGGTAGGAGGCGACGGCCTCCTTGGACTCGCTGGTGAACGGCACCCATACGCTGGCCATGTGGACGACGACGGTCAGCGGGCCGGTCGGGAGGGCCCCGCGGGCCTGGGCGAGCCCGTAGCTCTTCCAGTTCAGCCCCGCGACGGCCTTGTACGTCGCGCAGGCGGACTGCTGGTACTGGAGCGGCACGCGGTTGGCGAAGCGGATCAGGCGGGCCAGTGGGTCGGCCTCGCCGCTGCCACCGGCCTTGCCGTTGGCCTTCTTCCGGGCGGCGGCCTTGGGCTTCCGGTCGGCCTCGCCATCGCGGGGCTCGTCCTTTTCCGGCCGGCCGTAGGCCAGGGCGGCCTCGATGATGAAGGGGTTCCCGCGGTAGACGGACGGGCTGCGCGTGGCGGCCGTGTAGAAAGCCGCGTCCACCACCTGCTGGAGCCCGCGGAGGAGCTTGTCCTCGCCGATGGGCACGACGCAGTCCGTCGCCGGGGCCATGATCCGCGTGTCCTGGACGGCCTGGTAGATCCGCTTGACCGACTCGTTATTGAGGCGGCTGGGTCGGGCCTGGGGGCGGCAGTCGGCCTTCTCGAGGACTTCCCTGGCGACGCGGGGGGAGACGCGGGAGAACTCGCTGGTGAGGAACTTCTGCGTGGTCCGCGCCTTGGAGTCCGCGAACATCTTCAGCAGCAGGCCCAGCTCGATGCCGTACGGGTGCGGGCGGATCGCCTTGGGGATCGGCGGCAGCTCCTTGACCGACGCGGGGTACGTCCGCGCCTCGCCGTCGGGCGTGTGGTAGATCAGCGTCACGTGCGGGTTGGCGATGGCGGTCTGCTCGAGGTAGTCGTCCACGCTCTGCCGGCCCCGCTGGTAACGGGCCTCCAGCTCGATCTCCACCCGCGTGCCGTGGGGCACGTCCCACTCGATCACGTCGTCCCGGCTGACGTCGGGGCGGTTCCTGCGGGTGTCGATCTGGAGCTCGTAGTAGTGTGCGGCCGCCCGGGGGCCGGTGCGGGAGGTGATCTTGACCGGCACGCCGGTGGTCAGCACGCCGTACATCCCCGCCGCCGAGATGCCGATCCCCTGCTGCCCGCGGCTCATGCGGAGACGGTGGAACTTGCTGCCGTACAGCAGCCGCCCGAAGATGCTGGGGATCTGCTTGCGGACGATGCCCGGGCCGTTGTCCTGCACGACGACGCGGAAGTGCGTCTCGGCGACCTGCGCGATGCGGATCTCGACGACGGGCAGGATGCCCGCCTCCTCGCAGGCGTCGAGGGCGTTGTCCACGGCCTCCTTGATCGTCGTCAGCAGGGCCTTGCGCGGGTTGTCGAAGCCCAGCAGGTGGCGGTTCTTGGCGAAGAACTCGCTGACCGAGATGCTCCGCTGGCTCTTGGCCATCGTCTCGGCCGTCGCGTAGCGCGAGCGGGGCCTGGCGGGCGCGGCCGGGGACGCCTCGGGGCCGCCCGGGGCAGCAATATCCGCTGTCTCGGCGGGAGACCGGCTCTCCGCCGGCGGTTCGCTGGCCTTCTTGCGCGCTGCCTTCTTGCCCCCCTTCCGCGCGGGGGCCTTCTTCTTGCCGGCCGCAGGCCGCGCGGAGGCCTTCTTCCCGGAACTCCTGGCCATTCGTGGCGCCTTTCCCATCCGTGGAACCAGACTCACGGCCTCTGCCGCCAGGCAGCGCGAGCCGTGCGATGCCGTATGCATCTCCGGCAACTTCCAGTGTCTCGGCCTGCAGTGCAAGGGGAATCGTCCGAGCGGTTCCCCGGCCGGGCTTCCCTCCGCTGGGTGTCTGCCGAGCTTCCCGGCCGGCCCGGGCCCGTGCCGGGGGCGGCCGGGCATATTATATTATTAAAAATTATATGGCTATAATACTTGATTACATGACATTGGAGGATATAATTCCATAGGATGAGCAATATCGCAGGGGTGGGTGTCTGCGCGAATCGAGGGCAATGCCCAAGGCACGGGCGTGTCGGTTCGCCTTTGCGAAGTCGCATTCCGCTGCGTCGCAGGAGTCCCGCTGCGGGATACGGTGTTTGTGCCTGGTGTCTGCGTTTCCCTTATGGAATTGCCCCTTCTGTGCCGATCCCTTTGTACAGAGGCAAGTGAATGGATTCACAGGACTTCTGTTCAGAGGAGATGGCCATGCGACGGATCGAAGAGCTCT
>Ga0272441_10006467_pt1 | contig 19595 bp, 15 predicted proteins | sample SSMProp6N_FD_193582 | JGI IMG/M metagenome (GOLD analysis project Ga0272441, IMG submission 193582) | Marine sediment archaeal communities from Little Sippewissett salt marsh, Falmouth, MA, United States - SSM-Prop-6N | ecosystem: Environmental > Aquatic > Marine > Wetlands > Sediment ... | reverse complement strand
GGTCCTGATCAACCGATCGGAGCGGTCCGGCGGTTAGCCGGCCCGGACGGCAAGGGGGATGTGAGCCAAGCCCGCCAGTCGCCGGTCGCCGGCCAATCGGGGCGGGTGAGCAGGCGGCGCCGTATCGTGTGCACGACCGGTCGTCCCGGTCGGGCAGACTGTGCAGGGTTGACCGGTCGGCCGAGGGCTGACTTTTGCCCCCTCGCGGAATTGCCCTTTTTCCCGACCTTCGCCTTCTCGACCTTCGCGGAGGGGGCGAGGGTATCGGTCCATTCGGTAAGAGTGAGGGTGACATCATGTTCAGCCGCTCCAGCTCGCGATGCTTCATGGCCGGGTTCATGTTGCTGACCTTTGCGCTCTGCACCTGCGCGGCCGCCGGCGGCCGGCAGATCCGAAGCGCCCGGGAACCGGTGTTTGTCGACATCGGCGTCGGCTCGACCGTCGAGGCGTTCGATGAAGCCTCGCCGCAGCATGAGGCGCTCTGGGCGGGCGTGGTCCGGCGGGTGGACGATGTGGTGCGTCAGCACCCCGGTCGGCTCATCGCCCTCCGCCTGGCGGGTCTGGAGCTTGCCTACGAGCGGCTGTCGGCCCCGGCCCAGGAAGCGATCAGCCGCCTCTCGATCGGCGACCCGGCGGCGTGGTACGAACAGACTCTGGCCGCGAAGCTGACGGACGTTCTTGCCCCGGCGCGACGCGGCGGATCGGCGCTCCTCACCGTCGTCGGGCTGCCCTTCGAGTCCACAGGCCGCGCAGGGGGAAGCGCCGCGCAAGTCAACGCGCACTACGCGCCGCTGATCGCGCAACTGGATGCGTTCATCGCCTCGCGATCCTTCATCCTTTCCAGCCGCACCGGCCTCATGTCCACGATTCGACGGGCGCTGCCGCAGGCGTTGGCTCTCGCCGGCCCTCGGCCGGTGCTCTTCCGCGCCAACCGTCACTGGTATGCGGCGGTCGATGTGCCGGGCGGAGGGGCCGAGTCGTCGTCATCGCCGCCGAGCCGTCGGGGGGACGATGCCATCGCATATTGGGCGAGTCCGCCGAACGAGTATGCGCTGGGTTCATCGAGGAACATCGCCCTGGAGATGCGAGGCACGACGGTGCAGGACCCCAATGTCGTCTTCCAGGTGTGGTCCGGGGCATCACGCTCCATCGAAGCGATGTTTGCCGATGACGCCCCGCCGTTCATCTATCCGGGCGCAGCGCTGGACCTCGTCTCGCCGGGCGGCGGGGAGATTCAGGCGCTGGTGCGGGATGGGGACAACCATGTCGTGGAGGTCATCAGCCACGGCGTGACCTTCATCGAGTCGTCCTACTCGCCGGGCACACTGGGCAACCTTCTCACGGGCCCGACAGGGTCGGACGACGGCGCGGAGGCCGTCGTGGGTGATGGCGACGGCGAGGCCCAGATCGGCGGAAGCGGCGCCGGCGCCGGCGCCGACGGCCGCGCCGAAGTCGGGGATGGACGCGGCGGGCAGTATGAGCAGAGCCAGCCGCCGGCCGAGCCCGGCGTCTTCGATCCGATGCCGGTTATTCACCTTCTGAGCAGCGCGGGCATGGCGCCCTTCGCCGTGCATGCTCACGCCATGGATTCCATGCTCGGGGCCGGTGACCCGCTTACCGCCCTGTACGAGTGGGATTTCGGCGATCCGGGCGGCGACTACAACGCGCTGGTCGGCTTCAACGCCGCCCACGTGTACGAGGAGCCGGGCCAGTACACCATCGCGCTGCGCATCACCAACGAGCAGGGCCGACAGGCCGAGGCGACGGCCATGATCGCCGTCACCGCGGACACCCGCGCGCGGCTCTACGTCGCGAAGTCCGGCGATGACGCCCACGACGGCGGTTCACCCATGACGGCCGTCCGCACGTACGCGCGGGCGATGCAACTGCTCGATGACGATATGACGGTGCTCTTCCGGCGCGGCGACAGGTTCGAGATCGACTCCTCTACGCCCAGCGTCACCCGGCACAACTGGACCTTCGGCGCCTATGACACCGGCAGGCAGCCGGTGCTGTGCTGGGTCGGCGGTCTCGGCTACGGCGCGATCCTGCAGATGAGCGAAGACCACTGCCGCGACGTCCTCATCGAGGATCTGCACCTGACCTCCTGCTACCCGGACTATCCCAACCGCGACATCTGCACCACGTTCTTCGTGGGCGGCGAGAACATCACCGTGCGCCGCTGCACCTTCGGGCACGTCACCGACGCTTTGAACTGCAATCGCCGGCCGCGAGGTGTTCTGTCGTACGACAACATCGCCACCGGGCTGCACGCCTATTACCTCTGGGGCCAGGGCGAGGATCATACGCACGTGGGCAATATCGTCCGCGGATCCACCCACGAGCACAACATCCGCTTCGGCGGCATTCATCGCGTGCTCATCGCCCGCAACGACCTGACCAACTCGCCCAAGCGTTGTTTGTGGAGCATGCTCGGCGATTACGCCTACATCACCGGCAACCGGCTCCACAACGGCCGGCTCACCGTCGGTCCCGACCACGCCGATGAGGGCGGCTCGCCGAGCGACCGGTTCCGCTTCTGCGTCGTCGAGAACAACATCATCGACAAGACCGGCTTCCCCGAGACCGCGGCCGTCGAGGTCGAGCACGGGGCCGAGCACGTGATCATCCGCAGCAACGTCATCACGATCGCGGGCAACTCGATCATCGCGGTGCGGGGATACAGCGAGACGAAGCTCCGCACGACGGTTGATCTTCGCGTCTTCAACAACACCGGGATCTGTCCGGGCACGGCGGGGCGGTTCATCCGTTGCGGCAGTGGGACGCAGTCCCTGCGCATCGCCAACAATCTGTACATAGCGCCGGAGTTGATCACGGGCGACAACCAGAAAGCCATCGTCTTCATCCTCGATGAGGATCTGGGCAACTTCGTCGGCATCGATCACAACGTCTGGCCGATTCCCGCCGGCTGCGACTGGTGCGAGGACCCTTACCACTACCTGTGGCCGTACTGGGCCCATCCGGACGGATGCAAGAACATCGCCGAATGGGACGCCTACGACAAGACCTTCGCGGAGGTCTACGACAACATCAAGCTCGATGAGGACTATCGGCCGAGCCTCGGCAGCATCGCGGTGGGCCATGCCGTGCGCGTGCCCGGCGTATTCACGGACCTGACCGGCGCGGAGCGCCCGGCCGACGGCAAGTGGACGGCGGGGGCGGTCGAGGTACCGCGATGAGGGCAAGGAAACGGGTTGCACGGGCGCCGGAGGCGCGCCGCGCGGTCGTATCGTCCGGCCGGCGCGTCCTGCCTTGCCGAACAAGCCGATATGTGCGGTGATGACCAGGAGCAACGCCGTCACGGCCGTCGGGCCGACTGACCGGAGCCTATCGGACCATCAGGCCGTGCCTGCCCGCCCGGCCCGGCCCGCGGGGACGCCGTCGCTGAAGCGCCTCGCCGTGACCGGCACGGCATGGACGCTGATCGGCCACATCGCCAGCCAACTGATCCGCATGGGCGGTCACGTGGTCGTCGCCCAGTTCCTCGGGCCGGCGGTCTTCGGCATTATGGCCATGGCGGACGTCGTGATGACCGGCCTGCGCATGTTCTCCGACATGGGGACGGGCCCGAGCATCATCCAGCACAAGCGGGGCGATGATCCGGATTTCCTCAACACCGCCTGGACGGTCAACGTCATCCGCCACGGCGGCCTCTTCCTTGCCGCGTGTCTGCTGGCCTGGCCGGTGGCGGCCTATCGCGACCAGCCGCTGCTGCTCTGGATCATTCCCGTCGGCGCTCTGGCCGTGCTGGTCCGCGGCTTTATCTCCACCGCGCCGGCGACGCTGCACCGGCACCTGAGGATCCGGACGCTGGAGCTGTTCGAGCTGAGTCGCGAAGTCGTCCGCAACGCGGGCAAGGTCGTGTTCGCGATCCTGCTCCGAAACGTCTGGGCGCTGGTGATCGGCGGGCTGATCGGCGGCGTGTACAGCCTCGTCGTCAGCCACACCGTGATCTCACAAGGCCGCAACCGGTTCTGCTGGGACCGTGATGCGCTGAAGCACCTCGTGAGGTTCGGACGATGGATCTTCATCGCCACGGCCCTGACGTTCGTCATCGGGCAGGGGGACAAGATCGTCCTCGCCGGATTTCTCAGCGATGCCGATCTGGGCCTCTACGCCATCGCCTTCACCTGGGCGCTGGCGATCCCCCAGGCCGTTCGGGCGGTCACGAACCGCGTGCTGTTTCCCGTCTACTCGCTGATCGCCGACCGGTCCGTGCCTCACGTGCGGCGCAAGATCCTGCTTACCCGGCTCCTGCTGCTGCTGGCGACGCTGCCGCCCTTGTGCGTCTTCGCGATCGGCGGCGGGCTGTTTGTCCGGACCATCTACCCGTCGGAGTTCCATGGCGCCGGCTGGATCCTCCAATTGCTGGCGTTCGGCGGCATCTTCCGTATCGTCGAGGTAACGATGTCGCCGATCCTTCTCGCCAAGGGCGACTCATACCGGCACATGCTCGTGCTCATATCTCAAGCGGTTCTGCTGCTCCTTGCCGTCGCCGTCGGCGGGTGCTTGGCCGGATATGCCGGCGTGGTGGTGGGCATCGCGCTGTCCCATCTGCTGAACTACCCGATCCTCGGCTTCGCGATCAAGAAGTACGGCGTGTGGACGCCTCTTTTCGACCTCGCCTTCATGTACGGCTTCGGTCTGCCGACCATGGCCGCCATTTCGTATTTCGATTGAGCCGGACGATGAACACGATGCGCCCGGCCATCCCGAACGGTTGTCTTGCCCGCATTCGTGAACGTGGGGGTGAGCGATGAAGATCACCTTCGTCCTGCCCTATGCCGGTCTGGCCGGCGGCGTGCGCGTGGTGGCGATCTATGCCGAGCTGCTCCAGGCCCGCGGCCACGAGGTGATGATCGTCTCTCCCGCCAGCTACCGCTGGCCGAGCCGGCGCAAGCGCGCCTGGCACATGCTGCGCCGTCTGGCGCGCAGCGCCGCGGGGCGTGCCGATCCTTCCCACCTGCGCGATGTCAGCGTCGCCCACCGGCGCATCGCGCACGCCCCGCCGATCGTCGATGCGGATGTGCCGGACGCCGATGTCGTGGTGGCCACCTGGTGGGAGACCGCCGAGTGGGTCGCCGCCCTGTCGCCGTCCAAGGGCGCCAAGGCGTACTTCATCCAGCACTACGAGACGCACGCGGGCCAGCCGATCCAGCGCGTCAGGAACACCTGGATGCTGCCCCTGGGCAAGATCGTCGTCGCATCCTGGCTGGCCGACATCGCCGCGAATGAGTTCGGCGATCGCAACGTGTCCATCGTTCCCAACGCGGTGGACGCGAGTCACTTCACCGCCGACCCGCGCGGCAGGCAGCCGCGGCCGACCGTGGGCCTGATGTACTCGACCAAGCACTACAAGGGCTGCGACATCTGCCTGGAAGCGTTCGACATCGCGCAGCGGCGCGTGGGGGAACTGGACCTGGTGGCCTTCGGCGTGCGCGAGGAACCCGCGGTGCTGCCCTTGCCGCGCGGAGCGAAGTTCACCGCCCAACCGGATCAGGCGATTCTGCCGGGCCTCTACGCCTCGTGCGACGCGTGGCTGTTCGGCTCGCGCAGCGAAGGCTTCGGTTTGCCAATTCTGGAGGCGATGGCCTGTCGCACGCCGGTCATCGCCACGCCCGCCGGCGCGGCGCCGGAACTGCTCGCCGGCGGCGGGGGCGTGCTGGTGCGGCCCGAAGACCCGGCCGACATGGCCGGGGCCATCGAGCGCATCGTCAGCATGAGTGACAGCGATTGGCGCGCACTGAGTGAGCAGGCGCGCCGCATCGCGTCGGAATACACCTGGAATGACGCCACCGATCGTTTCGAGGCGGCGCTGGAGCATGCGATCCGGTCCGGGCGAACGGGCGCGCCGGGCGCATCGGCCGCCTGATCAGGATCTTGCCGGAGCACGAGCCGTGGGCATTCTCACGCAACCCTGGAACCTCCTCCTCGTCGCCTGCGTCGGCGGCCTGGCCCTCGCTGCCGCGCTTGTGGTGGTTCCGCCTCTGCTCGTGCGGGCGGGGCAGACCCTGCGCCTGCGGCAGAGGTGTCGGGGCCGGCTCGTGCTGAGTTACGACGACGGCCCGGCGCCCTCGGCGACCGGCAAGCTCCTCGATCTGCTCGATCACTACGGGGTCAAGGCCAGCTTCTATCTCGTCGGCTTCCGCGCCGAATCAGCGCCGGAGCTCTGCGATCGACTCGTCGCCTCCGGGCACGATCTGGGCACCCACACCTACGGGCATGTCAATGTGTGGAAATGCTCGCCCTGGCGGGCGGTGAAGGAGCTGCACGCCGGCTGTGATCGGCTGGCGCGGTGGGTGAAGCCCGATGGGTATTTCCGCCCGCCGTTCGGGAAGCTCACCACCTGGACCTGGCTGGCGGCGAGACGCCGCGGGGTGCCGTTGAGCTGGTGGACGATCGATTCGGGCGACAGTCGTCTCCGACCGCCCGATCCGCAGGTCACCGCGCAACGCGTGGTCGAGGCGCGAGGCGGCGTCGTGCTCATGCACTGCCACGATCGCGGCCGGACGTATGAGGCCCACATGCTCGATCTCACCGAGCGGCTGCTGGACGCGGCCCGCCGCCACGATCTGGATGTCTGTACCTACGCCGATTTGTTCAGCAACGGCGAGCAACGGCAGGGGGGAGGGATCAATGACCGCACCGACTGATTACAACGTGGCGATCATCGAGCGTCAGCGGTGGGATGCGATCGTCGAGTCGTTTCCCGAGCACTCGATCTTCCACTCGCTCCGGTGGCTCGATCTACTCTGCGCCGAGCACAAGCTCAAGATGCTCCTGGTGGGGGTGGAGCAGGAGGGTCGATCCCTCGCCGTCTGGCCTTGCCTTTCCCTGCGCAAGGGGCCGCTACGCATCCTCGGGTCGCCGCTGAAGGGATGGAGCACAGCGTACCTGGGCCCGCTGATTCAGCGCGATGCCGACGTGGCCGCGGTGCTCGAGGCGTTCCTCTCGAGCGCCCCGCTGAGCCGCTGGTCGTACTTCAACTGCCGGGTCTTCGATCGCGACCGCGACATCGACCTCGAGCCGTTCGGCTTCACTCGAGGCCACCGCGAGGAGACGTACGTGATCGACCTGAGCCGGGATGAAGAGGCGATCTGGACGAACCTGAAGGGCAGATGCCGCACCTCCGTGCGCAAGGCGCGCAAGCTGGGCGTGGAGATTCGCGAGGAGCGCGACGCGTCGTTTCTCGATGACTTCTGGTCAATGTCATGCGAGGTGTTCGCCCACTACGGCATTCAGCCGACCTTCTCTCGATCGCTGTTGGAGGCGATGTACCGCCAGTTCGCGGCCGCGGAATCTCTTTATGTTCCCAGCGCGTATCTGGACGGCAAGCGCATCGCCACGCTTATGCTGCCGTTCAACGGACACACGATGTACTGGTGGGCCGGCGCTTCGTTCGATGAGTACCGCAAGGTCCCCGCGGGGAATCTGCTGCACTGGGAGGCGATCTGCCACGCCCGGCGCATGGGCCTGAAATCATACGACCTAGTGAATGTGAGCGACCGGGGCGGCGGGGGGCCGTTCAAGCAGAGCTTCAACGGCCAGCGCATCGCGGTGGCCACGCACTGGGAGGCGTGCCGGTCGAAGCTGATCCAGATGCTCAAGGAGCGCTATCGCCGCCACCTGTTGAGGCGACGCCAGGTTCCCACGGAGCGGGCGGCGGCATGAAAGGCGACATGGCCAACCCGCGCCGGGCGCGCGGCCCGGGAACCGGCGCACTGTCGGTCTGTCGCGCGTCGATCGGGCTGTCCGCCCGGTCTGCGGCGGAAGAAGAAGTGTTCGATAACTCCGCCGCCGATGAACCTGATCGCACTGATGCGCACAGGGCGGCGGCGTGCGATGTTCTCCGGCCGGGCGGGCCGCAGACGGCCCGATGCCGGGTCGATACGGAAGTGTGATCGTGTGTTCATGACGATGCGGCCAGGGAAGGCGGCCGAAGAACACCGGCCTCCCCGTCCGCCCGGAGCAGCCGATAACCCGACGTGACCCTTCTTATTCCCATCGCGATGTACGGCTGGATCGCCGTGGTCCTGGCGCTGTTCTCGGCGCTGCCAGCCCGGCGGGCGGTGATCATCTCGTTCATCGGCGCGTGGCTGTTCCTGCCCCAGGGCGCCATTGCCCTCCAGGGGCTGCCGGACCTCACCCGGATCACGGTCACCTCCTTCAGCGTGCTGCTCGGCGTGCTGCTGTTCGATGCCGGCCGCCTGGTGCAATACCGCCCGAGCTGGGTCGATCTGCCGATGGTGATCTGGTGCGCCTGTCCTCTGGCCTCGTCCATTACCAACGGGCTGGGCGCCTACGACGGGTTTTCGACGATCCTCCAACGGCTGGCCACGTGGGGCGCGCCCTATCTGATCGGCCGCATGTACTTCAACACCCTGCCCGCCCTGCGCGAGCTCGCCGTCGGCATCCTGATCGGCGGGCTCATCTATGTGCCCCTCTGCCTGATCGAGGTCCGTCTCAGCCCTCAGCTTCACCGGTGGGTGTACGGCCAGCGCCATTTCGATTTCTCTCAGACCTACCGCTGGGGCGGCTACCGTCCGACGGTGTTTATGCAGCACGGCCTGATGGTGGCCCTGTGGATGATCAGCGCCACCCTCATCGCCGCCTGGCTGTGGATGAGCGGTTCGCTCAAGCGGCTGCAGAACGTGCCGATCTCCGCCCTGTTCGGCGCGTTGCTGATCACCAGCATCCTCTGCAAATCGGCCGGCGCGCTGATGCTTCTGCTGGGGAGTCTGGGCGTGCTGTTCGCCACGCGATACGTGCGCACGCCGGCGCTGATCCTGCTGCTGGTGATGGCGCCGCCGCTGTACGTCACGGCGCGGGCCCGGGGCCTGTGGGACGGTCAGCGGCTCGTCGAACTGGCGGCCCGGGTCAACGAGAAACGCGCCGCCTCGCTGGAGGGCCGCTTCGAGAACGAGACCATGCTCGTCGAGAAGGCCTTCGACAAGCCGCTCTTCGGGTGGGGAACCTGGGGCCGGTGGCGCATCCGCGACGACATGGACCGCGACATCACCACCGCCGACAGCCTGTGGATCATCTCGCTCGGTCAGACGGGTCTGGTCGGGCTTTCATCGTTGCTCGCGGTGCTGCTGCTGCCCGTGCTGTTGCTCATGCGTCGCGTTCCCGTGCGGCACTGGTTGCAACCGGCGACGGGTGCGGCGGCGGTGCTCGCCGTCCTGCTGCTCGTGTACCTGTTCGACAGCCTGCTGAACGCGATGGTCAACCCCATCTTCGTGCTCGCCGCCGGCGGCATCAGCGGGTTCTACATCATCGCCCCGCAACTGCGCGCCCGGGCGGAGGCGCGCCTGCGCCGGCGCGATGAGACGGCGCAGGCCGAAGAGCCGGTGCCCGCGATGGTCCCGTGGACCGGGCCTCTTTCATCGTGGCGGTCGTGATGTTCATTCGGTGGAGGTCATGCACAGCGAATTCCGCACCAACCCGGGCCGGGCCGACCAGGCGATGAACGTCGCCGATGCGCTCTGTGTCCTTCCTTCCCTGCGGGTTGGGCAGGATTCTGACGGCCGCATCGTTCTCACGCGCAAGTTCATCGACGGCGCCGCCGCATACGCCAGGCTCTGGCCGGGTCCGGTGGTGGTCTGCGCTGCCCGGCGGATGGAGGAGGACAGCAATCTCGACCTGATGAGCGTGGACGCCGGTGATCTGCCGTTTGCCTTCCTGTGGCGAGAGGATTCGCCCGCCGCCCTCGCGGAGCAGATCCGCGGTGCCCGCCTCGTGTTGGCGAGTCTCATCGAGCGTCACACCGGCCTGGCGGATCTCTGCGGCGAGTTCGGGCCGCCGCTGGTGTATGTCGCCGAGCACAATCTGGAGACGCGCCGGCAGATGATCCGCTCCGAGACGGCCAATCCGCTTCTCCGCTGGCGCCGCGAGCTGTGGTCGGCGCGCGTCGAACGGCGGCTGGAGCAGTCGGTGCGCCTCGCCGCCGGCGTGCAATGTAACGGCACGCCCGCGTACGAAGCGTACCGGACGATCAGCCCGCGCGCCTTGCTGTACTTCGACACGCGTGTTCGCCGCGACATGCTTGCGGTGCCGGAAGTTGTGCGGCAGCGCACCGGGGAATTGCTGGACGGCGGGCCGCTGCGACTGGCCTTCTCCGGCCGCCTGATCCGGCTGAAGGGCGCCGATCATCTTCTCCCCGTCGCGGCGCATCTCAAGCGCATGCACGTGCCCTTCACCCTGGACATCTGCGGCGGCGGCGCCCTGGAAGGAAAGCTCCGGGCGCAGATCAGGCGGCTCGGCCTGTCTGGACAGGTCACGATGCGAGGCGTGATGGACTTTCACCGTGAGCTGATCCCCTTCATCGCGCGCCGCGTCGACCTGTTTGTGTGTTGCCATCGGCAGGGCGATCCGTCCTGCACTTATCTCGAAACCATGTCATGCGGCACGCCCATCGCCGGGTACGACAACGGCGCGTTCCGGGGCCTGGTGAAGACCTCTTCAGTCGGCTGGCTCAGCCTGCCGGATCATCCCGAGCAACTGGCGCGCTGCGTCGCGCAACTTAATAATGACCGGGCACAACTCGCCCATGCGTCGACCGCAGCGCTCCAGTTCGCGCGGCGACACACCTTTGAGGATACGATGCGGCGACGCGTCGATCACATGCTGGCCTGTTGCGATCGAGGCCGCTTGAGGGCCGCCTCATGAGCGACCTCTGCGTGATCATCCTGAACTACCGCCGGGCGCCGATGACCATCGAATGCCTGCGTTCACTCGTCAGCGAGATGCACGCGCGGCCGGACCGCTGCGCGCTGGTGATCGACAACGGTTCCGGCGACGGCTCGGCCGATGAGATTCAAGCCGCGATCGACGACAACGGCTGGAGCGGCTGGGCGCGGCTGATCGCCTCGGCGGTGAACGGCGGCTTCGCGGCGGGCAACAATCTCGGCCTACAGGCGGAGCATGCCCGGGCCTACCTGCTGCTCAACAGCGATGCCCGTCTCCTGCCCGGGACGATTGACCGCCTGTTGGACTCCCTTCAGCAGCATCCCCGCGCCGGTCTGATCGGTCCGCGCCTGCAGGGGCCGGACGGCGAGGCGCAGGTGAGCTGTTTCCGGTACCGCACGCCGATCAGCGAGATGCTTGCCGCCGCGGGCACCGGCTTCCTCGATCGTCTGTTCTCGCGTTTCGTCGTGGCCGCGGGCCTCTTCGAGGAGCCGGTCGAGGCGGACTGGGTCAGCTTCGCGTGCATCCTCCTTCGCCGCCAGGTCGTCGAACACATCGGCCTGATGGATGAAGCGTATTTCATGTATTTCGAGGACATCGACTATGCCCGGCGGGCGCGGGCGGCCGGCTGGACGGTCGTCCACGATCCGTCCGCGCGGGCGATCCATCTGCGCGGCGGGACATCCTCCGTCAAGCACGCCCTCAAAACGCGGTCGCGCGTGCCGCGATATTATTATGAATCGCGCAGCCGGTACTTTGCCAAGTTCTACGGCGGGCTGCCGGGCGTCGCGTTAACAAACATCATGTGGCTTCTGGGCCGCTCGATCGCCTTCCTCCGCGAGCTGTTTGGGGCAAAGGAAGCGCACGCGTGCCGGGGCGAGTTCCGCGACAACTGGACCCGCTGGCTGGATCCGATGCGGCCGCCCTCGCCGGTCGCGGGAGGTGAATTGTGACTCGCCCGCCCGACTTCATCATCATCGGCGCCATGAAATGCGCCACGAGCACGCTTCACGAGCAACTGGCGCGCCAGCCGGGCATCTTCATGTCCACGCCGAAGGAACCGAACTTCTTCAGCGATGAAGGGCAGTTCACGCGGGGCATGGAGTGGTATCGCTCGCTCTTCCGCGACGCGGCCCATGATGACTTGTGCGGCGAATCGAGCACGCATTATACCAAGCTGCCGGCTTATCCGCGCACCGTTGGGCGCATGAAAGAACGCCTGGGCGGTCGCGCGAAGCTGATTTACATCATGCGACATCCGATCGATCGGCTGCGATCTCATTATGTGCATGAATGGTCGAAGCAGGTAATAAGAGTCGGCATAGACCAGGCGATCGATCGCCACCCGGAGCTGATTGACTACGGCCGATACGGCATGCAACTGGAGCCGTACTTCGAGGCCTTCGGTCGACCGAGCATTCTGCCCGTGTTCTTCGATCGTATCGCGGCGGCGCCGCAGGACGAGTTGGAGCGGATATGCCGATTCATCGGCTATCAGGAGCGGCCGGAGTGGGTTTGCGATCTGCCGGAACAGAACGTCTCAAGCCGGCGCCTGAGACGAACGCGGTTTCGAAATCTGCTGCTGGATTCACGACGGATTCGCGCGCTGGCGCGGCGCTTCGTTCCGAAGTGGGGGCGCGATCTCGTCGAGAATTCCTGGGCCGTGAAGGTGAACACCGGATTGTCGCCGGATGTCCGACACAGGTTGACCGAGGTGTTTGACGAGGACCTTAGCCGCCTCGGGCGCTGGCTGGGCCTGGACCTGCAGTGCCGGAACTTTAGCGAGATCGCCCAAACAACGGCCGCGGAATGGGTCGACGACGCGCGGGGGAAGGTGGCATGACAAGCGCGGCTCGGACAACGCGCGGTACGATCGGCGTAGTGGCCATTGGTCGCAATGAAGGTCAGCGCCTGCGCCGATGCCTCGAATCGGTCCTCGCCCAGGTCGCGGTCGTCGTATATGTCGATTCGGGTTCGAGCGATGACAGCGTGCGCATGGCGCGCTCGTTGGGCGTGGAGGTCATCGAGCTTGATCTGGCCGTGCCCTTCACCGCGGCGCGGGCGCGCAACGCGGGCATTTGTCGGCTGAAGGAAATCAGGCCGGAGGTGAAGTTCGTGCAGGTCGTGGACGGCGACTGCGAGATCGTCAACGGGTGGCTGGGCCATGCACGTGAAGTGATGCAAACGAACCCGAATGCAGCGGTTGTCTGTGGTCGGCGGCGCGAACGTGACCGGCACGCCAGCGTCTACAACAGGCTGTGTGATATGGAGTGGGACACGCCGATCGGCGAGGCCGCCGCGTGCGGGGGCGATGCCCTGATCCGCCTCGATGCCTATTACGCCGTCGGTGGTTATAACCTTTCCCTCATCGCGGGTGAGGAGCCGGAGATGTGCTTCCGCCTGCGGCGGGCGGGCTGGCGCATTCTGCGCATTGACGGCGACATGACGCTGCATGATGCCCAGATGACCCGGTTCGGACAATGGTGGACGCGCGCTGTCCGCTGCGGGCATGCGTACGCCGAGGGGCGGACGATGCACGGCGACACGCGCCAGCGCTACCGCGTGGATGAAATGCGATCCATCATCGAGTGGGCGATGCTGCTGCCGCTGCTTGCCCTGGGTCTGGCCTGGCTCACCTGGGGCGCAAGTCTGCTGCTGCTGGGGGGCTATGTCCTCCTGTGGGATCGCGTGCGCCGACAGCGCATGGATGCGGGGAACGGGCCCGAAGATGCAGCGGCGTACGCCCGGTACTGCGTGTTAAGCAAGTTCCCCCAGCTCATCGGCGCGGGACGGTACTGGGGGAATCGCCTCCAGGGACGCGCTTCGGCGTTGATCGAATATAAGAATGCCGATGCTGCGTCATCTGTGGATGAGGAACGGGGCGCCGGGGCCGACCGGATGCCGATTCTTTATGTGGGGGGCACGCTGCCCGCGCGGTCGGAGACATTCGTCTATCGCGAGGTGTTGGCCTTGCGCGATCTCGGAGTGGATGTTCGGGTGGCGACGGTGCATCCGCCGCAGCGCGACCTCGGTGATGACCGCGTGAATGCCCTGGCCGACGAGGTGATCCAGATCTACGGGCGGGGCCCTTTGAAGCTGATGGCCGATGCGCTGTTGGAATGGGTGGCGCATCCGGTCCGGACAATGGCCGTCACAGCACTCGGCATGCGGGATGCGGTCTTCGGTTCTGACGTGCCGCTCAAGCGGCGACCGAAGGTGCTGTGGCAATGTGTGGGGGGGCTGGCTCTGGCGCGCCGCGCGCGCCGACTCGGCATCGAACACATCCACGTCCATATGGCGCACGTGCCGGCGACGATCGCGATGTATTGTGCACGACAGCTCGGCGTATCCTTCAGTTTCACGGGCCATGCCGTGGACCTGTTCCGCGAGAGCGCGCTTCTTAAGGCCAAGCTCCGCCGGGCGTCCTTCGTTGCGTGCATCAGCGAGTGGCATCAGGCGTTCTATGGCGATCTGGCCGCGATGGAAGAGAGCAGACTGCCGATCGTGCGCTGCGGGGTGGATGTGGATGCGTTTGCCCCTGCAGGCGACAGGCGGAGCGACGGCGCGCTGAGGATGCTCGCGGTCGGGCGCCTCGTAAAGAAGAAGGGCTTTGATGTTCTCATCCGGGCGATCGCGGCGCTCGGGGAGGATGCGCTGCCCGTCGAATGCACAATCGTCGGTGATGGTCGGGAGCGGGCGCGGCTTGAGTGTCTGATCGAGACCTTAAATGTCGAGGATCGGGTGCGGCTGATCGGCGAGAAGGAGAACGGCGAGGTGCGCAGCCTCATGCGCGCCTCTGACCTGTTCGTGCTGCCGTGCACAATTGACCCGGGCGGCGACCGGGACGGCATCCCCGTCGTTCTCATGGAAGCGATGGCGTGCGGCGTATGCGTGATCAGCGGTGATCTGCCGGCCATCCGCGAACTTGTCTCGGATCATGAGAGCGGCCTGCTGGTCAAGGGAGACAGCGTCGAGTCGCTGGCCGCGGTGCTGCGGGAGTTGATCGGAGATCCGGAGCTGCGGCGACGCCTGGGTGAGGCCGGACGGCAGCGGGTCATCGAGGAATTCTCGCTCGGAGTGAACGTGCAGCGCCTGCTGGCGGCGTTTTCGAATGTAATGAGGCGAGGCATCCGGCAAGGCGATATTCCGGATGTGCGGACCGAGCATTCGGCCGGCGCACGCGAGGCGATGAGTGTCCGAGCGGTGACGGAGCGTTCCGTGTCGGGTTCGGCCGGCCGGAGATAGCGAGGCGGATCGGAGGGAAGGGAGAGATGGCGCGACGATACGTTCTCATTACACCTTGCCGGGATGAGGCGGCGCACCTTCCGGTGACGATCGCCAGTGTCGCATCCCAGACGGTCTTGCCGGCGCGATGGGTGATCGTCAACGACGGATCGACCGATGGCACGGCGGAGATTCTCGCCGAGGCGGAGAAGCGGCACGGGTTCATTCGTGTCGTCCACCGGAATGATCGCGGCGAGCGCGCCGTCGGGCCGGGCGTCGTCAACGCGTTTTACGCGGGTCTGGAAACGGTCAATCTCGACGAATACGACTATGTGTGCAAGCTGGACGGCGATCTGGATCTGCCGCGTGATTACTTCCAGCGGATCATGGAGCGATTCGAGAATGATGAGTATCTCGGCAATTGCTCGGGCAAATCGTACGTGCGCCAGTCGGGGCAGCTTGTGTCGGAGCGCCTCGGCGATGAGAATGCGATCGGCGCGGCCAAATTCTATCGCGTGCAATGCTTTCGCGACATCGGTGGTTTTCTGCGCCAGGTAAGCTGGGATGGCATCGACGGTCATATGTGCCGGCTTCACGGCTGGATTGCGCAGTCTGATGATGATGAAGCGCTGCGCTTCGTTCACCTGCGTCGCATGGGTTCGAGCCAGAGGAGCCTGTGGACCGGTCGCCTACGCTGGGGGCGAGGAAAGTATTTCATGGGCTCGGCGCTGTATTACGTGGCCGCCGTGTCTTTGTATCGCATGTTCGAGCGTCCCTATATCGCCGGTGGGATGGGAATTCTGTGCGGTTACCTGGGCGCGATGCTGAAGAGGGAGCAGCGGTTCGAGGATCGGGCGTACCTGCGCTTCCTGCACCGCTTTGAGCGGTGCGCACTGCTGATGGGGAAAAGGAGAGCGATCAGGAAGTTCAATGATGAGCTGTGGACCCGGTTTCCGCCTCCGTCGCGGCGCGGCGGCGTTGGCGTGTTGGGGCGGACCCAAGCGTCCAGAGACGCGGCATAAGGGCCGTCATCGCGCGGGTTGTCTGTTGTGAACTTACAAGTGGACGGTGAGGGGAAGTGAGGAATCGCAGGCGCAAGAAGAGGGTCCTCGCCGTGTCGAGCGGGGGGGGTCACTGGGTCGAGTTGCTCCGCGTCGGTCCGGCGCTGGCGGGCGCCGAGGTTGCCTACGTGACGGTGCAGCGCGACTATGCCCATGATGTGTCGGGGTCGCGCTTCTATGTCGTCAAGGACGCCACGCGGTGGAACAGGGCCGCCGTGCTCTTCATGGCGATGCGTCTGCTTCTTATTATGTTCCGGGAGCGGCCGGACGTCGTGGTGACGACGGGAGCCGCGCCGGGGTATTTCGCTCTGCGCTTCGGGCGCTGGCTGGGCGCGAAGACGATCTGGCTGGACAGCATCGCCAACGCGGGAGAGCTTTCAATGTCCGGGCGGATCGCCGGGCGGCACGCGGATCTTTGGTTGACGCAGTGGCAGCATCTGGCCTCGCAGGACGGGCCGGAATATGCGGGGGCGGTGCTGTGATCTTTGTGACAGTCGGCCATCAGATGCCCTTCGATCGGCTGATTCGCGTGGTGGACGCGTGGGCGGAGCGTGAGGGTCGCGCTGATTTGTTCGGACAGATCGGCGAGGGCGCGTACTGGCCCAGCTATTTCCCGGCGGCGCCGTTCCTGACGCCGGCACAGTTCCAGGATCGCCTGGGCCGATCGTCGGCGATCGTCGCGCACGCGGGGACGGGCACGATCATCGCCGCCCTTCAGCTCGGCAGGCCGATTCTGGTGCTGCCGCGGCGGGCGGAGCTGGGCGAGACGCGCAACGATCATCAGTTCGCAACCGCGGATCATTTCGAGCGGGCGGGTTACATTCTCGTAGCGCGCAGCGAAGCGGAACTGGCGGCGAAGATGGATGCGCTGGAGATGTTCTCACCGAGCGCGCGGCTGGGGGAAAGGGCGTCGCCCGAATTGCTGGACCGAATCCGCGCGTTCATCGCCGCCGCGTGAGGTGGATTGAGCATACGGGAAAGTACAAGCGGATCGGCGCGGCGGGCGCGAGCCGTAGCGGAAGCCGTGTAAGTAGCCGGTCACTCTGGGGTTAGGACGATCCGAAGGCCGGGCCGAGACGGCGATTGACAGCCGAAAGAAAAGACGAAAGGATCTTGACAGACGCCCCCCCCCCGGTGGTAGGCTGGCGCGTGTTGATTGGGTAACTGGGGCCCGGGGCTGCGTGTCGGGCGGCCGGGCGATGTCAAAACTCGACCTGAAAGGAGATTCGTCATGTGTGTGACTGGGAATGGCGTTCTCGTGCGTGGATTGGCCGCCACCGCGGTCGGCGCGGACCCGGCGTCGGCATCAGACGCGGCTGGCGACATTGGCTGAGAGGAGTACCGCGATGCAGTTCGTGGGGCTGTTGTCGGTGTGGATCTTGAGTATCCTTTTCACGAGTACCGACGTTGGTGTGATTGGTAACGTGCCGGCCTCGGGATGCGCGAAAGGAGATGATGGGATCCCCGGTGCGCAGGGCGCAGCCGCGGGTTCCGAGATCAGGACGGAGGAGGCTGCTGGGAAAGAGGAGTTGCAGGAAGGGTACAGGTACCGGCCGGAGGACGATCGGACGTATTACGTATTGGATCTGCCGGATCCGATCGGAAAGAGAGAATGGCAGCGATATGCAGGCATGCTGATCCTCGGTGATGCACAGATGAGGCTGTTCGAGAAGCTTCACACAGCATATCTGGAGGAAGACCGGCGTTTTCGAGAGAAGGAGGTCGAGCCGCTCTACGAGCAATCGGCAGGTATTTCAGGCAAGGGCGATCTATACCAGAATCTGGAAACTGCGGCCCAATTCGCGGATCTTATCAGTGCTGAGATGCGTCTTCTGGATCCGCTCGCGGCGATCGAAGCGCGAATGTTCACGCAGCTTGAGCCGTATCTTACGGAAGATCAGTTGCTGCGCCTGGAGCGCGTGCGGAAGCAGCGCGCTCGGATATGCAGCGCGGCTTCCGGGAGTGAATTCCCCGCAGGAAAGCTGGATCTTGCCTGGGCGATACGCGAACTGGTCGACGCGGGCATTGACTGCACGCCCCGCGATGCTGAAACGTTCGTTGCGACGCTGTGGGCCTACGATGTGGCGGCGACACCGCTCTTCGAGAGACGCTACGAGAAGGCGATGAGGATTCTCCGACACGGGGTTCCGCTACGGGTCGAGGCCATGGTGTTGGGCGCGACCGCAGCGGACGACGAAGGCGTCCGCGCGCGGGCGCTGGCGCTGAAGGAGGAGTATTATAAGGACAATCGTGAGTATGCGCTCGTTGCGAAGCGCATTCATGATCTGAACCGGCGGTATCTGGACCTGTTGGCAGACCAGTTGCCGAATGAGGCGGCGGAAGCGCTCGTCACGAGGTTCAGGGATCGTGCGTATCCGGTGGTCTTCCCCGATCCATACGACTTTGCGGACGTGCTGGAGAAGGCGGCGTCGATCGAATCGCTCCCTGGCGAAGAGCAGAAGGGCGTTCATGCCGTTCGGATTGTCTACGAACAGCAGCACAAGGCGATCTCCGATCGCATGGTCGACGAATACGTCGCGTGGCATGTCGAGATCGTCACACGATCGGGATACGAGTTCGAGCCTTACGAGGCATATAAGACGGAGATGCAGGAGCTGCAGGAGAAGCGCAAGGAGGTGGCGGAAGTCGCGTGTTCGCTGCTGGAGGGGCTCTTCACGCCGGAGGAGTGGGAGGGCCTCGTGGAGCCGATCGGGGCGTGGCGGAAGTCAGCGCTCGCCTTCGAGCAGCGCGGGGAGCGCATGATGGAGCAGTACGGCTTCGAGCTGGAATGGCCCGGGGCATACGATTGAGGTGAAGCGCGGCGTCGTCGGCGAACCGACGGTCAAGCCGAGCCCGCGGGCGGGTTTTCGCCATGGCGATGGGGCGATCACGTTCGATCGCCGGACTCGACCTCGCGGGGCTCCTCCGGTTGCGGAGTGTCTTCGCTCGGCGCCTCGGCCGGAGGCTCAGCGACGGGGATGGTTCCGAGGTGATCGAAGAGCCAGTCGACGGTCGCGCCGACCATCATCTCCAGGCTGATGGCATCGTTGAAGAGTCGCGTGGCGTCGGGAATCTCGAGGATCTGGTGAGTGGACGGGAGCGTTCGCCCCTCCTCGCGACTCTTCCTGGCGAATTCGGTCTCCTGCTCGGCATAGACGAGGAGGGCCGGGGCCTTGACCTTAGTCGCCGCGTCGATCTCCTTGCCGCACATCGGCCCCCGCACGACGACGGCCTTGATGCGGGGATCGACCGCCAGTCGCAGGGCGAGCATGGCCCCGGTCCCGGAGCCGACAAGGCCGAGCCGTTCCTCATCCACCTCGTCAAGCGGGCGGACGGCGTTGACGACGATCTTCAGGTCGTTGTAGAGGCGATCTTCGGTGGCGTCTTCCAACTCGCCTTCACTGTGGCCGTGCCCGGTGAAGTCCGGGCGGACGGCGATGATGCCGCGCTTGGCCAGGCGCTGGGCGATGGGAATCGTCCGCGCGCTGCGGGCGTCGCTCTCGAAGCCGTGGGCGAAGATCACCGTGGGGTAGGGGCCGCTGCCGCGGGTCATGCCCGGGGGAAGATCGGCCTCGCAACTGAGCATCTGGCCCAGGTCGTTGT
>Ga0272441_10006466_pt1 | contig 19596 bp, 17 predicted proteins | sample SSMProp6N_FD_193582 | JGI IMG/M metagenome (GOLD analysis project Ga0272441, IMG submission 193582) | Marine sediment archaeal communities from Little Sippewissett salt marsh, Falmouth, MA, United States - SSM-Prop-6N | ecosystem: Environmental > Aquatic > Marine > Wetlands > Sediment ... | reverse complement strand
CTGGATCTCCCGTCGAGGACGTGGTCCGTGTGCGGGCTCTTGAGGTCCGTCCGCTCGTCCCGCACGAGTTGGTAGGGGTATAGCACGTACGAGCGGATCTGGTGCCCGAACGCGATCTCGCCCTTGTCGCCGTACAGCTTGGCGAGTTCCGCGTCGCGCTTGGCCTGCTCGTGCTGATACAGCTTCGCCGCCAGCATCCGCCGCGCCTCGGCGCGGTTCTTGTGCTGCGACCGCTCGTTCTGGCACTGGACGACGATGCCGGTCGGCTCATGGGTCAGCCGCACGGCCGACGAGACTTTGTTCACGTGCTGCCCGCCGGCGCCGCTCGCGCGATAAGTGTCTTCGCGAACGTCCTTGTCCCAGTCGATCTCGACCTCGACCTCGTCGAGTTCCGGCAGCACATCGACCGAGGCGAAGCTCGTGTGTCGGCGGTTCTGGGCGTCGAACGGGCTGATTCGCACCAGCCGGTGCACGCCGCGCTCGCACGACAGATACCCGTACGCGTACGGGCCGCCCACGCGCAGCGTCACGGAGCGGACGCCGGCCTCTTCGCCGTCGGTGCGGTCCACCTCGGCCGCGCTGTAGCCGCTTCGCTCGAAGTATCGCAGGTACATCCGCACCAGCATCTCGGCCCAGTCGCAGCTTTCGGTGCCGCCCGCCCCGGCGTGGATGGAGAAATAGCACCCGCCCGCGTCGTGCGGGCCCGAAAGCAGCGTGCGGAGTTCCAGTCGCTCGAGGTCGGCCGTCAGCTTCTCCGCCCCCGTGGCCGCCTCGTCGAGATGCTCCGCGCTGTCTTCCTCGGTCGCCAACTCGTACAGGACCGACAGGTCCTCGATCCGCTGCTCGAACTCGCGGATCGGGGCGACGACGGCCTTGAGGGTCTTAAGCCGGGCGACGACTTTCTGGGCGGCCTCGGGGTTGTTCCAGAAGCCTGGCCGGCTCATGCGCTCCTCGAGCGCGTGGAGGTCGGCCTGCTTGGCGGGCAAGTCAAAGAGAGTCCCGCAGGGCAACGATGCGGGCCTGGAGGTCGTCGAGGGTCTGCTTGAGGTCCTGCGCTTCCGGCATTCTGGGGGTCTCCGACAACCATGCTAGCATCGATGCCCCGAGCGGGCAAGGGCGGGTTCGCCCGCCGCGCGGATTCCGCAAGCGGCGTGGACCCCTGAGACGCGTGCCGGTATAATCACAGGCCGACTCACCGAAGTCGGGGAAGACGCCCGGGAGCGAGGCGGATGGCGGCAAAAGGATCAACCAGGCGCATCTCCGCGGCGAAAGCGGCCGAGACGCGCACCGGGTACGTCTCGAACGGGGCCGGCGATCCGGACGGGCGCCGCGGCGCTCAGGTCGTGCCCGCCTGGGCTGACGGGGCGAGCTACCTGACGGCCGAGGTGTCCGCGTCGGCCGTTCGGCACAACCTCAATCTGATGCGTCGGCAGGTGGGCACGGACACGCGCCTGTGCGCGGTGGTGAAGGCCGACTGCTACGGACACGGGTTGCGAACGCTGCTGGAGACCATCGCCGCCGGGGCGGACGCGGTGGGGGTGACCACGCCGGTCGAGGCCTTTGCCGTGCGGAACCTGGGCTATGCCGGGCCGGTGCTGATGTTCTTCACGCCGTGCGCGTCCGAGAACGGCGAGTCGCTCCAGGGGCTGCTGCGGGAACTCATTGCGCGGGACATCACGCTGACGCTGACCTCGACGGCGGCGGCTCAGCCGTTGGCGGAGGCGGCCGGCGCCGTCGGCAAGAAGGCCAAGGTGCACATCAAGATCGACACCGGCATGGGCCGCTCCGGCGTGCCGCCCGACGAAGCGCCCGACCTGGTGTCTCGGGCCCGGTGCGAAAAGACGCTGCACCTGACCGGGCTCTACACGCATTTCGCCGCGGCCGACGCGAAGGACAAGACCTTCGCCGAGGAGCAGTTCAGGCGCTTCATCTACGCGGCCGACTCCTGCGGCGAGACCAAGGGGCTGACGCTTCACACGGCGAACTCGGCGGCCGTACTCGATTTGCCCGAAACGCACCTCGACATGGTCCGCCCGGGCATTGCGCTGTACGGCTATCAGCCGTCGGATGAGATGCGAAACCGGCTGGAGCTTCGCCCGTCGCTACGGCTGACGGGGCGGCTGATGCAGGTCAAGCACGTGCCCCCCGGCAGCCGGTGCGGCTACGGGCTGACGTACACGTTCGAACGGCCGAGCGTGGTGGGGCTGGTGCCGATCGGGTATGCGGACGGGTATCTGCGGAGTTTGTCAAACCGGGCGACGATGCGGGTGCGCGGGCGCGACGTGCCGGTGCGCGGGCGGGTCTCGATGGACCAGACGATCGTGGATCTGACCGACGTGTCCGGGGCGCGGGTGGGCGACGAGGTGGAGATCGTCTCGCCGGACCCGAAGGCGCCCCACAGCGTGGAGAACCTTGCCCGGCTGGCGGGGACGATTCCGTACGAGGTCACCTGCCGACTCGGCGAGCGCGTCCGCCGCGTGCTTGTCGAATAGCCGCAGAGGAAGCAGAGGAAGCAGAGGGAAGGAGGCGAAGCACATCCCAGGCGCAAACTGCTGATGCCGTGGCTTGCCGAGTTCGTCAGGGGCAACGCAGACACTTCAGCGTCGTCCTCTGCTTCCTCAGCTACCTCTGCGGCTGCTCCCAAAACGCCAGGGCGCCGGTGGGGCAGGCCTCGACGCACCGCTCGGCCGAGAATGTCAGCGCCTCGGCCAGCGTCTTGCCCAGCGGTGGGGCGACGCGGACGCCGAAACCGCGATCCACGAACGTCAGCCCCACCGGCTCGCCGAGCTGCCGCGTCAGCCGGACGCACAGCCCGCACGCGACGCACTTGCCCGGTTCGTACACGACGCGCGGGTGCTCCCGATGCCGGACGAACCGGCGCCGCTCGCCCTTGTACGTGGCCGCCTTGGCGCCGTACTCGACCGCCAGGTCGCGAAGCTTGCACGCGTCGGCCGCGCGGCAGTCGCAGTGCAGGCAGCGGGCGGCCTCGGCCTTCGCCTCCTCGGCGGTCAAGCCGCGCGACGGATCGGCCGGTCTGGTGCGCTCCTCCCGGCTCGCCGTGGCAAGGAACTCCGCCATCTCGGTCTCATCGATCCGGCCGATGTGGACGGAGAACGCCCGCGGGCGCGGTTCAGCGGCCTTCGGCCTGAACGATCGCCCCGCGGCGGAAAGGACGTGGCGCATCAGCGCATCAATGGCGACGGGTTGGTCATGCTGCGACCGGCGGCACGCCCGTTCGGGGCGCGTGCCGTCGAGGTCGTCCGGTGACGTGCCGACCGGGCAGGCGGCCTCGATCTCGGCCAGCGCCTCGTCGAGCCGACCGGCCGCGATGTGGCGGATCATTCGCGGGATGTGGATGTGCTGGGGCTGGGCGACCTGGCAGGGCGCGTCGCAGTCGCCGAGATGGTCGCTCAGCAGCAGTTCGAGCGCGGCGCGGCGGGCGTCGCGGACCTCGGGCGTGTCGGTCTCGACGACCATGCCCTCCTCGGCGAGCCGTCCGCACGAGGGCGTCAGCCGCTGCTCGCCGGCGACCTTCACCACGCAGAGCATGCAGCTCGTGGCGGGCGCGAGTCCCTCGAGATGGCACATCGTGGGCACCTCGATGCCGAGTTGCCGCGCCGCGTCGAGCAGTGTGGCGCCCGCCGGCACCTCCACCTCACGGTTGTCTATCCGCACCTTCGGCATAAACACCTCTCAACGCAGAGAGCGCAGAGAACGCAGAGGACAGAAGAGGCTATTGCTTGAGATTGTTGACGACACGGTGAATTCCTCGGGTGAGCCGGGGCACATTGAAGTTGATGATGAGGCCGACCTTCAGGCCGGACAGCCGCAGGTAGGAGAGCACCTGCATCTCATGGATGGGCAGGACCTTCTCGACGGCCTTCAGCTCCACGATCACGGCATCCTGCACCAGGAGGTCGAGCCGGTATCCGCAATCGACCTTCACGCCGCGGTATATGACCGGCAGGGCCTTCTGCCGCTCAAACGCCACGCCGCGGCCGGCAAGTTCATGGGCCAGGCACGCCTCGTAGGCCGATTCCAGCAGGCCGGGGCCGAGTTCCCGATGCACCTCGATGGCCGCTCCAATCACCACTTTGGTAATGTTGTTCAGGTGATCGGCCTCCAGCACCGTGCTTGTGTCTGTTGTTTCCACCTTGCCTTCTCTCTGCGTCCTCTGCGATCTCTGCGTTGAACTCTACTCGACCTTCACCGCGTCCGCGGGGCAGACGGTCTTGCACGTGCCGCAGCGGACGCACTTGTCGGTGTCGATCTCCTGTTTCTCGTACGGGCGCATCTCGATGGCGTCGGCCGGGCAGTGCTGGGCGCACAGCGTGCAGCCGATGCAGTCGTCCGTGATGGAGTACGTAATGAGGCCCTTGCAGCGCCCGGCCGGGCAGCGGCTCGCCAGGTGGGCCTCGTACTCTTCGCGGAAGTGTTTCAGCGTCGAGAGCACCGGGTTGGGGGCCGTGCTGCCCAGTCCGCAGATGCTGTTGCGCTGGATGAGATGGCCAAGTTCCTCCAGCCGTTCGAGGTCGCCCTCGCGCCCGTCGCCGGCGCAGAGCCGCTCCAGGAGGTCGAGCATCCGCCGCGTGCCGACGCGGCAGAAGGTGCACTTGCCGCACGACTGGTCTTGGGTGAATTCGAGGAAGTACCGGGCGATCTCGACCATGCAGTCGGTCTCGTCGAGGACGACCAGCCCGCCGGAGCCCATCATGGCGCCGACCGCCCGCAGGGCGTCGTAGTCAACGGGGGTATCGGCGAACGCGGCGGGCACGCAGCCGCCGGAGGGCCCGCCGACCTGGACGGCTTTGAGCGCCTTGCCGTCGGGCACGCCCCCGCCGATCTCCTCGACGATCTCGCGCAGCGTGATGCCCATGGGGACCTCGATCAGCCCGCCGCGGGCTACCTTGCCCGCCAGGGCGAAGACCTTGGTGCCTTTGGACGTCTCCGTGCCCATTTCGGAGAACCGCTGCGCCCCGTTGCGAATGATCCAGGGCAGCACGGAGAACGTCTCGACGTTGTTGACCAGCGTCGGCCGGCCCCACAGGCCCTGCTCCGTGGGATAGGGGGGGCGCAACCGCGGCATGCCACGGCGCCCCTCGATCGACGCCATCAGGGCCGTCTCCTCCCCGCAGACGAATGCCCCAGCCGCCTCCATGGTATCCAGTCGGAAGCGGAACCGGCCGCCCAGCAGATCCTCGCCCAGGAATCCGCGCTCGCGGCACTGGCGGATCGCTTCGGACATGCGTTGAACGGCCAGCGGGTACTCGGCCCGGACATAGACGTGCCCCTCCTGCGCGCCCACGGCGTAGGCGGCGATCAGCGTTCCCTCGATGACTCGATAGGGCTGAGATTCGAGCAGCATGCGGTCCATGAACGCGCCGGGATCGCCTTCATCGCCATTGACGATGACGTACTTGAGCCCGCCGTCGGCGGCTCGCACCTGGGACCACTTCCTCCCGGTGAGATACCCGCCGCCGCCGCGCCCGCGCAGGCCGCTGGCGGTCACCTCCGAGAGCACTTGTTCCGGCGTCATCGTCTCAAGGCAGCGCCGAATCGCCGTGAAGCCGTCGTGACGGAGGTATTCCTCCAGGTCCGTCGGGCGCGACTGTCCGCAGTACTCGGTGGCGATCCGCACCTGTCTTCGGTCGAACGCCTCGACGGACGGGTGATGGTGCGGCACGGCCCGGTCTTCGGCGGCGCGCCAAGACGCATCGGTCAGCAGAGCGTCCAGCGCCGCCGAGGCCGCTCGCACGACCCGGCGCGCGAACCCCCGAGGGCGGAAGTGCCGGCGGACGATCGCCTCCGCGTCGTCGGGCTTCACGCCCTGGTACAGCATCCGCTCGCCCCCGGCCTCGACGACCTCCACGAGCGGCTCGAGGTAGCTCTTGCCGGAGCAACCGACGCCCTTGAGCACGGCCGGGGCCCGCGTTGCCTGAATCGCATGCCCCAGCGCCTCGGCCACGTGCCGCGCGCCGCTGGCGAGACAGCAGGTGTCGAGGCTGATGCGGATCTGCCCGAGCGGCTCGCCGTCCGTCCGCGCCTGTCCGGGCTCGGCCCTCGTTACTTCCTTCTGGTTGTTCAGGAAGTCCCGGAGTGCGTTGCTGACGGTGTCGGGGGTCAGGTGCCCGTAGGTGGACTTGCCGATCTGCACGGCCGGGGCAAGCATGCAACAGCCCAGGCACGCCACCTTCTCCACGGTGAATCGCCGGTCGGCGTCCGTGTCCTGATCGCCCTCGATCGACAAGTGCTCGCGGAACGCGTCGTGGATCCCCTCCGCGCCCTTGACGTGGCAGGCGGTGCCGACGCACACCTTGATGAGATGCTGCCCGGCCGGGCGGTGACGGAAGTGCGAGTAGAACGTCGCGACGCCGAAGATTGCCGCCGGCGCAATATCAGTGAGTTCGCAGATGCGCTCGAGCGCCTCGGCCGGCAGGTAGCCGTAATGCTCCTGCACGGCCTGAAGGATCGGGATCGTGGCGCTCTCGCCGCGTCCCTTCCCGGCCACCACTTGGTTCAGGAATGAAAGGTCAACGTCTGTCATTTCGTTCCGATACAATACAAGCGCTCATCGCCGCGGAGGTAGATCCGCCCGTCGAGGAACGCCGGGCTGGCGTAGGCTTTCTCGCCGAGTTCGCTGCGCTCCAGCGTCACGACGATTTTCCGCTCGCTGCCCGGCTGCGTGACGATGACCTGTCGTTTCTTGTCCGTCAGTTCGGGCATCTCGGTCGTGCCGGCCGAGAAGTCGAACGGTCCCGGGTGCAGGACGAACATTGCGCCTTTTCCGCTCAATAGATACAGCCGGTCGCCGACCCACGTCGGCGACGCCTGGAACTGCGCCCGAAGGTCCGCCTCCCACAGCAACTCGCCATCGTCAGGGTCCAGGCAGCTCAGCATGCCGCCCTCGCCGAGGGTGAACAGCCGTTCGCCGTCAGAGACGGGGCTGGTGTATTCCGGCACGCCCACGTCGCCCTGCCACACCACGTGGGTGTCGGTCACGTCGCCGTGGCCGCCGGGCCGAATGCAGAACATGGCGTACATCGGGGCGAGCGCGATGACGCCGTGCGGCGTCGGGATGGGCGACGAGGCCACGTCGCCGTCGAGGACCTCGGCACGCCAGATTTCGCTGCCATCCGACGGGTCGTAGGCGATCACCAGCGGGTTGGCGCAGGTGACGAGCATCGGCGCCGGCTTGTCGAGGATCAGCGGCGTCGCCCACGACTCAGGCACCTCGCGATCCTCCTCCCACACGGTCTGCCCCGAGGCCCAGTCGATTCCGATCAGCCGACCGCGGTGCGTCGTCGGGTCGTACGGGTCGAAGTCCTCTCCGCCCTGGTCGAACTGCACAATGACCAGGTTCTTGTACATCACCAGCGACGTGGCGTAGCCGTACATGTTCGTCGGGGCGCCGAGGTTCCGCAGCCACAGCCGCCGGCCTGCCATGTCGAAGCCGGCGACGCTGCCGTTGGCGAAGATGGCGGCGACGCAGCGCCCGTCGGTGACGACTGTCGAAGCGGCGTATCCGGTGCCCTGATCGTCGAACTCCGGCGGCGGCGGGCCCGGCACATCGCCTGTCCACACAAGTTCGCCGCTGTCGGCGTTGTAGCAGAAGACCGCTTGCCGGTCCTCCGTCGCGCCCGTGACGAATACGCGGTCGCCCCAGACGACGGGCGAGTTCTTGCCGGGCAGGGGGATCCGCTCGGATTTCCACAAGACGTTGCGGCCGGTGGCGAGGTCGAACGTCTCGGGCACGTTCGTGTGGGCGGAAACGCCCGCGCCGCCCGGGCCGCGGAACCGGGGCCATTGCGCGGCGATCTCTTCGTCTGTCGGCGGTGGGGCGGGAGCGGCCGCGCCGGTTTCGGCCAGCACCTCCCGCGCGAGCGCGTCCGGTGTGAGGGCGCTCGCCGAGACCAACGCCGCCGCGAAGGCGCCGCCCGCCAGGGCGCAGCCCAGCAGCGTGACGGCCCACCGCGCCTGGGCGGGGGGGCCAAGGGCCACATCGGGGTCGTGCCCGGGGCGGCCGGGATGCGGAGGCCGGCGCCTGATCGCCACGGCCGCGGCGGCGGCCGCCAGCGTCAGCACCCCGCCGCCCAGCAGCAGCCACACGCCGACGTCAGCGAGTTGCCGCCGGGCGAAGTAGCGGGCCCGCAGTTCGGCGTCAAGTTGTCGGAATTCGCGGGCGAGGGCGGCGTTCGAGGGCCTCGTGGTCAGGTGGGTCTTCAGGGCGGCCCGGCGCGGCGAGCTGTTCGGGTCGTCGCGGGTGTCACGGACATATACCCATGCGAGGGCTCCCAAGACGACCAGCGAGAACGCCCCTGCGACGGCGGCCGCCCCCACAGCGAGGGCGAACCATGGCCCGCCGCGGCGCTCGGTGTGCGAAGGTTGCGGGGAGGTCATTGGTTGTCCTCCCCGTGGGCGGACTTGCGCCGCTTGCGTTCGACGGGGCAGTACGAGAAGCACCTTGCGCACGAGAGGCACTTGGCCCGGTCGGGCTCGTAGTCCTCGCGGCGCCGGCGGATGCTCAACGAGATGAGCTTGCCCGCGATCACCAGCCCGAGGAACGCGCCCAGCACCGTGCCCGCGAGGCGGAAGGAGTCGCGGACCGCGAACGCCTCCTGGTAGAGCAGCCTCGGCGGCACGCGGCTCTCGGCGAAGGCTTCCGTCTCGTCCGTTTGCGGCGGCAGCTCCGCCTGGCCCGCCGCGCGGAGCTGTTCGTTGCGTATCGCCTCGCCGCGGATCTGCTCGGCGACCTTGACGGTGTGGTGCAGGCCGGACAGCGGCCCGGAAAGCGACCGTCCCAGCAGCCCCCCGGCAACCCCCAGTGCGGGCGCTGTCAACAGGAGCCCCACCAGCAGCGCCTTGCCGTATCGCCGCGGCGGAGGCGGCGTGTCCACGTTCGACGGGCGAATCGCCCCGAACGGGCAACTGTCTTCGCACAGCCGGCAGCGGACACACTCGTCCGGGGTGATCTTCACGTGCCGGTGCGAGACATACGAAAGCGGCCGCAGGATCGCCCCGTACGGGCACAGGAAGCGGCAATACGGGCGGGCCAACACCGTCCCCACCAGAAGCAGGCCCAGCCCGATGGCGATCATGACGGCCGGGCCGCTCAACCGGAACAGCGACACGAACGGATCGTACCGGCAGATGAGGTACCCCGTGCCGGTCGCGGCGAACAGCACTGCCCCGGCGAGATAGACGTACACGACCAACCCCAACCCGTGCTCGACGGCGGCCGGCACGCGGAGGGGGTAGAGCACGACGAGATCCTGGATGGCGCCTAGCGGACAGACGCCCGCGCAGAAGGTCCGCCCGAAGAACAGCGTGAACACGAGCGGCAAAGCGAAGAACGCGATGACCACGAGCGGCACGCCCGTTGCGAAACGCAGGTTGGGCGACATCTCGACGCGGAGGAGACGCTCCAACTGAACGGGCGAGGCGTCCTCGGCCTCCGGGCGGATGAGCGTACGGCCGATTTCGACGAGCGCCAGTTTGTTGTTGCGACTCATGGCGAACGTCACGTCGAGGGTGTCGCCGGCGGATTCGGCGCCTTCGAGCCGGTCGAGCCCCGCGTGGAACGCCTCCCGCGCCGCGGTGGGGTCCACACCGAGGCGCTTTGCCGCCTCGGCGTCGCCCGTCACGCGGGCCTCCACGTCAAACACCGGGCAGACGTTCTGGATCGCCCCGACCGGGCAGACGCACCCCTTGCGATAGAAGCCGAAGTACGCCAGCGACAGCACGGTGACGATGACCACCCCGATGCGCGACCGGCGGCGCAGGGCGAGACAGCTCATCGCCGCCAGGGCGACGACGAGCAGGCCCACGTCGAGGTACTCCTTGACCGCCGAGCGCGGCGGGGGCTTCTGCGTCTGCGGGGCCGTGTAGTCGGGTCCGAGCTTGGGCACGGAGAACCGCTGCTCGCCCGCGGCCGCACCGGTCAGCGACAGCAGCACGACAATGGCCGCCGCGCGCCGCATCAGCGTCCACGCTCCTGCGACTTCATCAGGTACGGGTCATCGGCGGGGACGCGGACGAAGGCGTCGGCGGGGCAGGCAGCCGCGATCGCGCACTCGTTGCAGTTGAGGCACCGGTCGTGCCGCACCTGCAGGTGCAGCGAGCCGTTGCCGAAGGTGCCGCACCCCTTGACGCACAGGCTGCACCCGATGCACTTCGACTCGTCGATGGTGTACTCGAAGTGGCGCCCCTTGATGTGCGACCGCGTGATCGCGCCCGTGGGGCAAAGCTGCCCCTCCGCGCCCGCCCCGGGCCTCACCCCGGGACGCGACTCGTAGTAGCCGAAACAGAACTCGCAGCGCCCGCAGAGTTCAAAGGCGTGGACGCACTTGACGGCCGACGGCTCGAGGACACACTCCGTCGCGCACTGGCCGCACTGCGTGCATTTGTACGGGTCGATCTGCCATACCCAGCGGTCGTCTCGTCGCCGGCCGGTGAGCCCACTCCCACGGGCCGCCCGGGCGAGCAGCATCCCTGCCCCGCCCACGACGGCCCCCAGGCACACGCCCTGCGCGCCGGTACGGAGCATTTGCCGACGGGTGAGCGTGGTCGGCTTATCCGCGTCGTCGGTCATTGGGTCTCCGGGGTTCGCTCCGCCGCGTGCGACGCCCGCGCGGCCGGCAGGTCACAGCTACCGAACGCGCGGCAGGCATCGCATTGGCCGTTGTTGATGCACTCCCCGTCGCGTGCGGAGAGGATCGCCAGCGCCGCCACGCCGGCAAGGGCGGCCGTGCGCCCCACGCCGCGCAGCAAGTCGCGCCGGGTCGATGCAGGTTCAGGCGTTTCGCGCTTCATGGCGTCTCCTTGGACACGAACGTCCGCACGCGGCGGGTGACCGGGTCGAGGACGAGAATCCGCCCGCCCGCGTCCGCCGCCACGGCGAGTCCCCTCTGGCCCGGGTTGGCCGGGATCTCTCGCCCGCTCGCCTCGCGGTGCTCGGCGAAGTCGTTCGGCCCGGCGACGACGGCCTCCAGCCGCCCGCGGTCGTCGCCGCGGTCGTCGGCGTAGACCTTGACGGTGGGCAGGCCCTTCTCGGCGGTAACGATCCGCCCGTCGGGCAGGACCGCCAGCGACACCGGATTGCAGCAGCCGCAGAAGCCCTCGACGGCGGGGGAACTCTCGCCCCAGAAATACATCAGGTCGCCGCTGTCGTCGTACGCCTCGACGCGACGGCGGCCCGAGTGCCCGACACGGACCCGCCCGTCGGGAGCGAAGACCACGTCGAGGTACGGGCTCGGCACCGAGAACCCCCGCGTCTCGCCGAGCGGGCGGCCGTCCGCGCCGTACCGCAGCAGGACGCCCTCCCGATTCTGCCAGGCTGTGAGATACACGTGGTCATCGCGGGCGGCGACGGCCGTGAACTCCAGGCCGCCTTCGAGCGCCGGCCATTCCGCCAGCAGGCCGCCCGCGGCATCGCGTATCTGCACGCGGTCGGTCAGCGCGACGTAGAGCTTGTCTCCGTCGAAGGTGATTCCCATGGCCCGGCCCGGCAGGTCGATCGCGCGGTCCGGCAGGGGCGTGCCGTCGGCCGTGAACACGGCGATCCGCTCGCCCGCGACGTACACATGCCCCTCCGGCCCGACGGCGAGGTCCCGCGGGCGGTCCAGTTCGGTCTCGAACTCGTCCACCTGCCGATACTGAACCAGCGCCGGGTCGATGGGCCGCTGCTCATCGAGCGGGTATTTGTACTCGCGCTCGCCACGGAGCAGGACCGCACCGGTCACGCCGAGCGCCGTCACGACGACCGCGCCGATCAGAATGAGCGTCTTGCGGAGCGTCTGTCGCGTCATCGGGGTCCTCCGGACCCATTACACTGAATCAGGACCGTGCGGGTCAAGCCGTGCGACGTCAGGCCTAGCGTCCGACGTCGAGGCAGATCATCCGTGTGAAATCACGGCAGATGAGCCGCCGCCCGGCGATCGCCAGCGGCGCCCACGATTCCTTACCCGCGGGCAGCACCTGTGCCCGGGCGAGCCGCCGGTAGCCTTCGGGCGTGGCCCGGGCCAGCGTAAGCAGGCCGCTGTCGTCCATGACGAAAACTTTCCCGTCGGCGACGGCGAACGGCCCCCAGCCGAAGCGGTCGTCGCGCCCGCTCGCCCAGCGCAGGCTACCCTCGGGGCTGAGGCACACGAGCTGCTCGCGCAGGTTGCCGGCGTCCTTGGGCATCACGCCGTACACGTGACCGTCGCCGCCGGACGGGTAGAAGACCGGCGTCTGCTGGTACGAGCCGAACTCGCGCGAGGTCATTCGGCGGACCTCCTCGACGCGGAGTCCATCGCCGACCTCCCGAAGCTCGAGGAGTATGCTGCCCGCGCCGTACCCGCCCGAAAGCAGCAACCGCCCGTCGCCCAGTAAGACCGGCGAGGGCACGTTCGCCGGGACCACCTGCCACTCGTCGAACGTCCACAGGATGCGGCCGTCGTCTTTGGCCACGGCGACGACGCCGTCCGTGGCCGCATACACGTACATTTCCCACGTGCGCTTGGCGCCGCGGAACGTCACGGGCATCACCGACGAGTGCGTCGCCTGCCAAGCGATCGGCTTGCCCTCGGCGTCGGGGCGCGTCACCGCCGGCGATTCCCAGATCGGCTCGCCCGTCTCGCAGTCGAACGCGGCGATCATCGACTTGCCGCCCGGGGCCACGACGGCCGCCGGCTTGCCGCTGATTACGTCGATCAGCGGGCATTGCCCCGTGTACCAGCCCGGCACCTCGCCGTCGTACTGCTCGACCAGATCCTTGTGCCACAGGTACTCGCCGGTGTCCGTGCGGACGCACAGCACGTGGCAGGCGGGGCTGAGGCTCACGCAATAGCCGTCCGTGACGGCCGGCACCGTCCGCGAGAAGCCGTGGTCGGAGGGGATCTCCAGCGCGTAGGCGTACCGCCAGATCTCGCGCCCGCTCGCCAGCGACAGGCAGCGGAGGACGTCCCGCCTGGCGGCCTCGTCGTAATCGAGGAGGTACACGCAGCCGTTCAGAACGGCCGCCCCGCCATATCCCTCACCGACGCGGACCGACCATAGCACCTCGGGGCCGCCCGCCGGCCAGGTCTCCGCCAGCGGCGTGGGGTCGGGGCTGACGCCATCGCGGTTGGGTCCGCGGAAGCCCGGCCAGCTTCCGGGCAGGTCGGCGGGCTCGGCCTGGGCGCGCTCCAACTCGCCCGGCAGCCCGGCCGGGTAGTGTACGCGAAGCGGCGGGCTGGGCAGGCGAAGCTCGGCGTCGGGCTCGGGCGCGGCGGCGAACCAGGCCCACACGCCCGCCCCGGCCGCCAGCGCCAGCAGCAGCGGGACCAGGATGGTTACGGTCAAGCGGCTCACGTTCCTCCCATCATAACACCGCAACGGCCCGGGGGATGCTGCGCTTCTGGACGTGGCGCGCGGCAGGCGGGAGAGCGCCCGGCGCTGTCAGGATTCATCGCCCGTCGGCACGGCCGAGAGGATGTCGGCGAGGATGGCGTCAGGGTCGATCCCGTCGGCCTGGCCCTCGAACGAGAGGATGAGCCGGTGTCGAAGCGACGGCGGCACGGCCTTGGCGACGTCGGCGAACGCGACGTTCGCCCGTCCCTCGCGCAGGGCCTGCACCTTCGCCGCCAACAGGATCGCCTGCGCCCCGCGCGGCGACGCGCCGTAGCGAACGTACTTCCGCGTGATGTCGGGGGCCTGGTCGGCGTCGGGGTGGGTAGCCCGGACGAGCCGAGCGATGTAGTCCTTCACGTGCGATGCGGCCGGCACCTGCCGCACGGTCCGCCGCATCCGCTCGATGGCCTCGGCGTCGGCCGCCTTCTCCGCCCGGGGCTCTTCGGCGCCGGTCGTGCGGTCGAGGATGTCTGCGATCTGCCCCGCCCGCGGCGAGCGGACGAGCACCTTGAACAGGAACCGGTCGAGCTGCGCCTCGGGCAGCGGGTACGTGCCTTCCATCTCCAGCGGGTTCTGGGTGGCCAGGACGAGGAACGGCCGGGGAAGTTCGTGCGTGGTGCGCGCGACCGAAACGGTCCGCTCCTGCATGGCCTCCAGGACGGCCGACTGGGTCTTGGGCGTGGCGCGGTTGATTTCGTCGGCAAGGACGAGGTTCGCGAAGATCGGACCGGGCTGGAACTCGAACGCCTTACCGCCGTCGCGGGTGACGACGACGTTGGTGCCCGTGATGTCGGCGGGCATGAGGTCGGGGGTGAACTGGATGCGGCGGAACGCCAGGTCCAGCGCATCCGCGAGCGTGCGGACGATGAGCGTCTTACCCAGCCCCGGCACCCCCTCCAGCAGCGCGTGCCCGCCCGCGAGCAGGCACGTGAGTACCTGGTCGATTGCCTCCTCGTGCCCGACAATGACGCGGCGAACCTGCTCGAAGATTCGGGCGTGGTCGGCGCGGAAGGCGTCGATTTGTTCCTGAAAGTCGGCCGTGTTTTCGGGCTCGGCCATGGCTCGCAATTCTACCCCCGCTCCTTAAACCCCGCAACTACAAGAAGTAGCCGCGGACAACGCCGGGTACTGCGACATGTCCGGATGCGCCGGGACCGCCCGAAGGCATCGCAACCGCCGGCGCAGAATTGTGGCGAACGAGGGCGAGAATCGGCTTTCAGTGTCGATTACATCGAGGTAAGCTCGTCCTCCCGGAAGCACCTCTGGACGAGAAGCCCTTGCACCCAAGCGGACGAAGGAGACAAGTCATGAAGTCGCGACTCACGAATCTGCTGCCGGCGACGATGTCCCTCGTGTTGCTCTTCGCCCCGGGCATCTGCCTGGCCGAAGAGACCAAGCCCGCGGAGGTACCCGCCGCCGACGCCCCAAAGGCCGAGGCCGAACCCGCGAAGCCGGCGGCCACGCAACCGGCCGAGCCGCCCGCCACGGAGCCCGCCGAGCCGGCCCCGCTGCCGCCGCCCAAGCCGTACAAAGCCCCGGAGGGGGCTGTGGTGATCTCGACGGCCGACGGGAAGGGCGCCGACACGGCCGCCTCGTACAACAAGAAGGAGGCGACGGCCGGCGACCAGGACCGGATGATCGTGATGAATCAGGGGCGCGGCGGATTCCAGGCGTACATCCGCTTCGACCTGGCGAAGGCCCCGAAGGAACTGAAGGGCGCGTATCTCGTGCTGCACGTGGTGCCGAACACGGGCAAGCAGGGCGTGGACAAGCACGTGTTCAACCTGTTTGCCTTGAATGACGGCGAGCGGGAGGACTGGAGCGAGGCGGAGATCACCGCCTCCGAGGCGCTGGCGGCGCCGGCGAAGGGCATCGGCGGCAAATACGACCCCGAGGAGAAGACCGGTGGCGGCGTGGACAACGAGAAGGCGACCTTCGTCACGGAGTTCTCGTTCGACAACACGGACTTCCGGATGTCGAAGCCGAAGGCGCCGGTCTACATCAGCGGCGAGAAGCTGCTGGAGGCGATCAAGGCCGACACGAACGGCACCATCACCTTCATCATCACGAAGATTGAGGTTTCCCGCGGCCGGATTGCCTCGTTCGGAACCAAAGAGGGCAAGGACGTGGCGCCCAAGCTCGTTCTCAGTGAGAAGGAACTGGCGCCGCCCGCGGAGTAGTCGCGGCTACGGAGCGGAGAAGCCGAAGAATCGAGCGGCATTGGCGGTCGTGAGTTTGGCGAGGGCGTCGAGCGACGTGTCGCGGACGCTCGCCATGCACGCGGCCACGTGGACGACGTTCGCCGGCTCGTTGGTCTTGTGCTTGCGCACCGGTTCGGGCGATAGGAACGGGGCGTCGGTTTCGACGAGCAGCCGGTCGTCGGGCACGCCGACGGCCGCCTTCCGCAGATAGCCCGTTCGGCGGAACGTGACGATGCCGGAGAAGCTCACCATCGCGCCGAACTCGACGGCCCGGCGGAGGTCCGGCTCCTCCTCGGTGCAGGAGTGGAAGACGACGCGCGCAGCGTCCGCGCCGGATTCGCGCAGGATGGCCATCGTGTCGTCGAACGCCTCTCGCGTGTGAACGACAACGGGCTTGCCCAGCCGCCTGGCCAGATCAAGCTGCTCGGCGAACACCCGCCGCTGCACGTCACGCGGCGAGTAGTCGTAGTGGAAGTCGAGCCCGATCTCGCCCACCGCTACGTTCCGCTCGTCGCTGGCCAGCCGCTCCAGCTCCGCAAGGTACGCGTCGCCGGCGTCCTTGGCGTCGTGCGGATGAACGCCGGCCGTCACCCACACGCCCGCGTGCTCGCGCGAGAGCGTCAGCGCCGCCCGAGCGGCGCACAGGTTGCCCACGGCGCAGACGACGCCGACCACGCCCGCCTGCCGGGCGCGGTCGAGCACGTCAGCCGTCCGCTGTCGCAGCCGGCCGTGCGCAAGGTGGCAGTGCGTGTCGATTAGCCTCATGGCGTTTCCTGGTCTGAACCTGCCCGGCCGGCTATCATATACAGGCACGTGCTGGAACACGAGAAAGGGGTCGCACCATGGTGACGAAATCGACGATTTCGATAGTCGGGGCGGCGGCAATGCTGGTTGTCGCTTCATTTGCAGCGGGCAAGGGAAACGCCGACGCGCCGTACGTTCCTCATGACGAGCTGATCCTCCGGCGCAGCATCGTCGAGGGCGGCAACGCGTTCGCGTTGGACCTGTACGGCCGGCTGGCGTTCGGCGAGGAGGGGAACCTGTTCTTCTCGCCCGCCAGCATTCACACGGCGCTATCGATGACGTACGCCGGGGCCGCCGGGAAGACGGCCGAACAGATGGCGGAGGTGCTGCGCCTGCCGCCGGGCGAGGCGGCGCATCGCGTCTATGGCGAGATCCTCGGTGACCTGAACACGCCGAAGAAGGTCCGCGCGTGGGCCCGTGACGTGGACAAGCCAATCTCCGTCCCCGCGTACGAACTGGTCGTGGCGAACGCCCTGTGGGGGCAGGACGGCTATCCGTTCAAGGCGGCGTTCACGCAGCTCGTCGAGAAGCACTACGGCGCCGGGTTGAGCAGCGTGGACTACGTCCAGGCGGCCGAGGCGGCGCGGACGACGATCAACGACTGGGTCGAGAAGCAGACGCAGGGACGCATCAAGGACCTGATTCCGCCCGGCGTCCTGAACGCGATGACGCGGCTGGTGCTGACGAACGCGATCTACTTCAAGAGCCAGTGGGCCGAGCAGTTCAGCGAGCGCGCGACGAAGGACGGCGACTTCCGCCTCGGCGACGGCAAGAGCGTGAAGGTTCCGATGATGCGCCAGCAGGAGAAGTTCGGCTACCTCGAGACGGATGCCTTTCAGGCCCTGGAGATGCCCTACAAGGCGGGGGAGCTGTCGATGGTGGTCCTGCTGCCCAAGGCCGTCGACGGCCTCGCCGCGTTCGAGAAGGGCCTGACCGCCGACAAACTCGCCGGCTGGATGGGCGGGCTGAAGCGCCGGGAAGTGAAGGTCACGCTGCCGAAGTGGAAGATGACCAGCCAGTTCGGCCTCGCGGACATGCTCAAGAAGATGGGCATGACGGATGCGTTCGCGCCGGGAACGGCTGACTTCAGCGGGATGACGACGGCGGAGAAGCTCTTCATCTCGGCCGTCATTCACAAGGCGTTCTTCGAGGTGGACGAGGAAGGCACCGAGGCGGCGGCCGCCACGGCCGTCGCGATCGCCGCCACGGCCATGCCGCCCCAGCCCGCCGAGCCCAAGGTCTTCAAGGCGGACCACCCGTTCCTGTATCTGATCCGCCACCGGCCGACGGACCTGGTGCTGTTCATGGGCCGCGTCGCGAACCCGAAGTGATCAACGGAACGCGTCGGGGATGTGCTTGAGTTGCGGCCTCTCGCCGGGGCGACACAGGACGGAGACGATGTCGTAGCGGAGGTTCAGCCCCTCGGCCGCGGGATGCGAGGCGAGGTAATGCCGCGAGGCCCGCAGGATCCGCCGGCGTTTCTCGTCATCGACGGCCGCTTCGGGGTCGGTGTAGTCGTCGGAGGATCGCGTCTTGACCTCGACGAAGGCGACGGTCTCGGCCCCCAGGCTTTTCCGGGTGGAGCGGTCGAGGGCGATCAGGTCGATTTCTCCGCCGGTGCAGCGGTAGTTGCGGGCGAGCCGCTTCATCCCCTGTTTGCGGAGCAGTTTCTCGGCGAGCCTCTCTCCGCGCGGGCCCAGCGGCCGTTCGGCACGACGCCGGAACGGCCACATCGCGTCACTCCTTCTCGCCGGCGGGGTCGGCGCTGTCAGCCGGCTCGGGCGTTTCCTCGGGCTCTTTGGGCTCCGGTGCCGCGGCTTTTGCGGCGGCTTTCGCGGGCTTGCTGCGGACTTCCTTCAGCCGGGTGGCCTTGCCGACGCGGTCGCGCAGGTAGTACAGCTTCGCCCGGCGCGTCTTGCCGCTGCGGACGACCTGGACGCCGGCGATTTTGGGGCTGTGAATCGGGAACACGCGCTCGACGCCCTCGTTGTTGACGATCCGCCGGACGGTGAACGTCTCGGAGATGCCGGAGCCGCGGCGGGCGATCACCGTGCCCGTGAACACCTGGGTCCGCTCCTTGTCCCCCTCGATGATCCGCACCGACACGTTCACCGTGTCGCCGATCCGGAAGTCGGGAACGTCGGTCTTCAGGTTCGGCTCGGCGGCCTTCTTCAGCAGTTCCATGCTCACGGTTGTGCTCCCGTAATCAGCCTTCAGTCTTCAGCTTGTCGGGCTTTTTCCCACAGGTCCGGGCGGCGCTGCATCGTCCGCAGCCGGGCCTGCTCCGCGCGCCACGCGTCGATTTTTCCGTGGTCGCCGCTCAGCAAGACGTCCGGGACGGTCATGCCCCGGAACTCTCGCGGCCGGGTGTAATGCGGATACTCCAACAGCCCGCCGCTGAACGATTCTTCCTCGACCGACTCATCCTTGCCCAGCGCGCCGGGCAGCAGTCGGACGACGGAATCGATGACGGCCATCGCCGCCACCTCGCCGCCCGACAGCACGAAGTCGCCGATCGACACTTCCAGGTCCGCTACTCCCACGCGGATCCGCTCGTCGAATCCCTCGTAGTGCCCGGCGACCAGGATCAGCCGCGGCTCGCCGCTGAGTTGCCGGGCGAGGGCCTGGCCCATCGGCCGGCCCTGCGGCGTCATCAGGACGACCTTGCCGGGCGGTTCGGCCTGCTGCCGTACCTGCTCGACGGCCGCGAACACCGGCGGGCACATCAGCACCATGCCGACCCCGCCGCCGAACGGCTTGTCATCGACCGAGCCGTAGGAATCCGTGGCAAAGTCGCGAAGGTTGGTTCGGTGCGCCTCGACGAGCCCGTTTTCGACCGCCCGCCCGACGATGCTCGCGGCCAGGAAGCCGTCGAACATCTCCGGAAAGAGCGTCACGATGTCGATGCGGAGCGGCATGGGGCTCTTGCTCCCCGCCTCGCGGGCGCGGGCGCTACTTGCCGCTGCCGATGCCGTGGCGCTTCAGCAGGTCGCGGACCGTGTCCGTCGGCTGCGCGCCCTCACCCAGCCAGTACTCGATCCGTTCCCGATTCAGCGATACCTGCTGGTCCGCCTCCTTCGCGCACGGATCGTACCATCCGAGTTCCTCGACCACGCGCCCGTCCCGCGGGCTGCGGACGTCCATGGCGCTCAGCCGGAAAAACGCCCGGTGCCGCCGGCCGAACCGCTTCAGTCTCAGCTTCAGTGCCACGCAATCGTCTCCA